>Ga0315533_1001650_pt1 | contig 16708 bp, 12 predicted proteins | sample SalMarSW160130MG_FD_203081 | JGI IMG/M metagenome (GOLD analysis project Ga0315533, IMG submission 203081) | Salt marsh sediment microbial communities from the Plum Island Ecosystem LTER, Massachusetts, United States - Salt Marsh Sediment SW1601-30 ... | reverse complement strand
ACGACAGCCGCGGTAAGATTCGGGTGGTTGAATTCCTCGATTGATATCGATATGCTCATAAAAGCTCAGAAGGAAAATATCAATGCAAAGCTGCTCGCAAATCCAAGAGTGCTTGTACTTGATAATGAAGAAGCCAATATAAAAATAATCACCGAAATTCCGTATCAACAGCTCAACCAGGGAGGCGGGACAACCGCTGCTTTTGGAACAACTGAATTTAGAGAGGTCGGTGTTACACTTAGCGTAATACCTCATCTTGCCCGTGATGGAATGGTCAGATTACAGTTGAAACCGGAATTTAGCGTCCAGACTGGTACTGTAAACATCGGCGACCCCGCTCAGCAGACCTATCCTCAGCCTGTTATCGACAGGCGTGAAGCCATTACGACCCTGCTGGTGAAGGATGGCCAGACTGTTGTCCTTGGAGGCCTGAGAAAAAAAGATGTTACCAAGCAGATTGACAAAGTGCCGCTGCTTGGAGATTTGCCGCTGGTCGGTGGCCTCTTTAAATTCGAAGGTGAGGACACAGTTATAAGTGAGCTCGTCGTCTTTATAACTCCCAGGATTATCGACGAACCCGCATTGAGCGAAACTGAGCAGAAGCAGTACGACGTGACAGAGTTTGATGGCCCCGTGCCGGTCGAAACTGAGGCCGAAAAGGCCGGGTGTGGGAAGTAAATGATGATTGGTTATCGGCGGAGGAGAATAAATCGGCCCGGACTCTTTTAATGTGTCCGGGCCGTAACTTTATTCTAAAAACTTCTCGCTGAGTAAATTTATATAAAGAAAACTTTCTTAAAATGATTTTGTTTTGACGAATACTAACTTTTCAAGTATTCTAAAAAACAAATTTTCCAGTGGCTTATGAATGTAAAAAATTAATGATTGGTTCAAAATGTTTTTGGAGGTTAACTGATTATGAACTGTCCAGCTTGTCAAAACCTGCTTCAGCAGGTAAAAGCCGGCGATGTCACCGTCGATGTCTGCAAGGGCGGTTGCGGCGGTATCTGGTTTGATAATTTTGAAATCAAAAAATTCGATGAGCCCCACGAATCCGAAGGCCAGATACTCCTGGACATCGAACGCGACAACAGCGTTGTTGTTGACCATAACCAGCGTCTTAAGTGTCCGAAATGTGATAATATTGTGATGATGAGGCACTTTTTCAGCGTTAAAAAGAAGGTCGAGATCGACGAATGTCCCGGTTGTGGCGGCTTCTGGCTCGACGCAGGTGAGCTTGCAAAAATTCGCTCCTTATTCGAAACTGAACAAGAGAGAGAAAAAGCAGCGAAAGATTATTTCTCCGAGCTTTTCGGAGACCAGCTTGAAGCGATGAAAGCTGAAAGTGAAGCTAAAGCTGCATCAATACAGAAAATTACAAATATCTTCAGATTCATCTGCCCGAGTTATTACATCCCCGGAAAGCAGAGCTGGGGTGCCTTTTAGTTCTTGAAAAGAAGCTGTCTCTTTCTGTATAGTCGGCTTTGCCAAAGGCGCACAGCAACCTTCTTACCGGATTAGATTCAACTGGGATGTGGGTGGAAACTTTTGATTATGAAAAGGAATTCAAATTTCAAGGCTGCGATTTTTGACCTCGATGGTCTTATCCTCGATACCGAAACCGTTTCTTTTCTCGGCTGGAAAAGGGCAATGGCCGATTTCGGCTATTGTCTTGATGACGCCACTTATCATAAGATTATCGGTCTTAACATTCCTGATATGCAGCAGGTGTTTTATGATGCTTTCGGCACCGATTTCCCCCTCGAAAAGGTCTGTCAAAACAGGCTCAGCTATATTTACGAACATTTCGACTCGCACGGTATTAAAATCAAGCCCGGCCTTTGTGAAATACTTGATTTCCTCGATAAAGCAGAACTGCTGAAAGCCGTCGCTACGTCCTCGAGCACCGAATCTGCAAAACGCAAGCTTACTGTCACGGCTTTGCTGGACAGATTCGACTATCTGGTTTGCGGCGACCAGGTAAGAAAGGGAAAACCTGCTCCTGATATCTTCCTCGATGCCGCAGAACACCTTAAAGTGCGACCACAGGATTGTATCGTTTTCGAGGATTCGGAAAACGGCGTCCGTGCCGCGCACGCCGCCGGTATGACTGTAATTATGGTGCCCGATGTAAAACAGCCGACGCCAAAGGTAGCCGATTTGGCCTGTAAAATTTTCACATCCTTGAAAGAGGCTCTGCCTTTTGTGCAGAATCTTCTCTCTTCAGAAAAATAGAAATCCGCATTTACATTTTCGAACAGCGCCTGCACGATGAGTTAGCGACTTTCATCTTTTTTTGTGCCGAGAAGATGAAATGCCCCTTTTATTGCCGGCAGAGTCTCGGTTATTACTTTTGGGTCATATACATTACCGGTTACATCCATACGAACAATCCCCTGGCCGAGACCTTCGGTTAGAGATTGAAGCACCCCGGGCCTGGCACCGGCAAGTCGTCGTCCACGTGCGGTAAGAATTAAATCTATATTAAGCCCCTCCAGGTCAAGGTGGCCTAAACCGTTGAATGCGATTGCCTCGCCGGATATATCCACCTTTTTCAGAAACAGATTATTGTTTCTAATGTATGAGTCGACCACCATCTGCTCGAAGGCGAAATCTTTGGGCTCGGTCAGCTTCAGAACGTACAAAAGCTTTGCTATCGGCGAAAGTTTACCTACCCGCATGTCTGTTATTGCCAATCTGCATCGGCCTATGCGTTCGCTCTCGCTGCCTATCGTGCTGTTAATACTTATAGATCCGCCCATATTTCCCTGGCTGTAACCGTTTTGGTCATTACTTGTCCTCTGCCCAGCGGTTTCACCCTGTCCTTGATAGCGGTAAGGGTCTGAAAGAAATTGTTTGAGATTAATATCGTAGAAGCCGGCATCCAGAACGTAGGATGCGCCGCCGGGCTCAGGTTTAAGCGAGAATCTGCCTGCTACTGTACCATCATAGCATCTACCCGTCAGTTGCGTACTTTGCCATTGCCGAAGCTTGTTGTCGTAAACCATATTAGCCTTCAGTTCCGTCAGCAGCTTATCTTTAATCCGCCCATTGCAGCCTTTAAGCTCTGTATGTCCCTCGATGAAACCATATCCGCTCTTATAAAGACCTTCTATTTGTAATGTGCCGTTTAATTCCGTAATAGCCGGTGATATATTAAAATTGCAGCCCTTAAACTCCACTGAACCTTGAAGACCGATATATCTTGAGCCGTCCGGAGCCGTGAAAACCCTTACCTCGCTAAAATTAGCATCACATAAACCGGTAGGCGACGTTTCAAAGTAAATATTGCTTAGCTGTTTGGGAAGGGCAGCGCCCAATCTCTCATCAAGATTGATTCTTTCCGCCCCAATGAGAAGAGCCGCTTCGCTGAAACTATTATTTTCCGCCCTTATTTCTCCGTCTATTTTTATATTGGAGCTCGCCTCTGTTATCTGAATACCCTCTGCCGCTGTCCCTTTTATGTCCTCAAGTTTGATGGCTTCATTTGTTAGCTTCATCCTGCCCGTAACATCTCTGAGCGGATAGGAAATTGGTGCATAATCTATATAGTTGCCGAGGCACTCAACAGCAATGTCATAATCGAGGCCGTCTCCTCTTCCTCTGTTTTCCATATGTGCTTTGAAGTTTACATTGCCCCCTATCTGAAGTTCGTCGATAGTCTTTACAACATATTTCGGCATTAAAACCTCGATGTATTTTGTGTACTCTTTAGTCCGGATAAAAACCGGGTCAATTTCTTCAGCCTCAATTTCAATGTCATACACAGGATTGCTGCTGTTATATGAAATTACCTTTCCATTGATTGTAATCTTCTCTTCATCTGACTTTGATACTACATCTGTAAAAATTATCTCGTTGCTGTCGAAAACTAATTCTCCGCTAAGGTTTTTCAGAGGATAGGGAAAATGACTCCACCGTGCACTTGTATTAAGAAGACCGATTGCAAGAACGCTCGATTTTTTATCAGATTCTTTCTTGACGTTCCGCTTGATTGTTACTACCCCTGCCGGCGAAAAATCATCCCACACCTTTTGCTGTTGCGCTTTTAGAGCCTTATATAAGTCTTCGTTCAGCACCATATTGTCGCTGGTAATCTCAAAATCGTGTAGTTGTTCTCCATCGCTCTTTTTTGTCCATCCGTTAAAGCGAAGCTCAACATTGCCGTGACGGCCCAGCAGGTTATTCAGCGTCGCTCCTTTTTCGCTGACATCTATCCTGCCTGTTAGTTTGCTTACCGGGTATTCGAACCGCTTATCGCAGAGCCATACGTCTTTGCAGTAAACCTCGCCTGATAATTTGCTCTCATTTAGCCTGCTTAAATTGCCGCTGAACTCGATGGAAAGGTCGATTTGTCCCCCGGGCCTGAAGCGGTCGAATATACCCTGCAGCGCCTCGAATGCTCCCAGCCTCATAGGAAATAAAGACCGCAGAATCCTGAAATGCTTATCAACCGCTTCTTTTTCGCTTGTGAGCTCCTTTATATCAAGCTTCAAAGAATATTCTTTATCCGCGCTGTAATTGAGCCTCATTCCAAGCTCCTTAGCCGACAGAACATCCAATTCTGGTTTTTCTCCAGCCGGTTTCATTTCACCGACGAGTTCGACTCTGCCCGGCTGCCATTGTCCGCTCAGGCTGCTTTTGCCGAACTTGGACCATTGACTCGTTTGTATTCCAAAATTGTAAACATTCTCTCCCTCGCCTTGTACGGCTTCCTCCGTAGGCTTGTCTATAAATAGTGCCGGAAGCAATCTCAGATTGAAACCTATTTCAGCAACAGTTTCAGCCCGCTCTTCTGAGATTTTACTGTATAAAAGTGTTCCCTCGTTGAGAAATATTTTCGGGACCTTGCCTGAGCCGCTTTTGGGTGTGGCCATTTTAAGACCGGCCAGATTCCATCGACCGTTCCGGCTGTCATATATGATGTTAAAATCGAATCCGCTTATGGTTATCCGTTTAAGGCGTGGCCGAAACAGTAAAACACTGCCTGTCTTAAAGTAGGCTCGTACCTTCTCTGCTCTCAGTATCGTATTGTCGTAATCAGCTGCCTCCTCGGGCCTTATTACGAGATTCTTGATGGCAACCGAGCCGTCCAGGCTGAGCTTAAGTGTCTCTGTCGTTATTTTTGTATTCGTTAATTCACCAATCTGCTCGATTGCTATTTTGCTCAGACTTCTGCCGACAAAGATAAACAAAATCCATAACACAGCAGCCGTAACTAATACTTCAATCGATATGCGAATGACGGTTCTGCTTTTCTTTTTTATAAATCTCAGAAAGCTCGTACCTGTTTTGCTTTTCACTCAGTCACCTTTAGTATTCTCAAAAAGCTTTATTACGAAAAAATCCTGTCTCCACCGGCTCCTTTTCCTACGAATTTAAGCTGAAAATTGTTTGCACAGCCCTGCATCTCTGTTTACTTTTTCACTTTTATTGCCTTATCTGCTATATCGCCTCTGTAGTACGCTCCGTCAAAATGAATTTTTTCCACCCCTTCGTATGCCTTTGCCTTGGCTTCCGGTATTGTTCGGCCGAGGGCCGTTACACCAAGTACTCTTCCGCCGTTGGTTACAATATCGCCGTCTTTTTTGGCAGTCCCTGAGTGGAATACGATTACATCTTCGATTTGTTTCACCTCTTCTAATCCTGTTATTTTTTTACCCTTCTCGTATTTATCCGGATAGCCTCCCGAAGCCATTACAACACAGACTGCCGGCCTTGGGTCCCATTCGATGCTAACCTCTTCGAGACTGCCCTCGCAGACCGCCACCAGAACTTCCAGTAAATCGCTTTTCATACGCGCAAGTATCGGCTGTGTTTCCGGGTCGCCGAACCGAACGTTAAATTCAAGCACTCGGGGACCGCCCGCGGTAATCATAAGACCCGCATACAATACTCCTTTATAAGATGTGCCGTTGCGACTCATCGCATCGACTATCGGAACGAGAATCTCACGTGTAATCTGGCTCATCATCTTTTCTGTAACAAGTGGTGCAGGGCTGTATGCTCCCATACCGCCTGTATTCGGGCCTGTATCATTTTCGCCTATAGGCTTATGGTCCTGAGACGATTCCATCACATATATATTATGCCCGTCAACAAATGTCAGTATTGATGCCTCCTCACCGAGCAGCTTATCTTCAACGACAATCCTGTCACCTGCCTCGCCGAAAACCCTCTCGACCATTATCTTCTCTGCCGCAAGCAGACCGTCCGAGGGGTCATCGCACACAAATACTCCTTTACCTTGTGCAAGTCCTGCTGCCTTAACAACCACAGGCTCATCTCTGCTTGCAATATAAGTCTTGGCACTATTAAAGTTATCGAATATTTTAGCTTCTGCTGTGGAGATTGAAGCCGACCGCATCAGTTGTTTGGAGAATACCTTATCTCCCTCGAGCTGGGCCGCCGCCCCGCTTGGACCGAACGCCATTATGCCCGCTGCCTCGAATTTATCAACGATTCCTGCTGCTAAAGGGCCTTCAGGCCCGACCACTAACAGCTTAACCTTCTTCTCACGCGCGAATTCGAGCAGTTTATCACTCTCATCTGTCTTGATATCGATATTTTCTCCGCACTCAGCAGTACCGCAGTTGCCCGGTGCAATGTAAAGCTTGTCCAGTTCCTTTGATTGTGCCAGCTTCCACGCTATCGCGTGTTCCCGCCCCCCGCTGCCGACTAATAATACTTTCATTTCCAATCTCCTGATTCTATTCTTTAAGCTCCCCGATTTTTACTCCTCTTTTAGTTCATTGCGACTTGCAGCTTTTTTTCAATTTATCACACTCCTTATTCTTACTCAAGGTTTCTTTTACTTGCCGGCTCTAATCTTTCCTGCCTTTGTTCTTGGCTGTTTATTCCTCGGTTAGAAGCTCGAATTGTTGTATGCTCAAAAGCTGCCTTAATTTTTGAAGCGCGAGCAGCTCTATTTGACGAACTCTTTCCTTGCTCAGATTCAAATCTTCACCGATTTGTTGCAGCGTCTTTTTCTTCTTTTTTATCGATGTGTCTAACATCCCGTAATGGTTAAGGATGACGTATTGTTCCCGCTCGTTAAGGTCGTTTTTAATAACTTCAACAAGGCTGCTTCTTGCCCGCTCTATCGCGGCAAAATCTGCCGCCTCATCGATTCGCATATCCCTCTCGACGTCTTTGCCGGCGAGCTCTTTTGTCTTGGCTGCCCGAACCCTTTCTGCCGGTATTTTTCTTGCAAAGTTTTTGGCAATAACCCATGTCGCATAAGTGCTGAACCGGAAACCTTTGGCATAATCGAATTTCTCGACCGCCTTCATCAACGAGACATTCCCGTCGCTTATCAAATCCATCAGCACTGTCTCATCTCTTGTATGTTTTCTTGCAATATTCACTACCAGCCGGAGATTCGCCTGAATAAGCGTCTTTTTTATTGATTCCGCTTCTTCTAAATATTTTTCCATTGCATCGAGACTTTTGCTCGAAGTGTTCTCTATCTTCATACTTGTCCGATTTATGCACACTAAGTATTTCAGATAATTGTATCTGCGGAAAAATTCGACCTCTTGCTCCCGGTTGAAAACGGGCGTGCTTTGCAGGTCTCTGAGATATTTTGTCAGATTGCTGCCTGCCGGTTTCAGCCCAGTTTCGCTCGTTATGCTCAAGGGCTCGCCGAGAATCTCGTCCTTCGCATCATCTTCTAAAAATTCATCGCTGATAATATATTCAATTTTATGGCTTAATAGTGCTCTCACTCTTCGCCTGTTGATGAGGCGGTATATTGAGCTTTTACTTCTGTCGAAGCGCTTCTGTAATTCGCTTACTTCGGTTCCCTGCTTATATAGCCGGTAAAGCTCCACAGCCTGCTCTGAATTTACAACTCCCCAGCCCTTCTTGAATATCCGTTTGTCGGGATGTGACTTGTCATATTTTAGAAGTGTATATCTGACCGTCTCGTGGCATCTGCCGACCTTTTCTGATATCTTCTCGATAATCTGGTATCGGCTCAAATTTGTTTTACCTCTCAGGTCGGTTGCCATCTTGATTATCTTTCGTCTGTCCTTGTTTGTCATTCGCTCGAATTGGCCGGCCTTTGATGAAAGCTCGGCATTGGACTTCAAAAATTTTTCTACCGCCGACTTCTTAAAACCGAAACGTTTTTTCTTGTCGTCGAAAATATATTTTCGACCGGCCAGACCTTTTTTTTGCCATCGTCTGATTGTTTTCGTGCTGACGGGAATCTCTTCAGCTAATTGCTCGACGGTATAGACCTTTTCTTTCGAAAGCCCGACCGGCTCCGCCATCCGACCGCTCAGCTTGGAGATAAAAATTCTGAGGTCTTCTGCGAGCTGCTCTCCTTTGATAACTTCCGATAATCTCGTCTCTCTTAGCTGGAATCCCGTGATTCGATAGCATACGAATGCGAACGGGTATTCCTTGTCCGGCTTGATAGCTTCCAGGAGCTTTTCCGCCTCAGCAAGTTGCCTGCGACGTTTTTTTAGCGGCGTAAACCTAAGCTGATTAAGCAGTTGTGCCAGATTTTCGCTTTGTATCTTACGCATATCTGCATCCGGTCTTTCCCGTTTTCACTAAGTGTCCATTTTAATAAAAACCGGCGAAAAAAGTATCTCAAAAAATTTTTTTTTGACATAGGAAAAGAAAGTTTATTTGTTTTGCAGAGCAGGGATTTTTGATTTGAAATATTCAATCCCACATTTTACCGGGGTGCTCATTTCGAACTGATACACTGATACACTGATACACTGATACACCGATACACCGATACACCGATATACTCATCTACCCTTTACGCCACCAGACCTTTTGCCAATGTCACCGCCTTCGCGGCGTCAGCGGCGTATCCGTCAGCGCCGATTTTATCTGCATATTCCTGTGTCACCGGGGCTCCGCCTATTATAATCTTGGCCGATATGCCCGCTTCCTTGAGAGCCCTTATCGTCTCTTCCATCGAGGGCATTGTTGTTGTCAAGAGTGTGCTCATCCCGACAAGGTGAGCTCCTGTGCTTTTGGCCTGCTCGATAAATTTCTCGGCAGAGACATCGACACCGAGATCGATAACATCGAAGCCGGCGCCTTTCAGCATCATCGCAACCAGGTTCTTGCCGATATCATGAAGGTCACCTGCAGCCGTTCCTATTATGAGTTTTCCTATCGGCTCGACGCCGGCCTTGACGAGTTCCGGCTCTAATACCTTCATCGCGGATTTCATCGCTCGAGCTGCTATCAGCATCTCAGGTATATATATTTCGTTTTTGCTGAAGCCCTCTCCAATCCTGTCCATCGCTGAAATCAGACCCTCGTTAAGGATTTTATCGGCCGGTACACCTTCTTCGACAGCCGCTTTGGTCATCTCTATACAGCTTTGCTGGTCACCTTTGAAAACCGCCTCGCTTAATGCCTGTAAATCCGCCATAATCTCTCTACCTAAGTAAAAATCTTAACCGGTGTTCCTTGGAACTTTAATTTTCAGGAAAGAGCTTAATATATTATTTTTTTGTAAAAAGCAAGTCCAAATTCAAATTTTTTGCCCCCGAAGATAACCGTTCGCGTTTCGAACAGTCCAAACAAATATTTGCAAAAATCAACTGTTTTGTTTATGCTCTGTGGTTCCAAAATATATTGTTTTTCGGATTCATAGTCGAAATAAGAAACTGATTATGGCTGATTTCATAGTTCTCGTAAAACAGGTACCTGATGTAAAGCAGATTACCGACAATGCCTTTGACCCTGAGACCGGTACACTTATTCGTACCCGTCTGCCTTCTGTTATAAATGAGCTCGATACCCACGCGCTTGCTTTTGCAAACTATATGAAGCAGGTAAGCGGTGACAGGCAGGGCAAAATCATTGTTCTGACTATGGGACCGCCGATGGCCGAAGACGTCCTGCGATATTGCCTTGGCCGTTGTGCCGATATCGCTGTTCTGCTTACCGACAAGGCACTCGGCGGAGCCGACACCTTCGCAACGGCAAATCCTCTCGCCTTCGCCGTCAGAAAAATAGTTAAACAAATCCTGAATTCAGCCGGCGATTATTACATCGTAACAGGTATGCAGTCACTTGACGGTGACACCGCGCAGGTCCCTGCACAAATAGCAGAAGAGCTGTCAATACCCTGTATAGCCTATGTCACTGACGCCGAATTTAAAAATGACCGTTTCGAATTCACTCGTATTATAAGCGGCGGAAACCAGCTCGTTGCTGCAAAATCCGCTCCTGCCGTAGTAACCGTCGCTAAATATGAATATCCTATTTTCGCAAGTTTCGCACAGGCTCGGAGGGCGAATGCCTTAAAAATCATACAATGGTCAGGCGATGATATAAACGCGCAGCACATCGGCGTCGCAGGCTCGAAAACTCGCGTAATACGCGTCTTCCCGCCCGGCAAAAGCAAAAGAAGCTGTCAGCAGATATACGATGTAAAAAACCTTGCCCGTACTTTAGCCCAAAGCCTCAAAGCCGATTCACAACAGCACCGAAAGGATAAGCAGGCTGCTGACAGCTATGTTCTCCCTAAAAAACGCAAAATTTTCTATGACAGAAGCTTTGAAGCAACTGATAGCGAGAATGAAGATTTCAAAATACTCGCTGACAAATTAAAACAGCTCGGCATCCAAAGAATTGAGCAGATAGACGAATATACGAAAAAGCAGATTCTTGATACCGCCGGCGAACATTTCCACAAAAATGCTCTCGAGGATATGTTGACAGGCCTCAAATCGACCGATTCATCATACGTAGGCGAGGTCTGGGTCGTCGCCGAGCATCACGACGGAAAAATTCACCCCGCAACGTTCGAGCTTATTGGCAAGGCTCGCCGGCTCACGGATTCTCTCGAAACAAACCTCGGCGTCTGTCTGCCGGGTGACAACGTCCTCTCGATGGCCGATGATTTAATCGCCGCTGGTGCCGACAGCATATACGTTATCGCCGATAAGCTCCTCGCCGCCTTTGACCCTGCCGTTTTCAGAAAAGCCGTTGCCGATTGCATAAAAAAATACCAGCCGCAAATAGTCCTTTTTGCTGCAACGCCACAAGCCAGATTGCTTGCCCCGATGGTCTCGTACAGGCTCCATTGCGGCCTGACCGCTGATTGCACCGGCCTTGATATAAGGGATAGTTCCCGTAAAGGACAAATCGGAATCCTTTTACAGACCAGGCCTGCTCTCGGCGGAAACGTTATGGCTACTATCTGCACTAAGGACTCGAAGTCTCAGATGGCAACCGCAAGGCCGGGTGTTATGAAAAGACTCACCCCCGACCCGTCCAGGAGAGGAAAAATAATCGAGCATCGCCTCGATTTATCAGCCGATGATATAAGCCTTGAGATTATAAAAACCGAGCTTGGCACCGGCCGGGTCGATTTCGCTGCCGATATCATTGTCAGCGGCGGCAAGGGTATGCAGAATCGTGACAATTACGAGCGTCTTGTCGGTTCGCTTTGTGAAACTCTTGCTGAAAAGCTGAAAGCAAAAATTGAAAGAGGCGCCTCCAGGGCCGCCGTCGAACGGGGCTTTATCGACCGTATCCATCAGGTAGGACAGACCGGAACCTCGGTCGGGCCGAAAATCTATATCGCGCTCGGTATCTCAGGAGCCATTCAGCATATGATTGGTGTCGCTAACAGCAAAACCATCATCGCCGTAAACAGCGACCCCGACGCCCCTATCTTCAAAAACTGCGATTACTACTTCGTCGGTAACGTCGAAGATATTATTCCAAAACTAGTTCGGAATTTATAAGTGGAATTGGTAGGTTGATCTTAAAAGTGTCAATAAGTAATGATTACAACAAAGTCTCAGTTCTAATTGTCGGTGCCGGGCCTGCCGGCCTGTCCGCTGCGATAAAACTAAAGCTCCTCAAGCCTGACATCGATGTTTGCATAATTGAAAAATCAGAAAAACTCGGAAATCACAATCTCTCAGGAGCATCACTCGAACCTCAGCCCCTCTTCAGCCTGCTCGATGAAGCTGCGCCTGGCTGGCAAAAAACAGACCAGGCAAGGGAAGTTTTCGCAAACAAAATCGAAAAAAGCGACCTGCTGTTTCTTCTCGGCAAAAAGCTCGCCTTTAATATCTCCCCCGCAATTAAGCTCGCAAATTTCCTAAAGCTTGGTATCGGCCAGATGATTCACAAGGGCGACTATTCTGTTTCTATAAGCATGCTGACCGCGTATCTCGGTCAAATTGCCAAAAACCTCGGCGCAGAGATTCTTACCGGCTTTGCCGCAGAGGATATTATTCTCGACGATAATGACATGACAGTCGGCGTAAAGCTCGTCGACCAGGGCCTCGACAAAAATGGTAATAAGCAGCCCAATTACGTCCCCGGCGAGATGATCAATCCTGATTTTGTTATTCTCGCCGAAGGATGTGACGGCCTGGTCACCGAAAAATTCATCGAAAAGGCTCACCTGCAAAGGCAATCCTCGCAGCTTTTCTCCGTCGGCGTAAAGCAGCTCATAAAGGTTAGTCCCGAACAGTACGAAAGATTCACTGCCGGACGCATAGTAAAAGCTATGGGTTATCCAATTTGGACACCCGTCATCGGGCCAGCTGTTTTCGGCGGGGGGATTATTTACCCGCACCAGCCCGACTACCTCGCCGTCGGTATGATAGCTGGTGCCGACTGGAAATATTATAACTTCAATCCGCAGGACGCTCTTACACTGTTCAAAGAGCACCGCTTCGTCAAAAAATTCATCGACGGCGGAACAATCGTCGAAGCCGGTGCTAAATTGATTCCCGAAGGCGGCCTCTTTGCCGTCCCCACAGACCCTCAAAACGGAAATATCGGTAAAAATAACTGCCTGATAATCGGCGATAGTGCCGGCTTTGTAAATATGCTCAAGATAAAAGGCCTGCACAACGCAATCGATTCAGGCTTGCTCGCGGCGAAGGCCATCGCAGATAATCTCAGCTCCCCAGAGCACGCCGCCGATGTATATACACAATTGGTTAACTGCTCCAACATCGCCGCCGAAATGGCCTCAGCCAAAAATTTCCGACAGACCGTTGCAAAGCTCGGCCCATTGCTCGGCCTGCCCCTTTCCGTCCTTGGCCGCCTCCTGCCCAGGTTTAAAATTGAACCTGATTATAAGGCTATGAAAACAGCCGCTTATCGGCTGAAACCGAATCAGGATTTTGACAAGCAGACTTTCACCGCTATGGCAGCCACTGCGCATCGTGAAGACCAGCCGAGTCATCTGTCCATTATAGACTCACATATCTGCACTGAAAAATGCACACCAACTTTTAATAGTCCCTGCATCACTTTTTGTCCCGCCGGTGTTTATGAAACCGTTGAATCCCAGGTCGAACCCGCCAATCCTTCTAATTGTCTGCACTGCAAAACCTGTCAGCGCAAGTGTCCCTTTGACAATATCCGCTGGACCGTCCCCGAAGGCTCCGGCGGCCCAAAATATAAAAAAATGTAATAAAAAATTATACTCATACACCAATACACCGAAATTTTCCCCAAAGTAAAATTTTTTTGTAAGTTTTTTCCTCCTCGTTGCTCTAATATATTAGTTATGGCCGAAAACAAGGAGATTGAGCGGGCAGGCCCGGCAGATAGTGGTATGCTCGACGATGAATTCCTGGCTGAAATCGGCAGTCAGGATAGTGTAGTCGCTCTCGAAAAAATTGTTGAGAAATATTCTGCTGATGTGGTCGGGCTCGCAAATCGTTTGCTCGGCTGGCCCGGTGATGTCGATGATGTCGTTCAGGATGTCTTTCTGGCTGTCTTCCTTAACATTAAAAAGTTCCGACGACAATCGAGCCTGAAAACCTGGCTCTTTAGAATAACAATAAACAAATGTCGCTCTCTTAAATATAAAAGAATGCTGCGATTAAGTTTTTATAGAAAAATCGCTCGGAAAGCAGCCGCGAAATCAGCCGCCGCCGATGACAGACCGATACATAGTGAAACTTCTGAACGTATTCGTCGAGCTGTAGCTGATTTACCCGTCAGGTATCGTGAGCCTGTGGTCCTGAAGTATCTGCAGCAATTGTCAACTAAAGAGATTACAAAAATCCTTGGCATAACTGAAAATGTCCTGAACGTCAGGCTCTCGCGAGCGAGAAAAATCTTAAAACACAAACTCATAGCTCTTATGGGGTAAAAAATAATGACTGAAGACAAATTGCAAAACCTGCTCCGCGATATGGATAACAGCTTCGCCGCAAACCCCTCTGACACTCATAAGCTTGTTCGCTCAGTTCGCTCTCGAGCTGTCAGGAGAAAATATCTCAAAACTTCCCTTTCTTTCGCTGCCGCTGCTTGTCTGGTAATTGCTCTTTGTTTCGCTCTGCCGACCTTTGAAAAAGGCAAAAAACCTCTTTCACCGCAACAGCTCGCCACATTGAAGCAGGATATAAAAAACCTCAATAAAACTGCTGATGCGACATTAAAGCTCGTTACCGAGGTTATTGAGCGTCAGAATAGAATAGAGAACCTCCAGAGGCTCAACGCTCAGCTCGCCTCGTATGGCGACCCCTTGCAGGAAATTAAGGACAAGATTGACGAAACCGCCTTCGTTCTCGTTTATAACGCAGACCGCTTATACAATGAATTGGACCAGAAGGACCAGGCCGTCGAGTCTTACAAACGCGTCATTGAATTTTTCCCCGACACAACGTCAGCAGAGCTTGCAAGGCAGAGACTGTCTGAAATTCAGAAAAACAAAATCAATAACCACATTTAAATATGAAAAGGAGATTTATTATGAATGCCAAAAAACTTTTACCTGTTCTGATTACCTTGATTTTCACTGCTTCCGCCCTCTGCCTGCCGCAGGAAGAAAAAACTGAATTATCGTATACCCGGCAGGCCAGCTGTGTTATTAGAATAGTGACAACTCCTGATATCCTGCCCTGGAACAATATAGAGGAAAGTATTTACTCTATATTAGTAAGTTCCAATGTCGGCGGAAAGGCAGCTAAACAGACTCTCGAAATTACCCCTGGACCGCTTTTTTGGGATGTTCTAAATGTTAATGCAATATCCAAGCCCCAGAGGTATCCTGATATTTGTGAGACTATTATTAGCTTGTCTGTCGATTTAAATGAGTCTGGCGATCCTGTTCCTGCACCTGCAGCTGAGGAATTCCTTTTCGCCCTCGTCGAAGGACTTCGTCAAAGCCTTAACAAATCCTATGAAGATTCTAAAAAAATATGGATTCAGCAGATAGCTCTTGCCGAAGAAAACTCAGATACCGCGGAATCCCGGCTTCGAAACCTGCAGGATGAGCAGTCTGTTCTTCGTCTAAAGGCAAACTTACCCGACCTTTCTCCTGATGCTATACTGAAAGATGCAAATAACATTAAAACTCAGATTGCACAGGAAGAGTTTAATCTCAGTTCTATGGACTGGCGCCGTAATAGTGTGTTGAAACAAATTAGATTTTTTCAAGAGAAGATTGCAAACGAAATTAATGATAATATTGTTTTGAAAGAGCTGCAAAATTTAGTGGATGTTCAGACTAAAGAGCTTGAAAGAATTCGTAAGCTTAAAGAAATAGGGGGCGAGATTTCTGATGACCAGCTTATCCAGGCCGAGGAAAAACTTGCAAAGACAAAAATCGAGCTTGCACAGAAAAAACAGCAGATTACAAACAACGCCGGAGGCAACAAAATCGACCAGCTCAAATTTCAGTTCAATAACTTTGAGATTGATAAAGCGGAGACTCTGGAAAAGATGAAATACTTGAGCAGTCGGTTTAGCAGCACTGAAACTCTTTTGAGGCAGGCAGAACAGTACGAAATCCTCTCCTTGAAAATTCAGGTTGCCAAAAACGCTCTTAAGAACGCTCTTTATAAACTCGAAGAAACAAAGCAGCAGATTAATACGATGGCGCCCGTCGTTATACTTGTAGGCTCAGAATAATCATCCCTGCCCTGCTGCTTGTTTGTGATAACCGGTTTAACTTTGGCTGTCTCATCTGATATTGCACCAGCGTTTTATGAGCATAAAAAAACCATTCTAATTTGCTTTTCAACCGCAAATAGAATGGCTTTTTTTCCTGCTCGTCCGGCGAGTCTATTGCTCTTGCTTTTTGTTCTCTTCTTCTTCCGCGGATTTTGGTTCCGTTACTTCGTCTTTCGTAGCTTCTTTTTGGGCTTTTTCTTTCTTCTCTCGTTGAATAGCTTCGTAAACCTCTCTGCGGTGCACCGAAATATTTTTAGGTGCTGTTATACCAAGACGAACCTTATCGCCACGGACGTCCACGATTATAATCTCAACGTCGTCGCCTATTATAATCGACTCATCTTTTTGTCTGCTCAAAACCAACATTTTCAACTCCTTTTGACAGCCGGTATTACCTACTAATTTTTACGTTACCAGCCGTCCAAATGTTCGGCCATTTGCACTTCTCTTTTGTTATATGCCCTTGTTTTCAAACAGCTTAGCATAATATAGATTACGCGCAAGAGCTGCTGACCTAATTCTTTTTTCGGCTAATTTCAAAGCCAAAAACACCTATTTTTCTCCGCTTTTTAACCCCGCAAATAGATTATTGGACGTTCCGTGCGTAACCGCCTGATAAATATGTAGTTAGATTAAAGAAATGACGCAAAAAAAAGATTATTAATTGTGCTTATACCCGTTTTTGCCCCTAAATCCTGCGTTTTCGCCAGTAATTATATCGAACTGCAAGCCAGTAACCCCAGATTGAGCCTAACACCCCCAAACTTACCATCTGAATCGGAAGAAT
>Ga0315533_1001646_pt1 | contig 16736 bp, 20 predicted proteins | sample SalMarSW160130MG_FD_203081 | JGI IMG/M metagenome (GOLD analysis project Ga0315533, IMG submission 203081) | Salt marsh sediment microbial communities from the Plum Island Ecosystem LTER, Massachusetts, United States - Salt Marsh Sediment SW1601-30 ... | reverse complement strand
CGTAGGGGCGGCCGTCGACGGCCGTGCCCAGCCTGCCCACCTGGTTCTCCCTGAGTATCTCCTCCAGCACCGCCTTCTCCTTTATCTCCTTGTCCTTGCGGCGCATGGTTGACATGGCTTTAAACCGGGCCCGCTGGGCTTAATGGTTTCCCTCGTGGAAGCGGTATCTGGGAACCCTATTAAATTCATGTTGCTCAGCAGGAGTCCCTGTGGAGTGGGACGACTCTTAGCCTTATGTTCCGCGTTTCACATGCTATCGGGATTCAATTGAGCGAGGAACGTAGCTTCGGCGTCTCCATGAGGAGGCAGGAAGGATTCAGGTTCGAGGTGGACTTCGGCTTGGAGGGTGTCAGGCCGCTGTACATGGACGAGCCTGAGCCCGTGGGAGGGGATAGCGGCTCCAACGCCGGCAAGGTGCTGGCCGCCACCATGGGCAACTGTGTGACGGCGAGCCTCTTGTTCTGCCTCCAGAAGGCCAGGGCCGAGGTGGGAGACGTCGAGACCAAGGTGGACGGCGTCATGAGGCGCAACGGCAAGGGTAGGTGGCGTATAGCCGAATTCAACGTGGAGATCAGCCCAGAGGTAGGCGAAGAGTACGACTCACAGTACGAGCGCTGCCTCGGACTCTTCGAGGAATTCTGCGTCGTCAGCAAGAGCATCGAGCAGGGCATACCGTTAAACGTGAAGATCAGCAGGAGGTAGCTACCCGACCACCCAGGTGTGCCCGCACTTGGTGCACCTGAACTTCTCGACGCTGCGGTCGCTGCTCACGCCGGCGTGCTCCCCCAAGGCGACTGTGATGTTGCGGTAGGCCTCAAGGTTGCCGCACTCGGGGCACGTCCGCTGCACGACTATGGCGCTCTCGATGCCACTCATGACGTACACTGGCTCGGCCTCGCCGTCGGGCCCCGCCTTGACCTCTATGACCTGGACTGACTTCATCCACCCACATCGAGGGCACTCGTAGCCCTTGACGCCGGCTCTCATGAAGCTGCCGCAACGATCACAGAACTCTACCACGTTTGTTCACCCAAGAACACTATCTAGTATATATGGTCCAATATAGGATTTTACCTGAATACTCCCTAAAAAGAACTTGTTACTAGTCAAGCACACCATATAAATCGCGAATATGATACAGTTCTCATAAAGTTTACGGCAAACCACGACGTGGCTATAGGTAGAAAACCTCGAAAAATCGAGGAAATTCTACGAAGAGACCCTTGGCTCAAACTCGTAGAGAAAGGAGCCGGGCGAGCCGTCTACGACGCAGAACATCTGACCCTGTACATCGAGGAGGGGATGCCTCATCCATGCCCAGCTTCAAGGTCGAGTGCCTGAGCGACGCGAAGCGCCGGCTACTAGAGGGAGGCTGCGAGATCGTCGTCGAGCGCAAGAAAAGCCTGTACTTCAAGGACCCGTCGGGCGTCGTCTTCGACGCCATAGAGTCCAAGTGAAAAAGGAGCGTGGTCAGCGTTTTCTACGTGATAACACCATGTACTTGACGGCGAGCTCCTCCGACATGCTCCTCAGGTTCTTGGCGATGTCGTCTGTGGTGAGTATCCCGACCACAATGTCTTTCTGGTCCACGACCACCAGCCGGCGTATGCCGTACTCGTTCATCATGTCCACGGCCATGTCTACGTCGGCGTATATGCTGATGGCCACCACGGGCTTGGTGCATATCTGATCGGCGTCGCATTTGTCGGGGTCTCTGCCCTCCGCCAAGACCCTGTGAACGAGGTCGCGCTCGGTCACGACGCCGACAGGGAAACCGTCCTTCACAACAACAACGGAGCCGATGCCTTTGTTGCGCATCAGCTTCGACACCCGCCCACACGGGGCGTCCGGGGCCACCATCACCGGGTCCCGGACCATGACATCTGAGACCTTCATCTCATGTATTGAACAGAGTGGAAACCGGGAAAAGAATCTGCCGGTTTACGCTTTCTCCACATTTGGCGGGTCCCCTGGCACGACCCTGAGGCAGAAACCGAACCTGTTGAGATCCATGGCGCAGTGGAAGTCGCCTTCCACGAACTCGGGCTGCTCGGGATCGAAGAACTTGGAGCCCTGTGAGTGCTCCCTGATCCTCCGTTTCATGGCCTCAAAGTCTGGTTCCTCGCCGGTCAGCTTCTTCTCGATGTACTCGGCCAGCGACTCGTCCTCGGGGCTCTTCACCCTTCCTCCCCAGCCCATGGCCACGAGGCTGACGGTCTCAGGGTCAATCCTCTTGATGTACTCGACGACGGCGTCGGCCATCACGAAGCTGCCCAGCAGGATCTCGTCGGCGCTCCGTGCGTTGACGATGCCCTGGGTCCCGGCGCTCGTCGTCTGGACCACCGTACGCCCAGTGAAGTCGACGCCGCTAACCTCGTATGGGCTGTTCCCGTAGTCGAAGCCAGGAACCTTCTTGCCTCCTCGCTCACCCATCAACACCCAGTCCGGGTGCATCTCCCTGAGCCTGAACGCCTCCTCGAGGCTGCCCACGGGATGGATACGCTCGGCTCCGTTGGCCATGACGTAGGCGGCCGTGGTGAAGGCTCGGAAGACGTCTATGACTACCGTAAGGCCCCTCGCCTCCTTGGAGCCCTCGACGAGGCTTAGCCGCAGTATCTCCAAGCTATATGCCCCGGTTGACCTCGACTACGCCTCCCTTCAACACTAGGAGGATGTTGGCCCTGTCTCCTAGGACCTTGATGTCTCTGAGGGGATCCCCTTCCACGACGATTAGGTCCGCCAGCTTCCCGGGCTCCACGGTACCTACCTGCTTCTCCAGCCCTATGCACTCGGAGCCGGTCTTCGTCGCCGCCACTATGGCCTCCATGGGGGTGAACCCGGCGTCCACGAGGTGGATGATCTCCTGGGCGTTGCCGCCGTGCCTGTTGAACGGGGTTCCGGCATCTGTGCCCATGGCCACCTTCACTCCTCCCCTGTGGCTCCTCACGGCGCCCTTCCTGACCTCGTGGGCGATCTCCTCCGCCTTGTCGACGGCGTACGCCGGTATCCCGGCCTCCTTGCCGTGCTGCACTATGTTCCACCCGGCCACCAGGGTGGGCACGTGGAAGCATCCCCGTTGTGCCATGAGCTTCACCGCCTCGTCGTCGATGAGGCTGCCGTGCTCTATGGTCTTGACGCCAGCGAGCACAGCGTTCTTGATGCCTGTAGCGCCGTGGGCGTGGCTGGCGACGGTCCTGCCGACGCACGCCGCCTCGTAGACCATGGCCTCGATCTCCTCGGGGGAGAACTGGGGGGTGTCCACGGGGTCGGTTGGGGACATGACTCCCCCGCTGCTGCATATCTTGACGAAGTCCGCGCCGTCCCTGAGCTGCTCCCGCGCCGCCTTGCGGCAGTCGGCGACGCCGTCAGCGACCCTGCTCATGCCCGTGTAGCTGACGCCGCTGGCTAGGTGGAAGTCGGCGTGGCCTCCCGTCATGCTGATGACCTTCCCAGCCGCCACTATCCTAGGACCCCTGACTACGCCAGCCTCCACGGCCTGCCTGAGACTGAGGGCAAACCCGTGGGGCGCCCCCATGTCACGTACGGTGGTGAAGCCCGCCTCAAGCTCGTTCAGTGCGTTCCTGTACCCGAAGAGCTGCAACATCCCCATAGGGTACTGGAGCATAGAGAAGATGTTGGGATCGCCGTTGCTGCACAGGTGGAGGTGGCTGTCGATGAGCCCCGGTAGAACCGTCCTTCCCGCCGCGTCGACGACCTCGGCGCCCTTGGGGACGTCGAGCCCTCTCCCGACCTTCTCGAACCTGTCTCCCTTGATGACGATAACGGCGTCGTCGACCGGCTTGCCGCCGGAGCCGTCGATGAGCTTGGCACCCGTTATTGCCTTGACTATGTCCGTCAAATCAGTTCAAAGAGAAATGCGTGAGCTGGTTTAAGTTGTTACCCTAGGGGCACCGGCCTCAAGGCGTTAATTTTCTCCTGGAAGTCCACTGGGTCGCCGCTGCTGATGGCGAAAAGCATCTCCTGTATGCGGCTTGTGGTTTCATTTATGTCTCCTGATCCTCCTTGGACGCGCAGGAGGTTCCACGCCCACTCTAGGGCCTCGAAGGCACCTATCTCGTATGTTGACACGGCGAGTCACTTGATGCATACCATCCTGAACCGGTTTTAAAGGGAACGCAACGTCTCAAAGCTGAGAGTCGGGTGAATGTGGGTGACTATGCCCAGCGTCTAACGCGGGCCATGTAGGCGACGTATCTGTCTCCGAAGAACTCGACGAGCTTCATCTCCTCGTATGAGGCCAGATAGTGGTAGAACAGGAAGACGCCCAGCAGGACCACCAGCGCCGCAACTGACGCCGTGGAGACCACGAGCCCTAGAAACACCGTCATTATGCCTAGGTACATGGGGTGACGGCTCAACCCGTAAACCCCGTAGTCCACCAGCTCGGCCTCCTCCCTGGCGACCCCGAAGATCTGCTCGTGGGCCCTCCATCCCATGTAGCCGCCGGCTACGGTGAACACCAGGAACAGGGCGTTGCGTATGGACGACGGTATGTACTGAGAGTAGCTTGTGGTCACGTGCAGCCAGAAGGAATCCGACGCCCACACGACAAAGAAGATGGTAGCAACAACAGCCTGTGAGGCGTCTGCGTAAGGGGCCTCGCTCTCCTCGTAGTCCTCGGGTAGCATCCATTACGTTAATGGGACTCCGGCATAATAAGTGAGGACAACATACGCGCTTGGACGTTTATGAAAAAAGTGACGGCCTCTACACATAACTTCTAAAAGAGTGTAACGCGTACACCTTGGTTGCGTGGGCTACGGATGCAGGATATAAAGCTCATCAGAGAACAGCCCGAAAAAGTGCGGGAAAACCTAGCCAGGAGACACGACCCCGAGAAGCTTGAGCTCCTAGACCACGTCATAGAGACGGACAAGACGTGGCGGGAGCTTACGCAGAGGGTCAACGATCTACGCAGGAGAAGGAACCAGATATCCAGCGAGATCGGTAAAGTGATGAAGGAAGGCGGAGACGCCTCCAGCCTCAGGAAGGAGGCTTCGGAGATACCCTCCCGTCTACGCGGGCTAGAGTCTCAGATGAGCGAAAGCCAGGAAAGGCTCCGCGACGGACTGATGCGGCTGCCCAACATGCTCCACGAGTCTGTGCCCTACGGTGAGGACGAGCACGGTAACGTCGAGGTCAAGCGGTGGGGTGAGAAGCCAGACTTCGGGTTCGAGCCCAAGAGCCACGCGGAGATAGTCACCGCGTTGGGCATCGGCGACTTCGAGAGGGGCGCCAAGGCTGCCGGGTCAGGTTTCTACTACCTCAGAAACGAGCTGGCGCTCCTGGACAAAGCGATCCAACAGTACGCGATCAACCACCTAGTCAAGAAGGGGTACAGCCTCATCGTGCCCCCGTACATGATCAAGCGCGCCGCCTACGAGGGGGTCACTGACCTCGCCGACTTCGAATCCGTCATGTATAAGGTGGAGGACGAGGACCTCTACCTGATAGCCACAAGCGAGCACGCCATGGCGGCCATGCTCCAGGACGAGACGCTGCTGGCGGGAGGCATGCCCATAAGGCTGTGCGGGGTGAGCCCCTGCTTCAGACGGGAGGTGGGCGCCCACGGCAAGTACACCAGGGGCCTCTTCAGGGTGCACCAGTTCCACAAGGTAGAGCAGTTCATCTTCTCACTGCCCGAGCAGAGCTGGGGGCTCCACGAGGAGCTGCAGAGGAACTGCGAGGAGCTCTACCGGGGGCTGGGCCTCCACTACAGGGTCGTCAACGTCTGCACCGGCGACATTGGGATCATAGCGGCGAAGAAGTACGACACCGAGTTCTGGATGGCGGACGGCGAGTTCCGCGAGATCGGCTCCAACAGCAACTGCACCGACTATCAGGCGCGCCGTCTCAACGTAAAGTACCGTCTCAAGGAGGGGGCGCCGCCCGAGGCCTTCGTCCATACCCTGAACAACACCGCCATGGCGACGAGCCGGACAATGATCGCCGTCATAGAGCAGTATCAGCAGGAGGACGGGACCGTTAAAGTGCCGGAGGTGCTGCAGCCTTACATGAACGGCCTGAAGGCCATCGACGGCAGCCTGAACAAGCTACACATCTAGTCTTATTCAAGTGTCAGTTAATTTCAACACCATTTTCTTTATATATATATGAAATATAATACATGAATTTGACCCGCGTGTAAGGGGAATATATATGAAAAGAGGTTTGAATGATATCTGTTACGGGTTCTTCTCTACTCTGGCGAACCCAACTAGACTGGCGATCCTTGAGAAGCTTTCTGGGGGGGAGATGAATGTCACGAGGCTCGCCTCGGAGCTTGGGCAGGAGCAGAGTATGGTGAGTCACAACTTGAAGATGCTTGAGCAGTGTAGCTTCGTGTTCTCCGAGCGGCGGGGCAAGAAGAAGTACGTCTCGCTGAACGAGGATACCGTAAATTCGATTTTAGGTATCGTTGAGAACCATGAGGCTAAATACTGTAGGGCCACCGGTAACTGCCCGTTCAGGGGTTAGTTGGAGACTCCTTTTTTGGATGGGTCTTATCAGCAACCCTTATATTCTAATGAAACATTCTTCATATGAAGATTGTTTCAGATAAGGTGTCTGGTGTGAAGAAGGGATTCACAAACCTCTGCTACGGCTTCTTTTCCACCTTGGCCAACCCGACGCGGCTAGCCATAATCGAGAAGCTCGAAGAGGGGCCCATGAATGTAACGGGGCTCGTGGACGCCCTAGGTCAGGAGCAGAGCATGGTGAGCCACAACCTGCGGCCCCTCGTCCGGTGCAAGCTGGTGAGAGTGAGGAGGGAAGGTAAGCAGAGGGTATACAGCCTCAACCACGAGACCCTGGACCCTATAGTGAAGTCGGTTGAGCTCCACGCGGAAAAGTTCTGCGAAGGCGGCGCCAACTGCCCGCTCAAGGCCAAGTCTGAGGCATCCTGAGAGGAGATGAGAGAAAATGTTTTGTTATCAATGTGAGCAGACGGCCGGAGGAACCGGCTGCACACGTGTAGGAGTATGCGGAAAACAGCCAGAGGTGGCAGCGCTGCAGGACCTCCTGGTCCACGCATTGAAGGGATTGAGCGCCGTCGCCGTGGAGTCGAGGAAACTCGGCGTCGAGGACGCGGAGATAAACCAGTTCACCAACGAGGCCATGTTCAGCACCCTCACCAACGTGAACTTTGACCCCGAGAGGTTCCTTCCGTTAATCCGTAAAAGCGTGGAGCACCGGGAGAGGCTCAAGGCTCAGGTGGAGAAGAAGGGCGGCAACCCCGGCTACCCCGAGGCGGCGAGCTTCAAGCCCGCGGAGAGTCTGGAGGAGATTATCAAGCAGGGCGCAGAGGTAGGGGTCATGAGCAGCCCCAGCATGGACCCCGACGCCCTCAGCCTCCAGCAGCTACTCATCTACGGCATCAAGGGAGTGGCGGCGTACGCCGACCACGCCCATATACTGGGCAAGGACAACCCCAAGATCAGCGAGTTCATCCACAGAGGCCTGGCCGCAACCCTGGACCCCAATAAATCGGTCGCGGAGATGTACGACCGGGTGATGGGCTGCGGGGAAGCGAACCTGTGGGCCATGGAGCTGCTGGACGCCGCGAACACCGGATCCTACGGCCACCCTGTGCCCACTGAGGTGCCCCTAGGCCACAAGAAGGGAAAAGCCATACTGGTCTCGGGCCACGACCTCAGAGACCTGGAGATGCTGCTGAAGCAGACAGAGGGAAAGGACATCTACGTTTACACCCACGGCGAGATGCTGCCCACCCACGGGTACCCCGAGCTCAAGAAGTACAGCCACTTCTACGGCCACTACGGCACAGCGTGGCAGAACCAGATCAAGGAGTTCGCCCAGTTCCCGGGTGCCATACTCATGACCACCAACTGCATCCAGAGGCCCACGGAGAGCTACAAGGACAACATATTCACCACGGGCCTCGTGAGATGGCCCGGGGTCACCCACATCAAGGACAAGGACTTCACCCCGGTCATCGAGAAGGCGCTTGAGATGGAGGGCTTCAAGGAGGACGCCCCCGGTGACAGCGTCATGGTGGGCTTCGCCCACAACGCCGTGATGGGCGTCGCAGGCAAGGTCATCGACGCGGTGAAGGCGGGCAAGATCAGGCATTTCTTCCTGGTGGGCGGCTGCGACGGCGCGAAGCCGGGGCGCAGCTACTACACCGAGTTTGTGGAGAAGGCACCCGAGGACACCGTGGTGCTGACGCTGGCGTGCGGTAAGTTCAGGTTCTTCGACAAGAAGCTGGGTGACATCGGAGGCATCCCCCGTCTACTTGACATCGGCCAGTGTAACGACGCGTACAGCGCGGTCCAGATCGCGTTGGCGCTCGCGGATGCCTTCGAGGTGGGCGTGAACGACCTTCCACTGAGCATGATACTGAGCTGGTACGAGCAGAAGGCCGTCGCCATACTGCTGACGCTGTTTTACATGGGCATCAAGGACATCAGGCTCGGACCGAGCCTCCCCGCGTTCATAACCCCGAACATACTGAACGTGCTGGTGGAGAAGTTCAACGTCATGCCCATATCCACACCCGACGAGGACCTGAAGGCCATCCTCGGATAACCCACTTTTTATGGTGAAAACGATGGAGATAGCGAGAGTAGCCGACACGGCGCCTGGGAAGAACCCACATGGCGTGGAGACCAAGAAGATATACGACCACGAAAACGTCCTAGGGGTCCACATACTGCTGAGGCCGGGCGAAAGGCTCAGACGGCACATCACCCCCGTGGACGTCATGTTCTACGTACTTGAGGGAGAGGGCGTCGTGGAGATAGGCGACGAGAAGACGGCGGGGGGAAGAGACTCAGCGGTTCACAACCCCGCCAGGATAGTGCACTGCTGGTACAACGAGTCCGACTTGGACCTCAGGGTCCTCGTCGTTAAGACGCCGCGCCCCACAGAGTCCACTGTTTTACTTTAATTCTCTTTCACTCGACCCCACAACCAAGTTTATAGCTATAAAAAGACGAGAGATACAGAGTAGCCGCCGATGAGCTATTCGAGCTTCTCGGCGTCTAGGTGTCGAACACCATCCTGACCCGCCAGCCCTTCTCCTCCTCCTCCGCTATCTCCATCATGTGGTATGTGACGGCCTTGACGGCGATACCCACCTCGTGAGTCTCACGGCTGAACCTCTCACCTATGCACCGAGCCTTGGCAGTGAAGCTGTCCGCGTCGACCTGTATATCGATCCTTCTTGGAACCAGGAACTCGACGTCGTTCAAGTAGAGGAACTCGTCCATGAGGTTGAAGAGCAGGCTCTCCATGTCCATCCCCTCGGCCTCCAAGGTGAACTCCTCTTTCTCGGCTATTCCCTCGATGGGCGTCATGGCGTTGAACATGCCGAAGGCCAGGTTGGCGAAAGCCTCTCCGAGGGTGGAGCCGGTGGCGTCGACGAGGAGGTCCGCCAGCGGGCCCCCCTCCGGGTAGGTGAAGCCTGTCATCACTCCCACTCTATGGTGCTGGGGGGTTTATGGGTTATGTCGTAGACGACCCGGGTGACGCTGGGTATCTCGTTGCCGATCCTGTTGCTGATACGCTCCAGGACCTCCCACGGCGCCTTGCTGAAGCTGGCGGTCATGGCGTCGACGCTCTCGACCAGTCTGATGGCTATGGTCCACCCGTACGCCCGTTCGTCGCCCTTCACCCCCGTGGTCTTGGTGTTGGTCAGCACGGCGAAGTACTGCCAGAGCCTGTCCCTGAAGGGGTGGGCCTCCACCTCCTCGCAGACTATGGCGTCCGCCTTCCTGAGCGCATCCAGCTTAGCATCCGTGATGGGGCCTATTATCCTGACGGCTAGGCCCGGCCCGGGGAAGGGCTGCCTCCACACAAGCTCCCCCGGGAGCCCCAGTCGCTCCCCCAGCCCCCTGACCTCGTCCTTGTACAGGTCCCCTAGGGGGTCGATCACCTCCTTGAACATCATCTGGAGGGGTAATCCGCCCACGTTGTGATGGGTCTTTATGGTGTCGCTGTTCCGGGTCAGCCCGGACTCGATCCTGTCGGGGTAGATCGTCCCCTGGATGAGGTACTCGGCCCCGAACCTCCGGGCCTCATCCTCGAAGACCCTGATGAACTCCTCCCCTATGATCTTCCGCTTCTCCTCTGGGTCGACCACGCCCTCAAGCCTCCTGAGGAACCTCTCCCTCGCATCCACCACCACCAGGTTGAGGCCCCTGTCCTTGAAGGCGGCCTCCACCTCGGCGGACTCGTTCGCCCTCATGAGGCCCTGGTCGACGTGGACCGCCATCAGGTTCCCGCCCAAGGCTTTCCCCGCCAACGCGGCGGCTACGCTGGAGTCCACGCCCCCGCTCAAGGCGATGATGGCCTTCCCGTCCCCCACGGCGTCCTTTATCATCTGGATCGCCTCCTCCACCCGGTCCAGAGGCCTCCAGTTGGGCTCGCAGCCGCAGACCTTGAAAACATAGTTCCTGAGCATCTCACCGCCGCGCTCTGTGTGGACCACCTCGGGGTGCCACTGGAGGCCCCAGATCGGCTTCTCGTCGTGCCTCATGGCGGCGACCGGCGCCCTGTCGGTGTGCGCCATGACTCTGAAGCCCTCCGGCGCCTTGAAAACCGTGTCTCCGTGGCTCATCCACACCTGCTCGCAGGCGTCAAGCCCCTCCAGCACCCCGACGGGCTCATCTATGTAGGCCTTGGTCACGCCGTACTCCCTGGCCTTCCCCAGCTCCCCGCCGTGCATGTCGGCGAGGAGCTGCAGCCCGTAGCATAGCCCGAGAACCGGGACACCCATCTCGAGTACATCGGGGTCGAGGGTGAGGGCGTCCTCCGCCTTGACGCTGCTGGGGCTCCCGGAGAAGATGACTCCCTTCACGTTCATCGCCGAACCCAAGGCTTCCACCTCGGCTCTCGTCGTGTCACTGGGCAGTATTCCGCTGTAGACGTTCATCTCGCGGACCCTGCGGGCGATGAGGTGGCAGTACTGGCCGCCGAAGTCCAGGATGGCTATCCCGTCGGGTCGTGTCTCGGGGGTCATTGACTATCATGAACGGATGGCTGTTTTAATGTTTTTGTTAAATAATCATGCAAGTTTGCATAGATATTTCATGTTTAATGCCCAAACGCCTTATCTGGGATCCTTCCCGACGAATAAACATGGAACAAGCAACGGACGTCAGGGTCCTTCAGTTGGGGAACGCGTTGAGCTTCGCGGCCGTGGTCGTCGTGAACGCCTTGGCCAACATATTGCCGCTCAACAACGTGACTACCGCCGAGCTGTCAGACAGCTACCCCAACTACTTCGTCCCCGCGGGCTACGTCTTCAGCATATGGGGCATCATCTACCTCCTTCTCCTGGGGTTCACCGTGCGACAGCTGAGGCGCGGCGGAGAGGACGCCGAGACCCTGAGGAAGATCGGGTGGCTCTTCACGATAAGCAACGTCTTCAACGTCGTCTGGATATTCCTCTGGCACTGGAGGCAGGTCGCGCTGAGCCTGGTGGCCATGTTCGGGCTCCTGGCTTCACTGATAGGGATCTACCTCCGGCTGGATATAGGCAAGGCTCAGGGGTCTAGGGATAAGCGGATATACTATCACCTGCCCTTCAGCGTCTACCTGGGCTGGATCACGGTGGCCCCCATAGCCAACATAGTGGCGTTCCTAGTCTCGTCTGGGTGGGAGAGCTACGGCACGACCGCCGCATACTGGACAGTGCTTGTGATAGCCGTCGCCGTAGCCCTGACGCTGGTCAACATGTGGACGAGGAGTGACATCGCCTACAGTCTGGTCATCGTCTGGGCCCTCTCCGGCATAGTCTACAAGCAGATGGCTGAGCCGCTGATACCATACGCCGCCGGCCTGGGGGCCTTGGTGATAATCGGGGGAATAGGACTCAACTACGTGAAGCGCGGCGGGCTCTAGACGTTTTCCATGAGCCTGTCCGTGTCTTCCTTCGTGTTGTAGAAGTGGTTCGAGACCCGTATGTGGTCGCCGTGGGCCGACCTACCCGTCACCTTGATCTTCATGGCTTTAAGCCTCGCCGCCAGCTCCACGGCTCCTTCCTGGAAGTAGCTCACTATCGTCGACGCCGGGGGGCTAGGCGTCCAGAGCTTCTTTCCGAGACTGGATAGCTGGTCGTAGATGTAGCGTGAGAGCATGAGGTTCCGTTTCTCAACGTCGCCGATGCCTACCCTGTTCAGGTATTCCAGGGACCTCTCCATGGCGTACATTCCCTGGAAGTGGAGTGTCCCGTACTCGAACTTCTCGGCCGTTCCCAGGTCGACCGGGTCCTCGGGGTTGTCGCCGCCCCATATCTGGTTCTTCCATCCGGTCCTGTCCGGAGTCAGCTCCGCGAGGTTCTCTCGCTTCACGTAGAGGAAGCTGAGCCCCGCCGGGCCCATGAGGTACTTGTAGGGGGCGAAGCTCACGTAGTCCACGCCGTCCCTCCGATAGTCCACGTCCAGGGCGCCCACCGCCTGAGTCGCGTCCACAAGCACCTTGGAGCCGTGGCTGTGGGCTACCTCGGCCACCTCCCCCAAGTCGAGCCTCTGGCCGTTGACGTAGCTCACCTGGCTGACCTGGACGAGCCTGGTCCTGTCGTCCACGAGCTTCTCCAGGTCGCCGGTGTCGAAGACGCCTTCTACCGGCCTCCACACGCGGGGCTCGACGCCGTGCCTAGCCGTGGTGTGGGTGTGCAGCGGGTTGTGCTCCCACTCGGGGAAGACGACGTTGTCGCCTCTCCTCCACTCTGTGCCGTTCACAACTATGTTGAGCCCCGAGCCGGTGCACATGTCGAAGGCGACCTCCTCGGCGGAGACGTGGATGAAGGCCGCGGCCATCTCTCTAACACGTCTCGCCTTGGCCAGCCACTCCTGGAGGATCGTCCTGTCCCCCGTGGTGTCGAACGTGTACCACTGGTCCACGTACTCGCCGTAGCCGTCCCTCACCTGCGCCGGCATGAGCCCTACGAACGCGTTGTCCAGATATACCCAGTCCGTCAGGACGGGGAAGTCCCTACGAATCGCGGAGACATCCATGAAAGCCTCACCCATGATGCGTCATATGATGGGCGTTGCTGCGTTTAAGCTAAGCTGTGCAGGATGACGCCCCGGTCAGACGTATACGTTGGTCTTCTGCATCTGGAGCCCCGGGCCGCTCACCACGACGAGGGTCCTCGACCCCAGCATGGTCTTCTCGCTCGGCTCTATACTCGCCTTGCCTCCGCTGCTCTCCTGGGCGAGGAACCCGGCGAACATGGCGAAGGGGCAGACATACGTGCCAGAGACCAGTCTCCGGCAGGCCCCACCAAACATGCAGCCGCGGATGTTGAACCTGAATGAACGGTGGTCCTCCATCACCGCCGTCGCCTTCTCGGCGACGCCCGAAGACTCAAGGAGGGCGCTGTACTTGTCGAGGGTCGTCTCCACGCTGTGGATCGTTATGAGCCCCATGGTGGGCACTCCCGTCACCTTGTAGAGGGCGTCACGCATCAGACCCACGAGGGACCTGAAACGGGAGACTGGGACGATGCCAGCCGTCACCTGTACGTAGCTCAGAAACAAGCCGTGGAGTAGGGAAGCGACGTCTAGCTCACCTGGCTCGAAAATGGCATGGGAGCCTTGAGACGCATCAGAGCTCACTACGGATCACAGAGAGTCCAAGCGCGCTGATTAAACGGTTGTCCCCCTTTGATATAGATCAGGGGCTAAAATCTTGCGGCGTGATGTAAAGATGAGAAAAGGGTTTGGGCTACTCCCTGATGGTCTTGAGCTCGCGTACCTCGACTGCGCCCAGGTACATGGCCTCGAGCTGCGGGTGGGCCAGAAGCTCCTGTGCGCCGCCCTCGAAGGTGAACCTGCCGCCGCGCATCATGTACGCATAGTCGCCAAATTCTAGGGCGCGCCTCGCGCGCTGCTCCACCAGCACGATGGGGAGACCGGTCTCGTCGGCCATGTCCTTGAGCTGCTTCATGACGTCCGAGACCAGCTTAGGCATCAGCCCGGCGGTGGGCTCATCCACCATCATCATCTTGGGGTCCCTCATGAGCACCATCCCCTCGGCGAGCATCTGGCGCTCGCCTCCGCTCAGGGTTCCGGCCGCCCTCGGCATGAAGTCCTTGAGCACCGGGAAGAGGTTGAAGACGAACTCCATCTTGTCCTTGATCATGTCGGGATCCTTTACGGTGTACGCCGCCATCTTTAGGTTGTCTTGGACAGTCAGGTTGCTGAATATGTTGCCCACCTGGGGCATGTAGCCTATGCCGAGCTTCGTTCTCTCGTAGGCCGGCATCTCGTTGATTCTCTGGCCCCCGAAGGTGATGTCGCCGCTGTAGACGGTGGCGAGGCCCATGAGGGCTTTCAGGAGGGTGGTCTTGCCGACGCCGTTGGGGCCGACGACGATGGTTACCTCTCCGTCTGGAACCTTGAAGTCTAGGTCGTAGAGGACGTGGATAGGCCCGTAGCCCACGTTCAGGCCCTTGGTCTCAAGAATATATTTACTTCCCATCTCACTCACCCAGGTATGCTTTGATCACCCGCTCGTCCGCGAATACCTCCTCGGCGGTCCCCTCTGTAACAAGCTTACCTCTGTCCATGGCGAAGACGTGGTCCGCGTACTGGGCGGCCACCTCGAGCCTGTGTTCGATGACGAGGAACGTGATCCCGATCTCGTCGCGGAGCCTCAGGACGTGGCTGAAGATCTGGTGGCAGAGCACCGGGTCGATGCTACCAACCGGCTCGTCGAGCAGTATAGTCTCGGCTCCTGACATCAGCGCCCGCCCGATCTCCAGTAGCTTGAGCTCTCCTCCGCTAAGGGTGTTCGCAGGTTTGTTCCATACGTGTCTTAACCCAAGAACCTTCAGCAACTCTGACGCCCGTCTCACGGCGTTGATCTCGCTGTCGACCCACGTTGGCTTGAACATTGAGAGAGCTATGTTCTCTCCGGCGTTCTCGGGCAAAGCGACAAGCATGTTCTCCAGAGTGGTTAGCGACAGGAAAGGTGAGGCGATCTGGAATGTGCGTACGAGTCCTCTCCGCGCAATCTTGTACATGTCCTCGCTCGTGATGTCTGCCTCGCGATAGTAGACATGTCCTTCCTCGGGCACATATATGCCTGAGATGCAGTTCACCAGTGTCGACTTTCCGCAGCCGTTGGGGCCAACCAGAAGATAGATTCCTCCCTCTTTTAGGCTGAAACTGACGCCATCGTTAGCAGCGAACTTACCGAAATACTTGTATACATTGTCTATTTTCAGTACTTCCGACATATCGGCATCAACGATCCTATAGCGTGGGGTTTCTGTTTAAATATTTTGCCAGAATACTAAATTCATATCTTGAAAAATAGGCAGTTTATCATTATTTTTAAAAAAAAGGAGAATTTAGATTTTGTATATTTACCTTGTTGGTGGTACGTAGCCAATTAAGTCTGTGTACCATGTAACGCTATCCGTGACCATGTCGTACAGTCCGCCAACGTATTCGCTACCGTCGCCGGCGTCGTCAATTTGGTAGGCCCAGATCTGGTAGTTGGCTGCGTATCTGTCGCCATCATCGTTTATCTTGTTCCAGCCGCTTGCGCCGAAGCTGTTGAAGCAAGTGGTCTCCTGAAGTGGGACGTTAACCTTTGCATCTATGCTTTGGCTCTCGAGTATTGTCTCTGCAAGCACCCAGCCGATGTCATACGTACAAGCAGTATAGTAGCCATAAGGCATTGATACGAGAGCATAGTATCTCTCGGCTAGTGCCTTGTATTTTTCTGATTCCGCTGGTGCAGCCAGTGTGCTGTAGAGATTAAGATGGGCTGCCTGTTCAGGGGCGTCGTCCTCTATCTGTGGTGTCAAAGCTGTGCCGTCGCTACCGAACCATACAGTGCTGTAGACTGTTGGGAAGTCCTCTGCTTGCTGGACCATCATGGTGGCCTCCGTGAAGGAGATTATGTCAATACCAACATGTTCCGCACCATACTCATCAACAGCCTCAGAAATAATATTCTCAGCCAGTTGTAGATAGCTTGAGAACTCTTGGACTTCGGCAGCATACCTGATCCTCTCAAGCATCACTCCACCGCCATCTAGCCACATTGGCTCCAATATGTTATAGATGCCGTCTGCCCATGCGTCACCACGCTGGATAACTACCAGGGCTTTGATGCCGTGGCTCTCAAGCATCCTTGCGATAGCGGGAGCCTGAACCAGGTCGGTTGGGCACATCCTGAGGAGATTGTCGTCTGGGACCATTAGCGTTGGGCTGGTGGATGATGCGCTCCACATCAACATATCGTTGTCGTTACAGTAGCTTAGAGCTCCAGCCGCATGGCTTGACCAGCCACCGCCGATGAATATGTTGACATCTATGCTCTTGAAGCCCTGGACCTTCTCCAGGTGGACTGCAGCTTGGCTGGTTGCGTCGTCAATCAAGTACTGGAACTCTACGTCGTATCCAAGTTTAGAAGCATATTCGTTGTAATCCGGTGTCATCATCTGTTCTATGTGTGGTTGGGCTGTCTCTAGGTTGACCGTCTCGGAGGCGATGTAACCGATCTGAATGGTCTTGCCGTCGAGCGGCATGGCTTCGACAGTCTGGGTTACAACCACCTCTTCTGTCTGCGTCGGGGCGGCGAAGTATCCTACGCCCCCTCCGACGACCAGTCCTACTACAAGTAGTACTATAGCTAGGGTGTTACCTTTCATTTCCAAGTCAAATTTCACCTTATTGTTAGTCGCAGATAGTAAATTCGCTCTTAACATTATATAAGTTTTTTACATGTACTTA
>Ga0315533_1001634_pt1 | contig 16812 bp, 12 predicted proteins | sample SalMarSW160130MG_FD_203081 | JGI IMG/M metagenome (GOLD analysis project Ga0315533, IMG submission 203081) | Salt marsh sediment microbial communities from the Plum Island Ecosystem LTER, Massachusetts, United States - Salt Marsh Sediment SW1601-30 ... | reverse complement strand
GCAATACGAGAGTTGCGGATTTTGAACGTATTCTGACAGCCGACCACATCAAAGGGCTGTTTGCCAGGGAGACAAAAGGCCTTGATACATCCAAAGATTTTATTTTTATAACAGCCAACAACAACGAAGTTCCGGTGCCCGAGCCCAAGACGCCGGACTTTTTCGGGTATAAGTCGGCATACGATATTCTGGCTGATGCGACCCGGCGAAGGGCGAGTGACATTATATTTCTGCCAACGCCGCAAAACTACAACATAACCTACTACATTGACGGCGCCGCTTTAAAACAGCCGGCCATCGCCAGGGAGCGAATGGAGTATTTCATTCATTTTGTAAAGAATCTCGCCGATTTGGACACCGACGAGAGAAGAAAACCGCAAAAAGGAATATTCACAATCCGCCATAAGGAGGAAAATACCGACTGGGAGGTATCCACCGCCGGCTCAACGGCGGGAGAGCAGGTCAAGCTTAAACCGATAACCCAGCAGAGCATAACAAGGTTAGCTGACATCGGCCTGACGGCTGAGCAGTATGAACAAGTGAATAAAGTTCGCGAGACAAAACAGGGCATTCTTATCATAACCGGGCCTAAAAAAAGCGGCGTAACAACCACCTTCTATTCGCTGTTGAGAAATCACGACGCCTTTATTAACAGTATACACACCCTTGAAAGGCAACCCTCTACGGCGCTGCCGAACATAACGCAAAATGTCTTCACTCTAAGTGACACCAGCACGACCACATACGCTAAAAAGCTGCAGGCGGTAGTAAGAATGGAGCCGGACATCGTGGGCGTTGCCGACTGCACAGATACCGAAACAGCACAAATTGCCTGTGCAGCCGCCAAAGACGGCAAAATCATATACCTTACGCTCGAAGCTGATAATATCTTAAAGGCGCTGGGCAAATGGATAAAGCTGGTCGGCGACAGAAATGTTGTCGCCGAGACCGTGCTCGGGATAAGCAATCAACGGCTGCTTAGAAAGCTCTGCGACGAATGCAAACAGCCATACGAGCCGAACAGAGAATTGCTGCGAAAATTCAACATACCTGCTGAAAAAACAAAAGTTCTTTATCGCGCCGGCAAGGTCAAGTATACCAAACGCGGCAAACCCATAACCTGTGAAAACTGCCAGGGAACGGGCTTCGTCGGCAGGATGAGCGTATTCGAAACCATCATAATAAATGACCAGTTACAAGAGGCCATAAGAGAATCGAAATCACTGTCGGAAATCGCCACGCAATTCAGGCGCGCTAAAATGCTTTATCTGCAGGAACAGGCACTGAAAAAAGTCATTGACGGAACAACGTCGGTGAACGAGATGGTTAGGGCGCTTTCCAAAAAGCAAAAAGGGAAAAAACGGGAGCAAACTACGTGACCCGTGCCCCGTGTCCCGTTAAAGTTCGTCGATTAAGCATTAAAAACGGGCTACAGGCCCCGGGTAACGAGCCGTGAAATAGTGGAGACATTGCAATGGCCAGTTTGATTATAGTATTGACTATTTTAGCTTGCGTTGCTTATCAATATCTAAAAGGCACGCTTGTTAAATCCTTTGCTATGGTAGTAACTGCGACTTGCGGGAGTGTGGTTGCGTTCGGCTACTTCGAGCCGTTAACAAATGCACTTATCGAGCGTGAGATGTTTGTGGGGTGGGCGCAGCCGATTTCTCTTGCTGTGCTTTTTGTTTTGGCCTTTATCATCCTGCAAATAATCGCCGCTCAATTGGCCCGCAAGCCGGTCGATTTGGGGTTCTGGCCCGAGCGTATCGGCCGAGTTGTCTGCGCGATTTTCGCAGGGCTTATCATATCCGGCGTCTTGCTGACGGCCCTTGCAACGGCGCCTTTGTCAAACAACAAACCCTACCAGCGCTTTGATGCAACAAGCCCTGACGCTGAAAGGCCCAACAAATCCTTACTAAATGCCGACGGCCTTGCAACAGGATGGTTCAGCGTAATAAGCAAAGGCAGTCTCAGCGGCAAAAGAAGTTTTGCGGCCCTGCATCCTGATTTCCTGGACCAGGTTTTTCTGAATCGACACGAACCCACAGACAGGGTACCAATTTACACCGACTCTGAGGCGATAGCGGTGCCGGCGAAAGAGGTGGTTTGGCCTGCTCCTGAAGGTCTAAAAGACTCGAACGGCAAATCGATACCGTCCAAAAGCGGCCATAACCTTACCATTGTACGGGTGGGGATAAAGCGCAGCGCCGTAAAAGACGCCGGCACATTTACACTGTCCCAGTTACGACTGGTCTGTAAACGAAAAGACCAGGCCAAAGACGCACTTGCCGGACAAGGAAAAAACGTTTACCCTGTCGGGTATCTGAAAACGGCAAACCAGCTGCAAACAAAACGATTAAACGACCAGATAAAGATAGAAAGCGGCGACTTCGACGACAAGGTGAAATGGATAGACTTCGCTTTTTATGTGCCGAATGATTATGTGGGCGTTCTGGTCGAATTCAAGCAGAACAACATTGCACAGCTACCGCCGCCTGTAACCGCCGCGCAAGCCCCGCCGGCGGTACTTTTCATACCACTGGCTCAATGTGCAACAGATACTGCGGAACTTCAGCCAATCAGCTCGGCCAAGGTCTATGGCATTGAGTTAGCTGCAGGGTCGGAATTTTTAGCCGAGTTAACAACAATCGAGATAAACGGCCCAAACGAGTGGCAGGATGCTCAGACAGCCAGCAGCACCAAACCAGCCGAGTTTGACGAAGCTGGACAGTTCAGCTATACAAGAGCCGAGTTAGAGATAGAAAAACCGGTTCAAGAGGAACCTGAAGAAGAACCTAATGCCGCTGAGCCCGCCCCAACGCGGCCACAGACAAGACGCACTTTCAGAGTGCGAAAGATACGAAAGCAGGATGCCCCAACCAGAGCAGCGAGAGTAAGCAGAGACATCCCGTCAATGTTAAGGCCGCTCGACGGTTACAAGTTACTTTCGCTCAAATGCAATAACCCTTCTGCCGGTGCCGCAATAAAAGGCGGACAACTGCCGGTACTTGTAGAAGTATCCGGTCTGACTCACCATCCCGTCGGTGTTATTGCATCAGGGAAGGTCGGCGACCGATACGTCTGTGAATTTGATTACTGCTCGTTGGCCGCTGAAGGAGAAAACGGGTGTCTGGTTATCGCGGAAGACGGCTCTGTCGCACAGCCATTCCCCGATACCGTCTGGCTGACGGAGCAGGCGGAAGAGATATTCGAGTTTTATGTGCTGTATATGGTCAAGTCAGGCAGGAATACAATTATCACGTCGGTTCAGCCGGGTGACTCACAAACGGCTGCGGAGTTCAAGGGATACGAGGGCTTCCTGACAAAATAGCTCAGGGCGGTATTATGTAACAATCGATAACCAGTTATCGATAATCAGAATAATCTATTTTAAGAACAGCAAACAGCCAGTTCCTCTAAATCCAGCTCCATTAGATGCTCAAGATAATCCTTCAGCTCTTCCTCGGAAAAACCGGCGAGAAATTCCGGCTTGGCGGTCTTGTTGATTTCACAGATGCTATCTATTAACTCCCTTTTACTCATATACAAAGTCCTTGAAAGCCCACTAACATCCCCCTTAACCTACGCCAATATCGACACGGTGAACATTTTTTCTTTAGCCAGCCAAGGCCCCGTCAAAGCAACGCCCTATAACCCGAACCACCATATAGCAAAATCATTTCTACTTTGACCACAATATATAGCTGGGGCGTGGCAGCCAGCTTTATCGCCTATCTCAATGTCCAATAAAATCGCAGGTCACCCTCGGCCAATCGAAAGCGAGAAAAATTTACAAATTTTCTTTTTTTCTAAATTTCGCCTCGCAGACCTCAATTACCGCATCACTATCGCAAAATGGTAGCCGGGGCGCATAAAAAAGACCGGGCTAAAATAAGCCCGGCCTTTTTGTGATAAACTATCAACTAAGATAATAAGATTTGCCTGTTAGATTCCGCGGAAGCCGCCGGTAATCTTCCAGCGGCCTGGTTGGCCGTGAACCTGTCTGACATAAGAATGCTTTGGTTGCCATTGGCTGATTTTTCCATTTTCTTCGATTTCAACCGTACAGGGTACATAAAGACCACCCATTTGAGGCTTCAGCACCGGTTCGCCGATGGAAATAATCCGTATGAACGTGATTTGGCCATAGGCTTTCTTCATTCTGTCAGCAGGTACACCTCCCCACATTCTGCCAGCCTTGGCATAATCCTTCTCAATCAAGGCCTGGAGGAATTGGCGGATTACCTCAACAGCAATTTCTTCATCCGTGAGGTCTCCCTGGACAAGACCAACCTCTTGAGTGGTCTCATCCATTAGCATTACATCAGAAGGAATATTATCCAAAGTGAACATCTTGGAATCAATCGGTATATTATAATCGTAAAACTCTACCGTCGAAAAATGAATATATTCCCCATCTTTCAACTGATATGTTTCTACTGTATTTAGAAGTTTAGTAGCCTGATCAACAAACAGTATCACACGCTGAAAAGGGAGACCATTTTCTACCAGTGAGGTGGCTGTTATAATAATTGGTTCAGCTTTATTTTCAGGCTCTTCGATTTCTACTTTAGTATCACCTTCATCCTGTAATTGTAGTATGTTCGCAACTGCATGCTTGGGGTCAAGCTGTTCTACCGTGGTAAGTACTTGTGCTGCAATTTCCTGATCTTTTTGGATAATAAGAAAATTTTTCTTTTTAATCCAAAATTTCATCTTGCCGTCTTTCCATACTATTACAGTTTCACCATCCGTAGGGGTCATCCATACAGGTTTATTGATTCGCATACTTTTTATCTGTCCGGATGGATCAAATTCAACCCAGCACTCTATAGGCTCATCTGAAATTGAAACCATAAAACTCTTAATATGCAAATATTGAACGCTATGGCTGGCTTGAATCGTTTGTTCAATGGCGTAAGCTGGCGAAACTGATTTATCTAATATTGTGGTTAATCCGAGTGTAACAGCGATTATTATCACCGCTGCGGCGGCGAGCTTTGTAATCGGACTTTTCATAACAATGTTGCTTATATTTAGCGGGCGTCTGACAGCCGAGGGCTGTCGGTCTGCCCGCGAGGTTAACATTTCGACGGCCTGCGGATTGTCCTGCCGCCATTTCTCAAAGTCGGGTTCACGCTTTTCGGCGCCAACGGCTTTCGTTAAGGCGTCGTCCAGCCATTTATTGTTATTTTCCGTTTTCATAATCGCCTCCGGTAATACCGTTGCGTTTTAAGTAATCTGCAATCTTTCGCTTCGCCCTGATGAGCCGGCCGTTGACCGCGCCAAGAGAGATGCCCAAGACATTTGCAATCTGCTCGTAAGGCAGGTTGTCGTAGTAGCGCAGAATTAGCGGCTCTCTGTAAACAGTCCGCAGCGACCAGACCGCCCGGCGAACCATATCACTGGAGCTGTCTTTTGGCGTTGTTGCCGGTATCGATTCATCGAGCGTTGTCTCTTTTGCCTGCCAGCGTCTCATACTTCTTGCGGTGTTTCTGCAGATGCCTGCCAGCCAGGGGCCGAACTTTTCTTTACTTTTCAATTTTTGCAGGTCGCAGCAGGCGATTACAAAGCTCTGCTGAGCGGCGTCCTCGGCAAGATGAATGTCCGCAAGCACCGAATACGCTAATGCGACCATACAGCCGTAATAACGCTCGTAAAGGGCGGCGAAGCTTTCCAAACGGCTATTTAGCGCAGCTTCAACTAAAGATTGTTCCGATTTAACAACCACTTTGGCCTCTGGGCGGTTTTAGAAATTCGCTGATACCAGCTTCCGTTATATAGTGTAATTCCTACCCCTAAAATGTGCGCTAAAAATTGGATTTTTTGATATTTTACCCTTTTTAGCTGCAAAAACGCGTACACAGATTTTCCTGTCTGCTATGTGAAATTCGTAGTATACTCGGCTTACAGGCACCAAAATTTTATGTAAGGAAATAGTTGTGGCTGTAAATGTGAGTTTTTTAGGTGAGTGTCTTCTGGCTGTGATGTTTTTGCTGTGCGGCTTTGCTGCTGTTCTGGGGTTGGTATCGCTGAAATTAGAAAGCCGGACGGCCCAAAAGACCTTCTCTGCGGCCAAAGGGCTGATGTTCGGCGCCGCCGGTCTTTCTGCGGCGGCATTGATTTTGCTTACAGTAGCTTTTTTGACGGATGATTTTTCGGTATCTGCCGTGGCGCAGTACGGCGCCAGGTCGCTACCTTTTTTTTATAAGCTAAGCGCCGCCTGGGCGGGCTCGGCAGGGTCGCTACTTTTATGGTCAGCCGGCGTGTTCGTAATGTTCGCCGTGTGGCTGCTCAGGGGCGAGGAGAGTGACATCAGGTTTGAGGCCGTTACTTTAACTATCGCAGCCGGCGTCTGCCTGGGGTTTTCGGCTCTTCTGGTGTTTGTAGAAAGACCATTTGCCGGCTGGCTGGCGATGGTCGATGACGGTGCCGGGCTTAATCCACTGCTACGAAACTTCTGGATGGTTATTCATCCGCCTTTGCTGTTCATCGGTTATTCGGCCTTTTCGATTCCTTTTGCAGTAACCTGCGGCTCTGTTTTCGCCGGCAAAGTTGCAGATTCTCACCTCTACAGACAACTGCGGCGATGGCTGCTGTTCGGGGTCTGCTTTCTGGGCCTGGGCATCGTTACGGGGGCAAGATGGTCGTACGTTGAGTTAGGATGGGGCGGCTACTGGGCGTGGGACCCGGTGGAGAACGCATCGCTTCTGCCGTGGCTTGCGGCGGTCGCCGGTCTGCACAGCTTAGTCGGCATACGCTTTGCAAACAGATTCAAACGCTACAGCGTTATTCTGGTGCCTTTGCCGTTTATTCTGTGTTTAGTTGCGACCTTTATCACCAGAAGCGGGATACTGCAATCGGTGCATTCCTTCGGGGCGAACGTTATGTTCTCGGCGCTTTTGGCATTTATCGGGTTCTGTTCTCTGCTATGGCTGGTCTGCAGTATCAAAGCGGTGAAAAGTGTTTCCGTAAACTCACCCAAGCAGAGTGGTTTAGATAAAGGTGAGATAATATTCTGGGGTAACGTTATCTTTATTTTTACGGCTGCCGTTATCGGGATAGCGACATTCTGGCCTGTGATTTGGCGGTTATGTACGGGCTCAAATTTTAGCTTTACACTGACACGACAGTTCTACGACCGGGTGATTTCGGCGGTAGGGATTCTTCTGGCCTTCCTGCTTGGACTTACCGCGCTGGCGGACTTGCAAAAACGCAGCCATTTCATACCAAAGATAGTTGCCTGCTGTACCGCTGGTCTATTATGTTTTGCTCTTACTTTTAAGTTAAGCGGCACAATAGCATTGACAGCGCTTGCCTGCGGGATATGTGGTTTTAGCTTTGCGGCTATTTTGTTGAAATTAGCGCTTAACTTAAAAGCCAAAGGCAAAATCGCAGGTGCAATTTCCCATCTGGGGATGCTGCTTCTGGTGGTCGCTGCCGGAATTTCTTCGGCTGAACGAATCGTTCAGGCGCAGTTAGCCAAAACAGAAGAAATTTCGCTCGGCGGATACACAATCATCTATGATTCGTTTGAGCACAAGTTTTACGATGACGTTACCAGCGTCGGGCCTGAAATAGTTGTAAGAAAGGAAGGTCCGGCGAAAAAACTCTGGCCGCATAACAATTTGTACCCGGACGGTCAGAGCACGTCCGAAGTGGCCGTCCATACAGCCCTGTTAGAAGACGTCTATATCTCGTTCGACGGTGTGGGGCAGGACGGCAGCATCGTAATAACAGCGAAGGTAAAACCATTGATGCTCTGGCTATGGTTTGCGGCTGTGTTAATCGCGGTCGGCCCGGCCCTGGCGATACTTAAGGCCGGGAAAAAAGCGGAAAACGCAGGGCCTGAAACCTAAAACCAGGGCCGCACCACAGGTTTGGGGTTGATAGTCGCAATTACTTTTCTTACAATCTACTATAATCGAGAAATAAAGGTGCGGTGATAATGAAGCTTGTCTTAAATAACGTAACCTATCACGACTGTCCCGTGCAGCTTCGTGAAAGGATTGCCTTGGGCGACCGGCAACGCCGGTTCTGTCTGGAAAAAATGCACGCCGAACAAAAGATAGCCGAGGCGGCAATCCTCGAGACCTGCAACCGGATTGAATTCTATATCTATGCCGGAAACGATTTTGATGTCGGCACATTTCTGGCAAAGCTTATCAGGCAAGTACGACCTGATGCAGCCGATACGTGGGACAAATACCGCCGGCAAGCGACAGGGGTCGATGTCGTTCGGCACCTTTTTGAAGTAGCTGGGGGTCTCGATTCGCAAATGCTCGGCGAAAATCAGATTCTATCACAGGTCAAATCCGCTTATTCGGAATCGCTCGAATGTCGGATGAGCAGGTTTATATTTCACCGGCTCTTTCACAACGCCTTTCGGGTGGGCAAGGCCGTCCGCAGCCATACAAATATCAATTGCGGTGCGGTCTCGATTGGGCTGGCGGCCGTGGAACTGGCCAAAAGTAAAATTGATTTGTCGGAAAGCGGCGCAATGGTGATAGGCGCCGGCGAAAACGCCGAGCTTACGGCAAGGTATCTGCTCAAAGCAGGATTGCAACGTTTGATTATAGCGAATCGCAATAAGCAAAAGGCAGAAGCCATTGTATCCCGGCTGAAAGCGGGCCGGATAATCGGCCTATCCGACATTGCCGAACAATTGGCCGATGTTGATTTGCTCATCGGCTCAACGGGCGCCTGTGAGCCGGTAGTAACATACGAGGCGGTCAGGGACGTTCTGGCACACAGAGACAAACGGTTGTTGATAATAGATATTGCGGTGCCGAGGGACATAGAGCCGGCTGTCGGTCAGTTTAAATGCGTTTCGCTTATCAACATCGACGACCTGAACGAGCAGATAAGCTGTAACAAGGAAAAACGTCACAGCGAAATCCCCAAGGCGCGGGCGATTGTTGATGAATTCACGGATAAGTTTTCGGGTTGGCTGAATTCGTTAGACCTTGTGCCGGTGATTTCACAGCTTACACAAAAAGGCATCGAGCTTGCCGACAGCGAAGCGGCACGTTATGGGAAGGATTTCGGCGAAGATAACAGCGATAAGCTGAGGATTTTTGCCGAGTCGCTGGTCAAGAAAATACTGCACGGGCCAATTAGTACGCTTAAAGGCGCCACCGAGCAGGAAGCGAACACAGAGCAACTTCAGGCGGCGGATTTGATAAATAAAATGTTCCTTTCGCAAGGTGAAGACGACCGATGACAGGTGCTCTTACTGTTGCAACTCGCGGTGGAGAGCTGGCTCTTGCTCAAACTAAGATTGTCGTCTCGGCACTAAAGAAGATTTATCCGGATATACAAATCAAAATCAGGAAAATAGCCACCACAGGCGACAGGGACAGGAGGACAGCGTTGTGGGACCTCAAGAACAGCGGTTTTTTCACCTCGCAGGTGGATGATTGCTTACTGGCAGGCGAGACCGACCTTGCCGTTCACAGTTTCAAGGACCTGCCGACCAAACAGCCGAAAGGATTATCCATATCGGCGGTGTGTGAAAGACGATTTGCGGAAGATTGCTTAATAGCTGCTGAGCCGGTAACTTCAATTGACCAGCTTAAAACCGCAGCGAGGATAGGGACCTCAAGTTTAAGACGGGCGGCCCAGATAAGACATTTAAGGGGCGACCTTATACCAATACCTATCAGAGGCAATGTGCCGACGCGGTTACGACTTCTCGAAGAAGGCAAATTCGATGCGATTATCCTGGCACGAGCAGGAGTGGAAAGACTCGGTATGGGTGAGAAAATATCATTTTGCTTTGATACGAAGCAGTTTATTCCCGCACCGGCGCAGGGGGCGCTGGCCGTTCAGACGAGAAGCGGCGACGCTGCGACAGGCAAACTCGTCGCCGCCATCGATGACGAAAAAACACGGACAGCTACTCTTGCCGAAAGGCAGATTTTAGTGACAATGCAGTGCGGCTGCTATGCACCGGTAGGTGCGTTTGCGGAAATTACCGGGGACAATATCGAGATCTGCGCATTCATATCAGATTTAGATGGTGAGAACTTTATCAGTCGCCGGACTGTCGGCCCGGTTGGTGATGCCGAAAAGGCGGCTGAAAGACTTGCTGACGAACTTCTCGATGCCGGCGGCAGAGAAATTTTAGAGAAGCTGGAAAGATAATGAGTAACGAAAAAAAAGGCAAGGTATATCTTGTCGGGGCTGGGCCGGGCAGAGCGGACTTGATTACGGTTCGCGGAGCAGAGGTCATCAAAGAGGCAAATTGCGTAATTTATGATAAGCTGGTCAACCCTTCCTTATTAAGCTATGCCCGCAGCGATGCCGAGATTATCCACAGCCCCAAACGGACCGGTGCCGGTTCGTTTACGCAGGAAGAAATTAATAAGCTCTTAATTGAAAAGGCGTCCGGCGGACAAACGGTAGTGCGATTAAAGGGCGGCGACCCGTGTATCTTCGGCAGAGGGGCCGAAGAGGCGGCAGTCTGCGCAGAAGCGGGTATCGATTTCGAGATAGTGCCGGGTGTAACCGCCGGCATTGCAGCCGCTGCATACGGCGGTATTATGCTGACCGACAGAAGCTACAGCTCGCAGGTGGTTTTCGTTACGGGCAGAGAAGCGGAGGGAAAGCAAAAAAGCAATATCGACTGGGAGCTGCTGGCCGGATTCAGCGGCACCATAGTCTTCTATATGGGTATGGGGAACCTGGATTTTATCGCCGATGAGCTGATGAGAAACGGTATGAAGGAGACAACGCCGGCAGCGGTGATTGCCGATGTCAGCTTGCCGAGCCAAAGAATCGTAAAGGCCCCGCTTGATAGGATAAGCGAAACGTGCAAGCAGAAAGGAATCGAGCCGCCGGCGATTGTGGTTATCGGTACTGCCGCCGAAAGCAGCCCGCAGTTGAACTGGTTTATGAAAAAACCACTGTTCGGCAAGACCATCGTGGTAACCCGCGATGAAAGAGGCAACGCCGATTTCGCAGCGAGGATTATCAGTGAAGGCGGCAATCCGGTAAAATTTGCAACGATAAAAATCAAGCCGCTGACGCAAACGAATCAGTTTTTACAGGCGCTTGCGAAAATCGCCGAATTCGACTGGATAGTCTTCACCAGCCCGAACGGTGTGGCCATTTTCTTCGACTTTTTACAAAGTTTAGGCAAAGATGCGAGGGTATTCGGTTCGGCGAAGGTTGCCGCTATAGGCAGTGAAACTGCTGCTAAATTAGGTGAGTTCGGGATAAGGGCCGATTTTACGCCGAGCATTTTTACCAGCGAAGAACTCGGCAAACAGTTAATTAGATATACGAATCTGCAGGGCAAAAAGGTTCTGCTTTTGCGCTCGCAGCTTGCCTCGGACGAGCTTGGCGAACTGTTAAAGCAGGCCGGTGCGCAGGTTTCAAACGTATCTGTCTATACCACCGTAACGGAAAAAAGCAAATGCGGCCGGCTGAAAGAAAAAATGGCGGACGGCCAAATCGATTGGCTGACGTTTGCAAGCGGTTCTTCGGTGACGGCTTTTTTTGAGCAAATCCCGTGCGAACTGGTAAATTCAGGCGACGTTAAAGTGGCATCAATTGGGCCAGCAACCTCCAAGCAACTGAAAAATCTTGGCGTTAGGGTCGATACGGAGGCGAATGAGCATACTATCGATGGGCTGCTTAAAGAAATATCGAAATCCGAAAGCTAAAAATCAAAATGATAAACATATCGAAGCTATACTGCGGTCTTGCCGGCGAATCGGACGATTTGCGGTATTCGGCAGATGGTTCTTTCGGGCCGGTCGTGGTTTATAATTGCACCAGCCGATGCAACCTGGCGTGCCTGCACTGTTACAGCTCCTCCAAATCTGACGATAACAACGACGAACTGACCACAACCGAGGCGAAACAACTGCTGTCGCAGCTTTCGGAAGTCAACTGTCCGGTGGTTCTATTTAGCGGCGGTGAGCCGTTACTGCGAGAGGATTTATTTGAATTGTTAGCCGAAGCAAAGCGATTAAAATTACGAGCCGTCATATCGACCAACGGGACATTGATAGATTCAGATACCGCTAATAAGTTAGCGGAAACGGGTGTAGGTTATGTCGGGATTTCCATCGATGGCGAAGAAAGATTTCACGACGAATTTAGACGGACAAAGGGAAGTTTCAGGTCGGCTGTGGCAGGAATCGAAAACTGCAGGAAGGCAGGGTTAAAGACAGGTTTGCGTTTTACCATAACAAAACAGAACGCCAGCCAAATCCCTGCCGTTTTCGATATTGCCGGCTCAAAAGGCGTGCGAAGGATATGCTTCTATCATCTGATTCGGGCAGGCAGAGCGAAAGAATTAGACGGGCCGGCTTTGACGCCGGAGCAGACACGTCGGGCCGTCGATACGATAATCGAGAAAACAAATGAGTTTGTCAAAAAGGCAATGGTGGACGAGGTGCTGACGGTGGATAACCACTGTGATGGGCCTTATCTGCTGTTAAAGATGCGAAAAGAAAATAATCTGCACTATGAGAAGGCCGCGCGGCTTCTGCTTGCCAACGGCGGCAACAGGATAGGCGAAAAAATCGGCTGTGTCGGCTGGGACGGCAACGTGCACGCAGACCAATTCTGGCGGAACTACCGCCTCGGCAATATCAAAGAGAAAACCTTTAAGCAAATCTGGGAGAATGCGAACGAGGCGGTGCTGGGTAAACTGCGCAGCAAATCCAGATTTGCCGATGCAAGGTGCTTGAAGTGCAAATGGTTTGATTTGTGCAAAGGCAATTTTAGATTTTTAGGCAGTAAAACCGACGAGCAGTATTGGCTCAATGAGCCGGCCTGCTATCTGACAGACGAGGAGATAATTTAGTTTTGAGTTTTAAGTGTTGACCCGCCACACATATGGCGGGTTGAGTTTTGAGTTAACTAAAAACAAAGAAAGGGCTTTTCACAATGGGTTTTCCGAGGATTAGAATGCGGCGGTTGCGGAGCAGTGAAAATATGCGCCGGCTGGTGCGTGAAACCGCCTTGAACGTGGATGATTTGGTCTATCCGCTGTTTGTTCGCGAGGGCGAAGGGCTGAAGGAGCCGATTAAGTCGATGGCCGATTGTTTTCACTTTTCGCCGGATACGGTCGCCGACGAGTCGGCTGAAGTTGCGAAATTAGGGATACCTGCGGTGCTTCTTTTCGGGCTGCCGGCAAAAAAGGATAAGCTCGGCTCAGAGGCCTGGGCGGAAAATGGCGTTGTCCAGCAGGCGGTCAGGGAAATCAAAAAACAGGTGCCGGAACTTATAGTAATCACCGATGTCTGCCTTTGTGCGTATACCGACCACGGCCACTGCGGTGTAATAAAGAACGGTAAGATAGATAACGATGCTACGTGCGAATTGCTGGCCAAGGTTGCGCTTTCGCACGCCCAGGCAGGGGCCGATATAGTTGCGCCATCGGATATGATGGATGGGCGGGTAAAGTATATTCGCGAGGCGTTAGAAGAGAACGATTTTAAGGACGTGGCGATTATGTCTTATGCGGCCAAGTATGCATCCGCCTTCTACGGGCCGTTCAGGGACGCTGCCGAATCGGCACCGGCATTCGGCGACCGCAAGGGTTATCAGATGGATATTGCGAACGTCCGCCAGGCGTTGGCCGAGATTGCACTCGATATTGAGGAAGGTGCCGACATTGTAATGGTCAAGCCCGCTTTGTGTTACCTCGACATTATACATCAGGCACGGCAGCGTTTCGACTGTCCGATAGCCGCATACAACGTCAGCGGCGAATATATGATGGTAAACTCGGCTGCCGCCAAGGGGCTTCTGGATAAAGAGTCGGCGATGATGGAAATGCTTTATTCAATCAAACGGGCCGGCGCTGACATAATCATAACTTATTTTGCAAAGGATGCAGCAAAATTACTAAAGTGACAAAGCGAATAGTCAAGCCAAAGCTTATAGCTTTTGAGGTTACTCGTCGGTGCCGGTTTAGCTGCCGACATTGCCGGGCAAATGCCGGCATCGATTGCAATGACGAGCTGACCACCGGCCGGTGTAAAAAAATCCTTACATCAATAGCAAAATTCAGCAAGCCCGTAATCATCCTGACCGGCGGAGAGCCGATGGAACGCAGAGACATTTATAAGCTCATTCAACACTGTCGCCAGTTGGGATTAAAGCCGGTGTTGGCTACCTGCGGGTATCTGATTAACGAGAAGTCCATTACCAAATTGAAAGAAGCAGGCGTTATGGCTTTATCCTTTTCTCTGGAGGGCGCATCCGCCGAGACCAACGACAGATACAGGCAGGTCAAAGGCGCCTTCGATTCGGTAATAGAGGCGGCGGCGTTAGCCCGGAAGAAGCGTATTCGCTTCCAGATTAATACCACCATCAGCAAAATCAACATTGGTGAAGTCATCGGTATAGCCAATTTGTCCAAACGGCTGGGGGCTTATTGCTTTAATCCGTTTATTCTCGTGCCGACCGGCAGGGGTAAACAAATGCAGGATGCGATTCTCGATGCGGTAGAGTACGAGGCGTTATTGGGCGAGCTGCTGCGGATAAAATTAAAATCAGAGATCAAGGTGCGGGTTACCTGCGGACCGCAGTTTGCGCGGGTATGCAGACAGGCCGAGGCCAGAGAGTTGACCAAAGAGGTGGCCGGCTGTATGGGCGGCAGAGGATTCGGGTTTATAAGTTATCGGGGTGACGTGCAAATCTGCGGGTTTCTCGACATATCGGCAGGCAATCTGATTGAGAATGGTTTTAAGTTCGGCAAAATCTGGCGGGAATCAAAACTTTTGAAAGAAATCCGCAATTTGTCCGGCTACACAGGCAAATGTCGGGGCTGCGACTTTGTCGGTGTCTGCGGCGGCTGCAGGGCAAGGGCTTATGCGACCAGTGGCGATTACCTGGCAAGCGACCCTGTCTGCGATTATAAGGGCGGAGATAAAAATTGAGCATACGTCTGACCACGTTCCAGAGACAGTTGTGCAACGTGCTTCAAAACGGTTTGAGTATCTGCCAAAGGCCTTTTGCCGAGACAGCAAAATCGCTGAAAAGCAGCGAAGAAGAAATCCTCCAGCAGGCGAATAAGCTGAAAGCGGCGGGAGTCATTCGGCGAATCGGGGCGGTGATAAATCATCGGGCGCTCGGGCAGACAGGGACACTGGTCGCCGCACACGTTCCGCAGGAGAATCTGCAGGAAGTTATCGAGGCAGTCAATTCTTTGCAGGGTGTCTCTCACAATTACCTGAGGAAGCACCACTACAATTTGTGGTTTACCTTACAGGCGCCCAGCTACGAGCAGATTGAGATTACGCTGTCGAAGCTCTCTACCCGTTTCGGCGTCGATTTTCACAGCTTGCCTGTGGCGCGTATTTTCAAGCTGGATGTTCATTTCGATGCCGAGGGCAAAGCAGAACTGCTGGGAGACGTTGAAGAGCCGCCGAAAAACGAGCCCGTGAAACTGAACGAAAAGCAAAAGATTGTTTTGTCAAGGCTGCAAAATGACTTGGAGGTGATTAAAAAGCCGTTTGATTTTTTGCGCAGCGCCGACTTAGAGACAGAAGAGGTTTTGAGGATTATACAGGAGCTAATCGATAAAAATATCATCCGGCGGATAGCGGCGGCTGTTGACCATCGTAAGCTGGGATTTACCGCCAATGTATTGTTTGCCTGCGAGGTCCCGCAGCACAAAATCGTCGAGGCAGGTAAAACATTGGCCCGTTTCGGAATGGTAAGCCATTGCTACGAGAGGAAGACAGTTAAAGATTGGCCTTATAATCTGTTTGCGATGATGCACGGGCGAAGTATGGGTGAAATCCAGCATGTAATAAGCAAATTCACCGAGGCAGAAGGGGTAGATTCGTTTGAATTGCTGCCGACCGCAGCCGAGCTTAAAAAGCAGCCCATCAAACTTCGGTTCAACTAATCCCAATGTATATAAGCAGGCAAAAAAGGGCTGTAGGCGTTTTGCCCACAGCCCTTTATCATCACAGACTACGGACAAGTATCAAGCCAAATCAGAGCAAAGATGGCATAATCATAAAACGTGACCTCGCCGTCGCAATTTAAGTCTCCGTCATTGAAGCCGCCCGGCAGGCCGGTCCAAAGCCAGTTGTCGGTAAAGACCTTAAGGTCAAGGTTGTCAACAGTGCCGTCAATGTCATAGTCGGGGCACGGATTGCACTGGTTAGGGTCGGTAAACAGAACGAACGACATATCGGCACTTTCGCCGATCTGGTCGAAAATCTCGAACCATTCCCATCCGCCGTCGTCCGGCAGCGGTCGTCCTGAAACGGCGTCATCGTTGAAGACGTGTTTATGGTTAGTCCAGCCCCAGCTATACGTGGGCGGATTTAACTGGTCATATACAGCGACGATGCTTATCCAGTAGATTCCATCGACCTTAGGCTGGCGGAACCATTCTTCTTCCGGAACCCTGACCGAGTAGCGGAACACTGCTTCCTGTCGGGCGGCCAAAGGATATCCGTATTTTACGTGCTTGTCGTAGCCGATAAACATTTCGTCATATTCATAGGCCCGGTACTCCCAGATTTTCCGGCTCGGATGGCTGTAACCGAGCGTATTGCAAGGGTCGTCAACCGGCACATCGCTCCAGAAAGAAATCAAGAAGTAGTCCGGCTTATTAGGCAAAGGCATACCGAAATAATTTGGCTCGGCAGGATTGTACATATAGTCTATATAAGAGCCCCACCAGACAATTGACGTTACGGGCGTGCGGCGACGGCATTGCCAATCGTCTGCGACCATATTCACAATATTCGGCTCACCTTCGTCTATGGCCCAGGAGTTCACATCCTCATAGTGCTGCCAATCCCGCAGGCCGGTAAACGGCTGTTCCCA
>Ga0315533_1001633_pt1 | contig 16821 bp, 10 predicted proteins | sample SalMarSW160130MG_FD_203081 | JGI IMG/M metagenome (GOLD analysis project Ga0315533, IMG submission 203081) | Salt marsh sediment microbial communities from the Plum Island Ecosystem LTER, Massachusetts, United States - Salt Marsh Sediment SW1601-30 ... | reverse complement strand
TTATACGCTCTCTCAAAAGTTTATTTTCTTCGACGAGTTTTTCGATAATGGTGTCTTTGTCCATGAAATCTTTATCGGACAAAAACACAGTTTTACTTCAATTATCCAAAATACTGTGAACGGTTACCACATCGGGTTAATCATATTTGGTATTATTGGATCATCGCTTAAGGCTTGTGGGGACAAGAAATGATACGGGCTCCGGTTTTAGCGGAGCCCGTTGGTTTTTCCTGGGTGTTGCTTTGGATTAAGCAGGAACTACGTTGGTCGCGCAGGGGCCTTTTTTGCCCTGTCCGACCTCGAATTCCACCTTCTGACCTTCCTCAAGACTGGCGTAGCCGGTCGTCTTGATTTCCGAGTGATGAACGAACAAGTCATCGCCTTCATCATCGGGGGTGATAAAACCAAAACCTTTTTGCCCATTAAACCATTTTACTGTACCTGTACTCACTACTGTGCTCCTTTGGCCTAATAATGGCCATAAATTATGTCTCTCGGTTTTTTGTTAAGAGGATATTCTTGAAAGACGTGAGAATATACTCCACTATTATATATAATATATATCGGAGAACTGGCAGTACGTCAACAAAAATAAATAAAAATAATCATAATGGGAGGTTTGGTGAGGATCTGCTCGCATTTAAGGGGGAAAATATGCCGGGTAGAAGTGTTGAGATAAAAGGGGATTTGATTTATTATAAGAAGGAGAATCTTCGGCAGTGTCGGGGGATAACTGTTCAATTATGGATTTTGGTCCACAACAAATCGGTAAATACCTGATATTAGCCGGCCTTGTTATCGTTCTGGTCGGGGCACTTTTAGTATTGCTCGGACGGATCGGCTTTTTCAGGCTCCCCGGCGATCTGGAATTCGGAGGCAGGAATTGGCGCATTTATATTCCTATCGCAAGCTGTATAATACTATCCATTATCATTACACTTATTGTCTGGCTGATAAATTACTTTCGTCGTTGAGCCTTACACGCCAAGAAACAATGCAGAATCATTCAGCTTTCTTATAGTAGTCCGCTTCATGGTCGGAGAGTCTGTTCTGCTCAATCAGTTTCCTTATCTGCTGCAGATCCACATCCCTCGGCTGGCCTCCTGAAGAAACAAATTTAGCTGAATAATCGCTACCTGTAGGAACAACCTGCAAAAACCTTCTTATTGAGATCCCTGATATGAGTATGCCTGCCACAAGCACGCTAATTATAAAAAATCGCGGAACGACTGCCACGGATGTGGCACTACTGCGTTCAAGCGCTGGACGCCGAGTCAACGCCCTTTTCTCATATCGGCACCTGTCACATTGAATGCAATCCAAGTTGTCCCTTGCGGTGAGTCCAAACTCGCACTTACTAAATTTCTTGGCTGGCAGGTATTTCTTGAATAAGGCTATTCCATTAAGCAGCGACAGAAAAGCCCCTGCGGGACAAAGGTATCGGCACCACCACCGTGTATAGAAAAGAGAAAATAAAAGCGCTGTCACAACAACTATAAACATAACTACACTAAAGCCTGCGCCAGCCAGGTGAAAACCGCTCTGTGAAATCTGCAAGCCGAAAATCGAAATTAGGGGATCCGCTGCCAGTGTCGTGCGGTTTCTAACTAAAAAGAAAGCTGCAAGCAACACAAAAAGAACAACATATTTGACGAACCGACCCCATTGCATCTGGTCTTGTGGGGCCGGTCGCTTGAGTCTTTTGGGCACAATGTAGCTAAGCACTTCCTGCAGCGCTCCAAAAGGACATATATAGCCGCAATAAATGTTACCAAAAAGTAAAACTACAACCGGAACCCCTACAATTAGTAAGAATGGCCCCGCCAACTGAAAGGCGGGAACCTGAAAAGATAAAAAAGTTATCATTTGTTCGCTGCTGTACTGAAAGTTCAATATAATACCGCCCACGAGAAGGTTAATAAAAAGCACAGCTAATCTGCTCCAGAATCCGCCGTAGTAACTCACGAAAAGCGCCAGCACCAAAGCAGCTACAAGATACATTCCGGATACATCGGGCAAATATATAGTCTTATTGCCTGCCAATCTGAGGTCTTCGGCAACAGAACGACCTAAAACATGCATTACAAAGTTGTGTCCAGATTGCTCAAGGGCAGAAACAATTGCTTTGGAGCTTACAGTCGCCCCAGTCACCGTGTCAACGCCAGCGAAAGGCTGAGCCGTGAATATCTTATGCCCTTTTAAACGCTCCAGCCAATTTTTAAGAAGGTCAAGGTAGCTCGGCGTTTCGTTCGACCGCAAAACGTGAAAGTCGATGAGCGTACCATTTTGATCGATGTAAATGGCTATATTCATCTTGCCGCCGAACCCGCGAACCTCTGGTGCCAGATCAACCGAGCTAAACACATAGCCAGCCGACTCTTCAGCAACATCATAGACCTCAAAGTAATTTATTTTTCTCCCGCTCTCTGCAAGAATAGCTGAGTTTTGCTTCAGTTGTTGCTGACCCACTAAAGCTTGAGCTGCTTGCACCGGCAGTGACGGACACAAACGAGCGCCTGCCCAAGCAAGCAAGTTCGAATCCAGGACAATTATCACACCGGCTGCCGCCAAGGTGTACCCAAGTCTTCTGCGAAACGCCATTCTTCCTGCTACAGGAGAATACACTCTTATCTGCCTATAAAATTTCAGGGCGGCGGGTGGTGCATTGGCTAAAATGATCACAACAATTAAAAATAAAGTCAGTCGGGTACCAAGAATAGGTACCAATGCCAAGCTCGTCACAAAACCGCCGACAGCCGCCCCAAGATGGTCGGCCATCTCAAGCTTACTGCCAGCCTGGCCCAGCTCAAAACCAGCATCGGTAAGCTGGCGAGCAGCAATAGGAAAGTAGCAGCCCGAGCACATGCCACATAGAACGAATGCAAGTCCAAAAATGAGGTGTCCCCTCTGCCAGGTGTTGCCGATAGCGCCCCGTGTTGTCGGCAGTTCTTGTGCAGCCCAAAAGGCAACCACTACAAGAATCAGCGTATGGACAAGAATAATCCCGAGCAATAACTTTGCACTGCCTGTCCATGATCCTGTTCTCACATGTTTCCGCAGGAGGTACGAAATCAAAGTTGCTCCTGCTGTTAATCCGACCATAAACAAAGATGAGATAATTCCAATATGTAGATAAAGTGAGCCAAAGCGAGTTTGATACAAATACATCAAGACGATCACAAATCCAATAGCTACCCATCCGGTTGAGAAAACTAAAAATGAACTATCAAAGCCGGATTCTCTACCCTGAGTATTTGCTGAATAACAGATGTAAACAATTCGTAACACAACAAAGACTAAGATCGGTATTACAAAAACCAGTGGCCCTGCCACAGCCAGAAGCTTGACAAATCGTGTGAGTGGTGCGCCGGATTGCTTTGCTGCTAATAGCAGACTATAAAGATGCGTTAGCGGCCGCGAGTCACGGTTAATCATCAACCGCTGAGGCAAATCCGCGCTTGCGTAACTTTCCATAGCCTTTTCAGCACGATCCGGCAGATAAACAGAAAGCAATCCATCAGCGGAAAAAATCTCACCCGCGCCTTCTATACTCGCAAATCGTTCCCGCAAAATAGCAGGGTCGCCGCTTATACTTTCTGAATCCGATACAACGAACCATGTATCCTCACCGGGCACAAGAACGAGATTCGAGAAGACCTGCTCAAGCGTTCGCTTAGTTGAGGCACCGAGGTTAACCAGCTCAGTACCCATGATATTCTCACCGCCAGCGACACTTACTGCCAGCATGCCTGTAGCTAGGCCACCAGTTGCCTTGAGAGATTCCTTGACCTGCCGATAGAACTCGACCGTGTAGTATCGGTTAAGAACCGAACTTGTGGCCTCGCCAAGATTCACGATCACGATGTCATAATACTGTTTCTTCCATACAAGCGATGACCTGACATCTTCGCTTAATGGTTGAAAGCGCCTGTCATTGATCCGAAACTCCTCAGGTATGAATTCATTGACACAACGTACATACTCAGTATCAGTATGAGCCCAATCTACCGTCTTGATCTGCGGCAAGCGTAACAGCTCGTTGCATAGTCCTAATCCCGAGCCTATAACTAATATGTGCTCAGCACTGGGATTCTGACACAGACTAAGCGCCGCTATTTGACTGGCTGTGCTTCTGTCAGGTAGCGCCTCACAAACACTGCCCTGGCTAACAACTACCCACTGACCTTGATAGACTCCGTATAGATACTCAGCCTGTGGCGTCTGGAATGAGCCGTGAAGCGCTTCGGGCGGAAGCAGCTTGCTCCACTTAATAGTCCTTACGTAACGCATCAATGCCTCGTCGGTTTTCCCCGCAAGGCCGACTGTAACGCCTAACAGAATCAAAAGACAGAATCCGACCGTAATAGCATAATAGGCAACTCGTCCTGCAGGCACCTTGAGCTTCGTATGTTCCGCTTGGCCAGTAAACAATTTCGTAAGCTGCACGATGAGGGCGGAAAAACAAATAATAACAGTAAGAATGAGAAAAACCTTGACTAGGCTTGCCCCCATAGTAAAAAGTAAAGTCACGCCCAGCCCACCAACAAAGCTTCCCGCTGCCTCAAATATGTAAACGTGCCGGATGCTCGAATCCTTCTCCAGGTTAACCCAACGGCACGCGGTTGGAAACAGCATCCCGGTGATAACACTTACCGGCGCATTGACGACGATCGACCAGAAAATAACGTGTCTAATTGATAGTAGCGTATAAGGCTCAACACCTGCGATCTCACGCACCTGGATTATCAATACCAACTGTAGGACAAAAGCAGGCAGGTAACTCAAGAAAAGTAGCTCGATATTTTTTATGAGCCAATCTGCAAAATGCTTGCCTTTATAGACAAGTACAGCTCCCAATCCAACCCACAAAAACCACGACGCGAAAAATATTCCAACACTTATATCATTACCCTCGAACGTCGTGATAAATTCTCGGAACAGCAATGTTTGAGCTGCGATAGTGAATAATCCGTAACTAAATATGAGAAGTGCGCGAGCAATCTTCATTATTCTTCACCAAACACATGGGCTTGAAAAGTTCGAAAGCTCGCACCGGTCTTCCATGCGTCGCCGGGAAGCCGGGCCTTTAGCGACAGATGTGTGAGCATCTCGTCGAGATCCCATCCCTGTTCAGTAGCAACCTGTGGCAGAAATAAAGCTGACTGGCCATCCTTATATAATACAACGCCGTCCACTCCAATTCTAATATCGTTGGCTGAAGCCACAGGCTTTGGAACTGTTAGTATAGATATTTCGATTTTAATATCATCGCATTCTTCCTTTTTCACCTCAGTAAACCGTTTGTCTCTAAAGCTCGCGTAAATTGCGTTCATAATGACGGACTTATATAAAGGCCGCTGTGGATATATGTCACCGATACAACCTCTAAGTTGCGAATTTTTCTTCAGCGTCACAAACACCGCGAGCGGAGGTTTCATAGCATCGGTGATTTCCACACCCAATTCCGATGGTTCGGGAACACTTCCTTTCTGAAGTACATAGTCAATAGTCCTCCTCGCTAAAATTAACAATTGCTTCTTATCCTCCTCTGTTAATTCAGTGTTATGAACCTCCGGCTCAACCTCGGTGCATTTTGCCCACCGACCATAAAAGGCAGCAGAAAGATAACTAACCGATCTGCTATAATCGCCTGTCAGTTCCCCGGAGGTCGTGTATCGCAGAAGCTCTGCCTTGACTGTTTCATCCATCATACGAAGCAATATTGCAATCGGGACGTAGCCGCATATCGTGGCACCTCTTTTTCGCCTGTATTCCAGAAAACCCTCACTATCTAATCGAGCAATATACTCATAAGCCCCCATGTCAATCTCTTTAATTCGCTCCGGTATGTTCTCCCTAAAGGGGACATAGCCATAAGATTGGCCATAGTGTACGAAATCCGAGCTTACAATAACAAGTGTGTCTTCATCCACCAGACCCTTTAAAATAGCGCCCGCTTCCGCGATCGTTTCCGGTGAACATTGCCCGGCTACAATCGGCACGAACTTAAAATCCTTCTGGCAATACTGAAACAGTGGCAGTTCTATCTGTACACTGTGCTCGTATTTATGAGCAACTGGAACATTTTGAAAAACCGGGTACTTTAGAAGCTTATCTATAAACTCAACATCAAGAGGCACCTGACCTAACAACGTCTCGTAATGTGTCACGCGAGGCACACTCAGAACTTCCATTCGAGTTCCATGGCTCGGCCCGATCACAACTATCCGCTTATATTGCCTGGCAGCAGTTTTAACTCCATAAGCTGCAATCTCTCCGGAGAAGGAGTATCCCGCATGAGGCAAAATTAAAGCAATCACGTTGTCCTTTGGCTGGACATTTGCTTTCTCGAAAAAGCCTTTTATCTGTTCTCTTAGCGTATTAGCATCGGCTGCGTACCATCTTCCGGCAAGCATCGATGGCAACACAGTCTTCGCAACAGGTTCAGTTGCTCCCTCGTTTTCCACCGGGGCCGAGTGCTTTGAAGCAGCACCATTATTCTTCCGGCAACCGCCAATATAAATCAATAAAAAAACGCATTCGGTCAAGATCATAAGACCACAAAGAATTCTTTCTGTCACCAGTTTTCTAAAAGCAGTATTCATATCAACCACTCCATTTACTTTGTTTAACAAAACTTCCCAAATGCTCCACACGGCCCGGATATTTTTTGCCAGGAACCGCCTTGACAAATTTTCGTGGTGAGATCTTTTGGCCAAACCAGCATATATAGCCAAAAGTTATCGAGCATGTTTCTAATACTTTTCTAATGAACTTCCTGCGCGTCATTGCCAAACTCCGTAAATCTCTTTCTTACAATCCGGACACCGGCCTTGCTCAATCCTATTCTGTAAGATGGTATAGCCGGTCCGTTCGATAAGCAGTTTCTTACATTCTGGACAATATGTGCTCTGTCCTTCCTTGCTCAAAATATTTCCGATGTAAACATACTGCAGCCCCTCATCCATAGCGATCTCACGGGCGAGATCCAGAGTCTTAAGAGAGGTCGGCGGCAGATGTCGCATCTTATAGCGTGGAAAGAACCGCGAAAAATGAAGTGGCGTTTCACCGCCAAGATTTGCCTTTACCCACCGGCAAAGATCGCGTATCTGCTCGGCCTTATCGTTCAGCGTCGGAATGATTAGATTTGTCACCTCCACCAATACGCCGCTTGCTTTTGCTATAATTAGTGCATCTTGAACAGGCTTTAACGTAGCAGAACAAACATCGCGATAAAACTCGTCTGAAAGTGCTTTCAAATCTATATTCGCAGCATCTACGTATTGCAGCAGCCTTCTCCAGGGATCTTCATTTATATAACCTGCTGTCACAAGCACATTTCGAATCCCGGCCTGCCTGGCCAGTTTTGCACTGTCGTAAGTATACTCATAATAGATAATCGGGTCGGTGTATGTATATGCTAACGAAGGACAGTTTGCTTCTTTGGTAAGCGCGATAAGTCGCTGGGGCGAGCATGGAAAGGCTGTACTTTCTTCCGGATTGGCCTGAGAGATCTCCCAGTTCTGGCAGTTCTTGCAGTGAAGATTGCATCCCACTGTAGCTATAGAAAGAATTCGGCTGCCCGGTAAAAAGTGAAAGAGCGGTTTCTTCTCAACCGGGTCAACATGAATCGAGCAAGGATATCCGTATACCACTGTCCGCAGAACCCCGTCGATATTGATCCTAACCCGGCACTCACCACTTTGGCCTGGACTGATCAGGCACTGTTTTGGACAAAGCTCACACTGAACCTTCAATTTATACCACACCTATCAAGCTTATAAAATTGGCTCGCTTTTTCCTTTTGTTCTGATTCCTGTAACTTTATTTTGACTGGATTAGTATCTTATGAAATAGGTTATTGTACACTTTAAACTTATATAGCCAATCATCCAGTCCATCAAATCAAAAGTAATCTCGTTCTCTGCTAACTTGCTTACGCTTTTTCCAAAATTTCTGCTGTTTTCGCGCCGTCCTTACCGAAGAATACTATTCAGGGACGTGCCTTGGTGAACTGCACATCCAACGGCTTCATAATGTAAATATTGTAAAATTAATGCTTAAAGTTACAAAGGACAATCAAATCGCCGCGGTTATTGTGCTCTTAATGGCCATCGGCGTTGTCTTTGTCTTCTCAGCTAGTGCCAACATAAGTTATGACCTCGACTTACGGATGTCCTACAATTATCCTGGCCTCCGCCAAATCCTGTTTTTCCCTCTGGCCTGTCTTGTCATTTTTGCTTTCTCACGTGTTGATTACCGTAGATTCAGCTTTGCAGGCGGCTTGCTAAGGTCATCAACAACTTATCTTTTAATCCTTAGTATAGTTTTACTTATAGCCATCTTTTGGCTCGGCACCGAGATCAACCAGGCTCTTCGCTGGTACCGAATCAAACTCGGCCCCTTGACGATAAGCTTCCAGCCCTCCGAGCTTGCAAAATGGTCGCTCATTTTCTTTCTTGCAGCGGCCTTTGCCAAGTTCGACTCCGACATACGCTTATACAGGAAAAGGTTCCTGCCAATCTGCTGTGTTATCGGCCTGGTGGTCGGGTTGATAGTCGTGGAAGACTTTGGTACAGCAGCATTTTTAGCGATTCTGAGCTTCTTGATGTTGGTGATTGCCGGCGCCAGTTGGTGGCATCTCAGTTCCCTTTTAGCAGTTGGCGTAACCGGTTTTGCAACAATGCTTTACTACTCGCCCAGCCGACTCAATCGTATTATCGCTTTCATCGACCGTGAAAAATGGGCTGATTCAGTCGGCTACCAGGCAAAGCAATCACTAATTGCTCTGGGCTCCGGCGGCCTTTGGGGCAAAGGCTTAGGTCGAGGAATCTGTAAGTATGGGCATCTACCGGAAGATACGTCAGATTTTATCTTCGCTATTATTGGCGAAGAGCTCGGCTTCGCAGGCACCGCAGCGGTAATTGGCCTCTTTATTGTATTCATCTGGTTGGGAATTCTCGTAGTTCGCCGTTGCCAGGACCGCTTTGGTCAGCTTTTAGCCGCTGGTATTGTCCTGGCGATAGCAGGTCAGGCCGCCCTTAACATCGCAGTGGTGACAGTGCTGCTGCCAACCAAAGGCATACCTCTGCCATTCATTAGCGCAGGTGGAACAAGTCTGTTACTGTCTTCAGCCGCTATTGGCGTCCTACTTAACATTGCGAAGCAATCTACCGTCCAATCAACAACATAATAAAGCGCATTGGGAGTATCTGGTAAAAGAAGCGTAACCGTTCACGGCCTTATATGTTGAATTTGGGCCATTTTACGTCATTGCGAGCGAGGCAGAGCCGAGCGCGGCAATCTCTCTGTTGCGAAGATCTGAGATTGCTTCGGCCTAAAGGCCTCGCAATGACACAAAAACGCTGGTTTGCCCCCGTGAATAGTTACAAAGAAGATAATGCCATGGTAGCTCAGCCGCGTTAGGGTCGACGGCGTGCGCAGGTCTGGGATAATGGGGGCCGAAGACCAACAAGTCCTGAATTTTTTCAATCACAACGAAACTTTCATCGATAGAGCCATCAGGCCCTATTACCTTATCGAGCGCAAGACCGAGATGTTCTGCTAAGAACTTATAAGCACCGATGCGTTTTGAAAGACCGTAGTCGTGACCTTCGTTTGGAAGATGCAGGTTTTCAACAAGATTCTCAGCACCATAGAGCCGATAAACGTTGCGGATGTAAGGAAATTCAACATCAGGGACGTTCTTGGTCCAATCCTGGCCGCAAGAGATAATCAACTGTGGTCGTGGCGCGGTTAGAGCCGCTATCTCGGCATTGTTTGTCTGGTGAGTATCGCTTTTGTGAATGGGTATACCGCTTTCGCAATTGCACCCGCCAAAGAAGTGAGCCGAGACCATAACCACCGGAATCGAGACAGCGATGCGGTCATCCACCGCAGCAAGAAGAAACGCCTGTGTCCCGCCGCTGGAAGCTCCGGTCACAGCGATGCGATTAGGATCAACATCGCTCATTGATGTGAGGAAATCTACGGCGCGAATACTGTTCCAGAGCTGTAGCTTGAGGACTTTTGGTTGGTCATGTGACCAGCCGGCGTTTTTCCAGTCGCCCCAACCAACCATATCGTATGCAAAGACCACCGCTCCCATTCGGGCCAGGGTAGCACAGCGTTTTTGCATATCAGGTCGAAAACGGCCGTAGTTATTAAGATCACGCCAATGACCATGCGGACAAAGGATAGCTGCAAAGGGGCCGGTTCCTTCTGCAGGTCGATACAAGCTTCCTGTTACAAAAACGCCGGGCAGGCTTTCAAAGGCTGCATTTTCAACGATGTAACCATCGTATCTTCGCTTGCTGTGAATGATCGGATTTAGCGCACACTTTTTCGGTAAAGGCAAAAGCTCAGCCCCATGCAGGATACCCTCGCGGATGCGCTTGGCCCGTTCTTGCCACTGGGCCAAGTTAGAATAGCTGCGGGCGAACATAGCAAGCTGTTGTTTGGCGGCTTCTTCGCTGTGATAGTGTCCCTGGCAAAGCTGAGGCTCTTCGCCTTTAGAGCGCTGAGCGAACGGTGGTGAGATATTAGGTGATAATGCAAGCACGCTTACAAATAATACCTTCACAAAGCTGACAAGTCTGCTGTTCATTTTGCACCACTGGATTCTCTTCTCGCGTATTCTACAGTTTATGGTTAATTAAAAATAAGTCCTTTATGAGGTCACCATTGGGCTAAAGGCTGTAACTGGAGGGAGCTAACATATCGGCCATCTTTCCATAGTGGTGACAGCAGAACGGCAACTCGCACATTACCATTGGCAGCGGGTAAACGAACTACCAATCGGTTAACGCCCTTATTGGGCTTTTGAGGCGGCTGCTGTTCGGCTGACTCGACGGCAAATTCAGAGCCGGATGGTGATAAAACACGCGCGACGAGCTGTTTTTGCTGGAGGTGGAGTCTTGCGATATCAGGCTTTTCGATTATGATTTCAGCACCGGTGGTCATAGCCCAGACGAGTTGGCAAGATTCTTTTATCTCGAACTCATCCTGCACAAGGACCGCATCTCTATCGGCGGTCATGGCAACACCCCGCGTGACTTTCTTTGCGAACTCGCTGTAGGCGCTGGTAAGGTCGATAAGGACAAAGGCGGACGACTTTTTTGATTGAAATTTGATGAACTTAGACGTTGCCAGTGGGTCCTGGTCTTTTCCTGCAAGCAGCGGGACATTATGGCTTTGGGAATTCAGGCGATAGTACGTCCATCGCTTGCCGTCTCTTTTCATATCCCAGTAGCCGGGCAGATTGTAATTGTCCGAACCAAGGTCACGTGCCCATCGAACACCCAGGGCATCAAGTTCGAAATTACCCAGGTCAAGGTGACCATGATTGACCTGATTGTAGCCAGCCTTGACCCCAACAAACAGGGCGTTTGGATCATCCCATGCACTGCGGAAGGTCGCCACTTCAACTGGGCCACGGAAGTACTTGTCAAGAGCTTTCGCCGACGGTTTCTCTGGTCTTGGGACGTACCATATTACGTGCTCAGGACTGGCTTGTCTTTTTGCGATTTCAGCGTGTTCAGCCTCGGCAAATAAAGGATTGTCAAAGGTCCGTGCCAGCCAGAACATACAGGGCATAGGCCTTCTGGATGCCTTTTCGCCGCTATCGGCAAAGTTAAGATACAGACCGGTTGGGCCAGTTGTATAGATCGGGAAATTACCGGCTTTATCGAGCCCTTCAGTTTTTAGTAGCCCAAAATCCGTTCCCAATGCACTTTCAAGTGCAGCCAGGCTATAGGCTGTATAACGTGTTGCGTAACTCCAGTAGCCCGGCCCTTCCATCCATGCGCCGTCAGGGCTGTAGCTTTTAAGCGCGAGCGGCAGCGACTGAACCGCAGCAGAGATTATCCTTTGAGCATATTGCGGTTCGGACTCAGCTATAGCAAGTGCCCCAACAATCATGCCACCGTTGCAGACCTGGTTCCAGTTATGTTCGCTCTTAGCCCACCAGGAATTCTCGTATGCTTGCAGTCCAGGCTCAAGGCCGAGCTTTATCAAAGCCGTTCTGATCTTCTCGCGCTGACGTTCACCAAGATAATCAAATAACCAGTCATATCCGATGCCGACGGCATGCGACATTTCAGCGGTATCGAGAAAATGTGATGGGTTCCAGTCCGGGAATTCACAAACAACAAGTAAGTTTTCTACAGCTTTTTTCGCATACTTCTCGTTACCCGTCCACCTGTACGCCAGACAAAGGGCATACACCCGATCAAGACATCTTCTGCTGATATGCAACAAACGCGGACCAATTTTTCGGTATTCGAGCGTAGGTTCCTCACAGTACGCATCAGCCTCAGCAAGAACATCCGTGACGCATTTCTGAAGGACCTGATCGTTTTCATACTGCTGCTTCAATATGCTGAGGTCTTCATCTTTTAGTATCAGGCGAGGATGGCTTCTATCGAGCGTAGACAAGATGTTGGATGGTTCGGCGACCACGCCTCCAGAGACTCCTAACGCGGGTATTAAAGATGACAGAACAGCCAACAGGATAATGTTGCAATTATTTTTCATAATCTCGACACATATTTTGCAGATTTATGGTAATTCACAATTGATATGATAATAGCTAAGTTCGTCATGTTAGTCCAAAGATATAATAGTCTTATAACTCAACCGCAAGGCTAAAGTATACTGGCTTTTTGGCTTCCGATTTGTTATAATAACATTGAGAGACAAAGGATGAACAGACCTTATACAACAACAGCACTATTTGTTCTGTTACTAATCCAACTCTCAGCCAACATCGGAAAGGCGGGCTGTCCTATTGGTGACCTCAATAGTGACTGCCAGGTCGATGTTCATGATCTGAGTATTTTTTCCGAACAGTGGTTGAGTGTTACGGACAGTATAGCAGACTTGACCGGCAACGGAGAGGTCAACATGGATGATTTTGCTTTGCTGGCTGAGAACTGGCGCCAGCCGAATCTTCCTCTGGTCATCAATGAAATTATGGCCTCAAACAACACCATTATAACCGATCCACGAGGTGAGTATGACGACTGGATCGAGATATTTAACGCCGGGGATGAGCCGATCGACATAGGCGGTATGTATCTTACGGATGATTTAACCGTTCCTACAAAGTGGCGCATTCCCGATGACAAACCAACAGAGACAACAATCCCACCACGCGGATACTTACTGATTTGGGCAGATGATCAGACACACCAGGGAAGGTTGCACACAAATTTCAAGCTTGATATAGATGGAGAAGAAATTGGTCTCTTCGATGTGGACGGAAGTACGCTAATTGATAGCATAGTTTACGGCTCACAGACCGTTGATATTTCTTATGGCAGATATCCAGATGCAACGAATGACTTGCGATTTTTTGGATACCCAACACCGGGTGCAGAAAATAATGATGCATACATTGACGTGGTCGCCGACACGAAATTTAGCCACGATCGCGGCTTCTACGAAGAGCCATTTTCTGTTGGTATCACCACGAAAACCGAGGGAGCTACCATACTTTATACCGTCGATGGAGCAGTCCCAAATGATCTTATTAACAGAAGGATTTTGGCGGGCACAGCTTACACAGGTCCAATTTCTATCACAAATACCACATGCCTGCGAGCAATGGCGATCAAGCCGGGGTGGAAGCCATCTAACGTTGACACCCACACATATATTCTGAACGCGAGTGCAGAAGTTAAGTCGCTGCCGGTGGTGTCCCTCGTTGGTGACGAATACAAGACTCTTTATGAGCCGGATGGTATCATGGCTATCGTAGGTGGGACCTACAATGGCGGCGTATGGAATTCTACCGGTCCAGGTAGCTACAATAATCCGATGCGACGAGGATATGAGCGCCCGGTATCGTTCGAACTAATCAAACCGGAAGACGAACCAGGACTTCAAGTCGATTGTGGAATCCGTGTTCATGGCAGCGACTATGTGCGTCCACGGTATCGCCGAATGGATGGCTATTGGACTGGCTATGGAAAATTCAGCTTCAGGCTCTACTTTCGTGGTCAATACGGACAAAGTTGGCTGGAATATCCACTCTTTCCATCCGAGGTTGAACGTTTCAAAAGCATAGTTTTGCGCGCGGGCCACAACGACAGAAGCAATCCATTTCTAAAAGACGAGTTGATAAGACGACTTCACAAAGATATGGGCCACGTCGCAAGTAGCGGAATGATGACCAATTTGTTCGTTAACGGTGAATACAAAGGCTACTACAATCCTTGCGAGCATATCAAAGAGGAATTCTGCCAGCAATGGTATGACAGCGATGAGCCATGGGATGTGATGACTATGAGCGGAATTCGTGACGGTGATGCGACTTCCTGGTATGCAATGATTAATTATGCTCGCGGCAATGATATGTCCAACTCGAGCAACTATCAGGAACTTGGCAGACAACTCGATATTCCGGCATTTATAGACTACCTCATTTTAGAGCTATGGGCCGGCAATTGGGATTGGCCGAACAACAATTGGTCCGCAGCAAAGGAATGCTCCGAAGATGGATTGTGGAGGTTCTTTATCTGGGATGCTGAGGGTACGATGGAGTCAAACGGACTCAATAGGGTAGGTTTTGATCAATACCCAAGCTGGCAAGCGGGTGGAGGAGCTGGGCTCAATGGCGAGAATACGCAGATAGCCTGGCTTTATCGCGCACTCAAAACCAACGGTAACTTCGCCCAGCTTTTCGCAGATCGATTGTACAAGCATTTCTACAACAACGGCGCTATGACCGAGCAGAACATCCGAAAAAGGTTTCTTGAACTGCGCGACGAATTGCTCGAAGTCATTCCCAACATGGATATGTATATTCTTAACACCTGGGTTCCAAATCGTGAGGATATCTTTTTAGATACTTGCATTGGTCAGGGGATGTTTACCTTCCCAGGCCCGACATTCAATATCAATGGCTCATACCAACAAGGCGGCCATATCTCAGTTGCAGATGCCTTAAGCATAAATAATACAGAAGGGTCCGGCACGATCTACTACACACTCGACAGTACCGACCCAAGCGAACCGGTTGAAGGACCACGATTAGTCACTAGTACCACACTTGTAGTCAAAAATGCAACTAAAAGAGTGCTGGTTCCAAGCAGAGCCGTAAATAATGCCTGGAAGGGCGGAGGGCAATTTGACGACACAGGCTGGGCACTTTGCACAGGTAATCCTGGAGGCGTTGGCTACGAAAGAAGCTCCGGCTATGAAGGACTCATAAGCCTCGATGTCGAAGAACAAATGTACGACAAACAAACAAGCTGCTATATACGAATCCCATTTACCGTGGATACCAACCTGACAGGCTTCAGCATCCTGACACTCAAAATGCAATACGACGATGGCTTTGTAGCATATCTAAACGGCACAGAAGTACAGCGCACCCTTGTTAGCGGAGAACCAGCCTGGAACTCGATGGCTGATGGCAACCATGAAGCCCAGGGCTTTGAATCCTTCAATATATCTGAGCACATAGACAGCTTAAAGCAAGGGCAAAACATCCTGGCTATCCATGGCCTGAATGTCTCTTACACAAGCTCCGACTTTATTATCTCCTGCGAACTGGTTGCTGGTGAAGGCAGCCCTGCCACCGGCGGCGGTGTCTCACCAACAGCTATAAGATATACAGGGCCTACCAGCCTGAATCAGAGCACACACGTAAAGGCTCGCACACTATCCGGCAATACATGGAGCGCACTTAATGAGGCTGTTTTTGCGGTTGGGCCAGTAAAGGAGAATCTACGCATCACCGAGATCATGTATAATCCACAGGATACAGGTAATCCTGACGATCCTAATACTGAGTTCATAGAGCTTACAAACATAGGCAGCCAGGCAATAAATCTTAACCTGGTACGCTTTACTAACGGTGTTGACTTTACCTTCCCAGGCATAGAGCTAACACCAGGCCAATACGTCTTAGTCGTAAAAGACACAAGTGCGTTCGAGGCTAAATATGATGGAAATTACAATATAGCTGGCCAGTATACAGGCAGCTTGAATAATGCTGGTGAAAGGATAGAGCTACAAGATGCAGCAGGTCAAACTATACATAACTTCAGATACGGAGATGGCTGGTATGATATTACTGATGGTCTTGGCTTTTCACTGACTGTAAAAGACCCTGCTAATACAGACCCTAATAAATTTTCTGACAAGACTAATTGGCGGCCAAGCGCTACTGTAGGCGGCTCGCCTGGGCAAGATGATACGGGCGATGTGCCTGAACTTGGTTCTGTCGTGATAAACGAGGTTCTGGCCCATTCTCATGCAGGTGGGCCTGACTGGATAGAGTTGCACAATACGACCAGCTATAGAATCAATATTGGCGGCTGGTTCTTAAGCGATGATGACAGTGACTTTAGAAAGTACCAGATAGCTGATGGCACAAGTATAGGGCCTAATGGATATATAGTTTTCTATGAAGATGAGCACTTCGGCAATATAAATGATCCCGGCTGCAATACGTCATTTGCGTTAAGTGAAAACGGTGAGACTCTTTATTTGCACTCCGGTTTTGCAGGTGAGCTTACCGGCTATAGTGAGCAGGAAAGGTTCGGTGCATCTGAGACAGCCGTAGCTTTTGGCAGATACCTAAAGAGCACAGGCACATATAACTTTGTGGCAATGAGCGAGAATACGCCTGGTGAATCTAATGCGTATCCGAAGGTAGGGCCTATCGTAATCAATGAGATAATGTATCATCCATTGGGGGAGCGAGATGCGGAGTATGTGGAGCTGTTGAATATCGGTGATTATCCGGTTGTGTTGTATGACTTTGTCAATAATGAGCCTTGGCGTTTTACCGATGATCCGGATGATCCCGGG
>Ga0315533_1001632_pt1 | contig 16828 bp, 15 predicted proteins | sample SalMarSW160130MG_FD_203081 | JGI IMG/M metagenome (GOLD analysis project Ga0315533, IMG submission 203081) | Salt marsh sediment microbial communities from the Plum Island Ecosystem LTER, Massachusetts, United States - Salt Marsh Sediment SW1601-30 ... | reverse complement strand
AGAGGGATATTTAAGGAAAGGATCACTATGTTAAAGATTCCCCCTCTTAAGAGATTCATAACCCCCTGTAGTCCCCCTTACCTTAAGGGGGATATTGCTCATAAGGGGGATATGTAAGGAAAGGATCACTATGTTAAAGATTCCTCCTCTTAAGAGATTCATAACCCCCTGTAGTCCCCCTTACCTTAAGGGGGATATTTAGGGGAAAGGGGAGTTATGAAGGCGAGAGCCCTAATTTTAAGACGGAACTTGTAGAAAAACTAAACTATTACAATCTGGGCGAAGCGAGGTTGTGTTATGTGATTGACTATACTCTTACCTTGCCGATGAGCTTTTCCACTTCCTGGCGGTCGTTGCAGAAAGCAAGGACGGTTTCACCAGTGATGATTCCCTTAAGATAGAGGCTGACCAGGGCTTCGTCAAGCGAAATCATGCCTATGTCCCGGTGGGTACGGATTACATTAGGTAACTGGTAGAGTTTGCCTTCACGAATGAGGTTCTTCACTGCCGGATTGCCGAGCATAATTTCTACGACGGCTATCCTCCCAGAACCATCAGCCCGGGGCACAAGCACCTGACACAACGCAGCAACAAGTAGAGAAGCCAGCCGTGTCTGAGCCAGGTGTCGCTGATGAGGTGGGAACAGGTCAATTATTCTCTCCATTGCCTGAGTAGCGCTGGGGGCATGGCCGGTAGTTAATATAAAGTGCCCGGTCTCAGCTACGGTAAGGACAGCGTCGGCAGTATCCGGATCTCTCATCTCCCCGACCAGAATCACATCCGGGTCCTGCCTTAAGATATGCTTTAGAGCATTAGCAAATGATAGGGTATCAGTGCCCAACTGACGCTGGGTCACAGCACATTTCATGCTGGTGTAAACATATTCTATGGGGTCTTCAATGGTAACCACATGGCGAGTCTCGTTAAAATTCAAGTGCTGAATCATAGCTGCCAGGGTGGTACTTTTACCGCTGCCGGTAGGTCCAGTAACTACTACCAGTCCTCTTGGCTTCATGGCAAGCTCCTTACATATCGGGGGCAACTCCAGTTCATCCAGGGTGGGGATTTTTGGCGGCAGCAGGCGCACGGCAAGGCTGATGGAACCGCGCTGCTGAGCGGCATTGCATCGCAGACGACCAACATCAGGTAAGCTGTAGGCAAAATCAAGCTCCAGATGGCGGTGGAAGTGTTCTCTCTCCTCAGGCGTGGTTAGCTGGAGAAAAGCTTCGTTTATATCCTCAGCAGTTAGTGGGGTTACACCGTTTGCTGGTTCCAGGGAGCCGTCAATGCGGAACACTGTCGGGCTGCCAGCAACCATATGCAAATCGCTAGCCCGCCTTGACTTACCTGTCCGAAGCAATGGAAAAATATCCAAATCTTTCCCCTTTCATAGTCAACTACATAAATCCCAACACAATTTACCGGTCATTGAGCCCCTTCTTTGTTGTCATTGCGAGCGAGGCGTGGCAACTCCCTACCCCTCCACGAGATTGCTTCGGCTGACTTCGTCAGCCTCGCAATGACAGGGTAGAATGTCATTGCCAGCCTTCACCTCCTGTTATTCTAAGCTTTCACCTCCTGCTATTCAGAGCCTCTTCGCCTCGAACTTGTGAAGGAAAGGATTCCTTCCCGTCTCGGCTTATCACCCTTTCCTTCTTGTCATTCTGAGCCGAAGGCGAAGAATCTCACTTCCGCTGATTTATAGTATATTTATAGTATAGTGTAATTTTCCTTACTGTCAATCGCCCATTAGTAATAGGAATATAGTATGAGTCTCACCATCCTCTTCCCCCAAATCCTAAATTCTAAGCACTAAATACTAAACAAATTCTAATTTCTAAATTCCAAATTCAAAACCTTTTTTGTGTCGAGGCGTGAAGGAATCCCTTCCTTCACGATTGAAATGGTAAACAATACAGCTGCCTCTTTCTGAAAGTTTTGCGTTTTGAGTTGTCATTTTGATTTTTGATCTTTGGTTTTTGGATTTCGATATTGTTTAGGATTTAGAGTTTCCCCTTCCGCCTTTTAATCATCCTCCTGTTGTGCTGGAGATTGCTTCGTCGCCCCGATTCATCGGGGCTCCTCGCAATGACAAAGGAAGAAAAAGCCTCTCAATGACAAGAAGGGAAGGCGGCTCGCCATGACTTTTGTGCCGCCATTTCTGCAAGTAACTTTATTTTGTTAGGGAGAACACAAAATTAAACCCGCCGCCACTCCCGCTGATAGAGGAAATCCAAACTCTCGAGAATCTGAGGTCGTTTGCTGAATCTGTTAAAGCTCTTAAATCTCGGGCATAGCTGAAAATGTCATCCTCATCTGAAGCCACCCCATTCACAGTTACCGAGCTGCCCACATGATTAACACTGCTCAAGTTTATCTTCTCTCCCGCCAGTTCTACAATCTCGGTCAAGTCTTCGTGAACCGTGGCACGCCCCCGTTGCAGAGTGGTAACTGTGGTATCAAGCTGACCGGCAGTAGCTTCTACCGGCCCAATCTGCGCTTTCAATGCTGCTATTTCCTTCTCCTGTTGGGTAACGCTGCTCTCAGCAACTGTCACCTGGGACTGTAATGCCTCAATGTCGGCGCGATTATTCCGGACAAGAATTACGGCGAAGATAATCAGGCCGATACCAACGACAATACCAACGGGGATAAGGACCCGTACTATAGAGAAATGCTCGGGCAAATAGACCTCGGGCAGGGCATTGAAATTCACTAGTGAAAAGTTAGCCTCTTCCTTTTCTGGCAGTAGTTCCTTGAGAGCCAGCCCGATATTGACTATGAATTCGTTGGGGTTGAAGCCCTCGGGAGGTTCCACAGGTGATGGCAACGGTGACACTGAATAGCGTGACCGGCCAACCACTGACTGCCAGGTCTCCGGTGCTTCTGCCAGGTCGCCGCAGACAAACACAGGCACAGTTGAATCTAAAGGTTTTTCCACATGGCTGGAATTATAGAAGGCAACAGTTCTGTTGAACTCTTCAGCGATAAGCGGCAAATTTTCCTCTAAAGATTCAGTCTCGGTGGGCAGGGGTAACCTGCGGATGACCTGGGGGAGCCTGTCTGCTATAACCATGACATCCAGGTGATCTAACCGGGCATTTACAATGATTGCTCTGGGCTCATTTGGGATTCGGCACAGGGCTAAGGGAGCTAAGTCCATAATATGTGGTTTGACATCGGCCTGACGCAGCGTTCTGACCAGAGCATCAACCAGATTGCGGGGGAAGGTGGCCAGGAAAACACGACCTTCTCCCTTCGGGGCAGGAAGGCGCTGGTATGAAAAGTAGACCTCTTCTAAAGGCGTTGGTATCGTTCTCTTTGCCTCACGCCTTACCGCCTCAGGAAGTACAGCTTCGGGCAGCTCGGGCAGGGTTATGATACGGTACAGGGAATCGTGCCCGCTTAAAGCGGTGATAACCTTCTCTGTGCTTACCTTTTCCTGCTTGAATAGCTGTTTAACCTTGTCGGCTACCTGGGCTTCATCAACAATGAGCCCATGGCTAACCAGGCCTGGCTCCAGTGGTAAGCTAGCCCACTTTTCTACCTGTTTGCCCTTCATTACCAGCAGGTTAATGCTGGTATCTCTAATAAATAAGGTAGTAACTTTCTTCGCCATGCTTATTTACCTTTATAGCCATAGATATTCAGGTTGATGGTGGCTGTTCCACTGGCAATACTTGCCCTCGTCACCTCAGCGCTCCACGGTAGCTGAAAATCATCACCAGTTCTTATAGCGTAGATAAAGTCAAGGATGTCATCAATGTCACCCACGACAACTACTACAAATGAGGAAACAGAATAGGTAACAGTCCCTACTTTGGTGCTAGTCGGCGGTGATGCAGTGAGCCTGGTTATGTCCACGTTACAATCGTCAGCAATCTCAAATAAGTCGTCATCGTATTCAATGCTCTCCACTGATTCAGGGAATTCTGCCTGATTCTTGTTAAGCAATGATGTGGCTTGAGCCAGTTGGTCTTCCAGTTCCTCCCTGACAGCCTCGAGCCCGGGCAAGAGAGCTTCAGCCGCCTCCAGCCTATCACTCAACTGCTCCCGCTCTCCGACCTGCTGGAAGTAAACCGTGAACAGGATGCCGAGGACAATAGCGAAAATGCCGATTCCGACAATTATCCAGACCTTCTTACTTGGCTTCATAAACTACTCCGCTTCCTTGTAACTCCTTCAACATCCTCCTCTAACACGCAAGGGGTCTCTCCTTCAATATCCCCCCTTAAAATAAGGATTCTCTCCTTAAATCTCCCCCTTAAAGTAAGGGGGATAAAGGGGGTTATTTCCGTAACTCCCCTTACCCCTCTTATCTTAAGAGGGGTAATTTGCCTTTCCATTCTTATACTTCGACTTCCCTCAGGACAAGTCATAAGAGGGGAAATTTGGCAAAAGCTTACGTGGCAAGTCCTGCTTAGTTTCACGAGCTACTCCGCTTCTTCAGTAATATACCATCGCCCAGGAAGTCTGTCTAGTGGTTGTGCTGGCTGACCACATAGGTAACACTGAGCAGCATATTTTAGCAAGTTCCTTTTCAATATGCTCTATGGGGGCAAGATACCCAAGGGATTGGTGTGGGCGGTTGAAGCCCGACAAGTCGGGACAATGGGTTTTCTCTTGAACAAATAGAAGCTGGCCGGCTTTCTCATGTGGTAACTCCCATGGTAAGTTATTACCACTAAACATACCATGAGTGTTACCCATGTATCTCAGCCTCCGCAGTGGTTCTCCGGAAATGGTTGCCTTTTTCAATATTTTTGGGCGGCATTTATATGCCGCCCCCTCATACCAGATATTAGCATACTACAAGTATAATATAATCGTCTTTGGTGTCAATAGTCCATCAGTACTGTCATTGCCAGCCTCGACTTATCGGGGGTATGGCAATCTCGGCTGGTGGGTGGCCGCAGTGACGCGGCGCGACGAAAAAATAGAGTCGACCCCTTTTACGCGGAGCTATGGATAATGCTGTAGGTTTTGATTTCCACTATATCTGGAAGCTGACCGGGAAGGTCGAACTCGCCAGCTTTTTGGATGTAGGTAAAAGAGCCCTCTTTATCTGCTTGAATTTTTGCCCCCACCACACTTCCAGTTACAGTAGCCCCTTTGTCAAACGAAATCGTACCGGTAGGAGCATATATCAGCGCCTCTATAACGGTCTCCTTCTTGAAAGTAATGCTGCCGTTGAGGGACATAATAACGCTGTCACCTTCGGTACCGTAGCCCGCCAGCTTGCTTAGGTAGATATTACCTACGGCAACTATGGAACCTGACCCCGTCATTGTGTATTCCTTTGATGCTCTAATTTCGCCTTCAACGTAGATTGTCCCCATAAGGTTGACTGTAACATCTGCTGTCGTGATATCAAGGTTCCCAGGAATATAGATTGGCCCCAAGTCCTGACTTTCACTTATGTCCATGTTGCCATTGTTTTCACTGTAGGTTCCCCCAGCCATCGCCTCTTCCTTCAACATTTGGGCAAACGCCTCATCTTGATCTTGGGTGGGGAATGAGTCTGGCTCAGTTGGTATTATCTCTCCGTCATGCGTAAACTCTCCGGTAATGTCTCCGCCAATATAGATATCGCCTGTTACCGTGCAGTCTTTTTTCAAATATATGTCACCCTTACTGGCAAGAATACCACTAAAGATATCAAGTTCGCCTCCAATGATTTTTTCTATGTATGACTCAACTGTGGTGCTACTATCACTATCAGTAGTAGCTATAGAGGTAATTTTGTAAGTTACACTGGTAGTTAGATTATTCACCCATTCTATGGTAACCTCCACGCTTTTGTAATTAACATCGGATATATTGTAGGCCAAGGGTGGGTCACAAAAAAATTGTGGCACTCCGTCTGCGTTATGCTGTATCTTCCACGTAGCATCCTCCACTCCGGCATCGGCGGCATAAACCTCAGCCGTACTCCTTTCATAGAATTCACCGACGATAAGCCCGGTGCTCATATAAGCCAGCAAGGGAGTGGTGGTAATCCCGCCGACAGCGAGCAGAATGAGAGCCATAACCATCGCCCGCCCCTTTTCATCTCTTATTAATCTCTTCACGGCAATTTTCATCCCTTTCCCTCCTATTACACCAAATATCAGTACACTACTAGTATAATGTAATCCTCTTTGGTGTCAATCACCCATCAGTAATAGGAAGATAGTATTAGCCCAACATCCCCTCCCCCCCAAATCCTAAGGTCGCTTCGCTCCAAATCCTGAATTCCGCCCCTTTCCTTTCTCTGTCATTGCGAGCGACCTGCCCGCCAAGGCTTGGCAGGCGGGAGCGTGGCAATCCCTACGGCTAAATCCTAAATTCTAATTTCTAAACTCTAAACAAATCCAAATATCAAAATTCAAAATCCTAAACATTTTGAGCATTCGTATTTTGGGCTTTGATATTGTTTAGGATTTCGTGCTTAGGATTTGAGATTTCCCCTTCAGGGTTTGGGATTCAGGATTTCTTCAATTCAAAGATAAGGGGTCTCTCCTTAAATCTCCCCCTTAGAATAAGGATTCTCTCCTTAAATCTCCCCCTTAAAGTAAGGGGGATAAAGGGGGTTATTTCCATAACTCCCCTTACCCCTCTTATCTTAAGAGGGGTAATTTGCCTTTCCATTCTTATACTTCGACTTCCCTCAGGACAAGTCATAAGAGGGGAAATTTGGCAAAAGCTTACGTGGCAAGTCCTGCTTAGTTTCACGAGCTACTCCGCTTCTTCAGTAATATACCATCGTCTAAAAAGTCTGTCTAGTAGTTCTCTGGAAATGTCTGCCTTTTCAATATTTTTAGTTTCGACGACCGTAAATTTTTGTAGTTGCCTGATTTATCAGGCTCCCGGAGGAAAGGATTCCTTCACCCGTTGAAATACTATGGTGTCCCCAGAAGAATTATCACCTTATCAGGTAGCTGATAGTGCCGCCACTCGTTGTCTCGCTGCGGAAGGAGATGATGATATAGATTAGCGTAAAACCATCATTTCCAGTAGGTAAGTCCACCTGAGCCGAGGTATCCCCAGACTCTAGTATTCCGCCACTCCAGGTAACATGAAAGGTGTCAATATCCACCCCAGGCACAGTTAGACCAACCGAGTTTGAATTCCACACATTATTAGTATTATAAGGGCTGGTGCCATCGGACAGAGGTGTCCCGTTAACCTGAATATAATCGCCAGTGAGGCCCTGGTCTCCCTCGCCGACAAAGCAGGTTATTCTAGCGGCATTAACCTCACCTTCAACCGGGTCGGGGACGAGGAAGCCGCTAATCGTGCCCCCGGGGCTGCCATCGCCATCAAAGTCGGGATTGGGAATGCCACCGGGCCCCCCCCAGGCTTCCGTAAATGTGAAATTGGGGCTATCTATATCGTAAAGATACAATTGGTGCCCTTTGGTCTCAGGACTGGAGTAGATGATAATCAGCGACCAGCCAGCATGAGCATATTGGTATCTGGTTTGATAACTCGATTCACCGGGGCGTTTATGAGCTGGAGTGCCCAGGGGATAGCCCGTTTCCTGACCAGTATCATCAAGTTCGAAGGAATATGTGTCATAGCCCGGTCTGGGCTCAACTACGGCGTGCTTTACTGTATAGTTGCCACTGCCATTGGGCTCAAGCTTCCCATCAGCAATAAGCTGTGTGACCAGGTCAGTGGCATCATAAAGGCAATTGTAAATCCATGTCCCCTCCCATTCCGCGCCTGTTGATTCAAATACCTGCCAATTATCGGCGGTTACAGTCACGGGGTCGCCAGTGCCAAAAAGCAGCGTCACCGTATTAACCCTAGCATTTGTCTCAACCAGCGTGGTCAGGTTATCAGCGAAATTGTCATAGTTTAGCTCGGGTATCTCCCCCCACCGCCAACTATGTGAATAGTAGTAGTAGTGGAAGTCTATCCACCCTGACCAGTAGAGGAAGGCAGCCTCCATGGTGGCATCAGGCGGGATATAGCCCGGTTCTCCTGGATGTTCTTCTGGGTCACCACTCCGGATGGTTGCACTGCTTTGCATATAAAGCCAGTTCCGGTAATTTACGTTTCCGGTGGGTGTCAACAAGGAATTACCAGCAGCAACGTAGTCCCCCGAGAAGGCAGAGCCTAATTTTCGCACCTCAATTTTACTGCTATAGCTTTCAACAGTGGTCTGCTTCCCCGTATTGGGGTCGGTAGCGGTGGAGCTAATCTTATAAACCTTCACGTCGGCATCCCAGGTATAACCTCCGCTGGTCTCAATCCAGGAGACGGCATTATCGGGACTCTGCCCCGCCGGTCCTGTATACTGGAAGGTGAATGTTTTTACCATCGGGTTGTCACTAGGGTCACCACCGGGAAAGTTTTCCAAAGGAACGGCGTTAAAGTTCCAGACCACGGCGTAACCGCCTTTATAGGGGTCAATATCTGGTTCACAGTAATAAGGCTCCCCACTAGCTTTCTCAAGGTCACTCGAGCCCACTACATACTCAAAGCCGGGCGGCAGCCATATACCTATCGTATTTACAGCCAACGACGGATCCCCACATTCCCACTGATAGCTTACTTTGATTTCGTACGTTGACTCTACGGCGACCAATGGACCGCCGGCTATTATCAGGTTGCCGTCCTCAATAATCTGCCTGGCTGCGGTAGCATTCGGAGGGTCTATGCCCCTGGGCATCCAGACATTCGCTATAGTAACTCTTACATCGTTGCCGTTCACACCCCCAGCAAGGTCATATTCCCATTTATAGGAAGGGTCGTAGTCAAAATAGGCATACTCGTCGTAGCCATCGCCATCAGGAGGAGGAGGGTTGGGGAATAAGATAGACAGCTGGTCGTTCTTTATCTGCCACAGGCCATCTTCTACCCCGGCATCGGCGGCGTATAGCACATGCATTGTGTCTTCATACACTTGTCCGGTGAGAAGCCCGGTGCTCATCAAGCCCAGCAAGGAAGTGATGATAAGCCCGCCGACAGCGAGCAGAATCAGAGCCAGAATCAGCGTTTGCCCTTTTTCATCTCTTATTAATCTCTTCACGGCACTTTTCATCACTTCCATAACTCCCGTTATACCAGATATTAGTGTCTCCATTCCCCCTTAAAGTAAGGCCTTCATAACTCCCCCGCCTGCCAAGCCTTGGCGGGCAGGCCTTACCCCTCTTATCTTACGAGGGGCAATTTTGCCTTTTCCCTCTTAATCTTACGAGGGGGATCCCTAAAATAAGGATTCTCTCCTTAAATTTCCCCCTTAAAGTAAGGGGGATGAAGGGGGTTACTTCCATGGGCATCATGTTGCTGCTTGCTCAGCATCGATTGCATTCTTCATAACTCCCCTTACCCCTCTTATCTTAAGAGGGGTAGGCTTACTCCTTTACCCTCTTAAGCTTACGAGGGGGAATATTGGAAAAACTTACCTGTTGTCAAGTAACAGTATAACGTAACCCTCTTCGGTGTCAATGGTCCATTAGTACTGTCGTTGCCCGGCACGAGATTGCGGAGCCTGTCCCTAAGCGTAAGCGAGGAATCTCGCCCCTCGCAATGACAGGGGGGGGGAGAGTGTCATTCTGAGCCCCGACTTGTGGGGGCGTGGAAATCTCATTAGCTAAAATCCAAATGGCAAAGCCCAAATAACAAATCAAATCCAAATGTCAAAATGTCAAAACTACCGCTTCCCTTCAATCTCCCCCTTAAAGTAAGGGGGAATAAAGGGGGTTATTTCTATAACTCCCCTTATAACTCCCCTTAACCCCTCTTATCTTAAGAGGGGAAATTTTGGAAAAATTTGGTGAAATTCAAATGCCCCAGTGGCAAAACCGTTTCTTTCCTGACAATCCCTACCCCAGATTCCCATCGCGGTCTGGCTTTTGATTTGAGAGGGTACAAGACCCTCCCCTACGGCAGAGCTTTCATCGGCCAATAAATTGGGCGGCTACACCGGTTATTATGAGCCCGGTCTGGGCTTAACTTCATATACCCGGGTCTCGCTTTCTTCGCCCACGGTGGCGGTCACCGTGAAAGTAAGCTCACCGCCAGCCCAAACACAGCTAGTCTGGGCAGGGTCAATATATTCAGCGACAGTAGTCACCGTTGAATTTCCACCGTTAACAGAGTGGCTCCGCTGGAGTGTATTGTCTTCTAGAGTATAATTAACCGCATGCGAACCACCAGTCTCCCATTCAATCCAGGTTAAGATGAGAGGAAAACCCGAACTTCCACCGGGCGTCACGTTTTGAGACATCTGGGCATCTTGGCTGACCCAGAGGCCGGCATTCTGCAACTGACTGATAGCGGCCATGCGGTTAGTGGAGCGGGTGTTTATATCAAACACCTGGAAAATGGTCATGGTAATGCCCCAGCTGATGAGACCGGTAATAGCGATAACTATTAGCAGCTCAACCAGAGTAAAACCCTTCTGATCTTTCTTTAGCTTTTTCATCTTCATTTGTTTAGGATTCAGCGCAACTCTACGGAAATTCCAAATCTCAAGCTCCAAATTTCAAATAAATTCCAAATTCAAAGTCATAAACTATTCAGCCATTAGTACTCTGTCTTTGTTCAAACAACCACCTTTATTCTGCTATACATGGAGGCTCGTTCGGTGGGGATTTCTTGGCCATCCTCGCGCAGGGCCATAATGTGGCTCTCTACAGCCTCCCTGGTATTGGTAATGACTTCATCAAGCGTCTCACCTTGAGAGCCACATCCCGGCAAGGCAGGCACTTTGCTCCAGTATCCCCCCTCCTCAGCCTCATAGATGATGATGGTATACTCCATGTAATCGCCTCCTTTGCTCTCTACAGAAACTCCAAATCCCAAGCTCCCATTTGTAATTTGGGATTTCATTTCTGAACTCTCTACACCTCTACGTCATTGGCCTCTTTTATAGCCCTCCAGGGTAATTACCTCCTCATCGTCATGCTTAATAATCACCGTTATTCTCTGGAGTCCCGTCTCAACTGTGTCAACCAGAAGCTCAATCTCATAGCCCTGAGGGGGCGTTATCAAGTCATAATCGTCGTGGCCAGACTCAGAATAATCAATGTATGGCTGGTTCTTAACAAATTCCATCTGGCTTCGGGCCAGGCTTTCGGCAGTGGCTCGCTCATCAGCAGTAATGAGGGCCATGGAGGCAGTAGATAGGGCGCTCAGAAAGGCGATAGCAATTATCCCTATAAGAGCCATAGCTATCAGCACCTCAATCAGAGTGAAACCACCGGAGCTGCCTTGACAAGCTTTCCTTATTTTGCTACTCAATCTTACCCTTTTCATTTTCCCAGCGTTTTTCTAAAAAGGTGCGTGGCAATCCTCTTGCCCCCACAGAGATTGCTTCGTCCCGATAAATCGGGACTCGCAATGACACGGAAAGGTTTGGTCATTCATAATTTTGTGCTTTGATATTGTTGGCGATTTCAATCGTGAAGGAAGGGATTCCTTCACGCCTCGAGAAAATTTTGATTTTTGATTTGTCATTTTGATTTTTGACCTTTGATTTTTGGATTTCTATATTGTTTAGTACTTGGTCTTGGGGCTCAGGATTTCTTATTCTTCTCCTTGATAACCCTCACCTAACCTAGCTGACCATACAGAGAATACATAGCTCCCATCATGGAGAAAACAATAAAACCAATTACTAGACCTATAATTATCGTCAGCACCGGCTGAATAAGCGCCACAGCTGACCTGGTCCTATCACCGGCCTCGACCTCAAAGCTTTCGGCTACGGTATCTAGTGTGTTCTCGAGATTACCGGTTTCCTCACCAACTCTCACCATTTGCGTCATCAAGGGCAAAAAGAACTTTCCCTTGGCCATAGGTCGGGACAGGCCTTCGCCTCTGATTAAGGCCTGCTGAACTTCGGTCAAATTCTCAACCACGACCTTATTATTGCTACTTTGAATGGTCATGGCCATGACTTCCGGTAAAGGCAAGCCAACCCTCACCAGCATTGACATAGTTCGACAACAGCGGGAAAGCTCACCGACGTGGACAATACGCCCGACTACAGGCAAACGAAGCATCAGGTTATCCCAGCGGTATTTCCCGGCTGGGGTTTTGATATAGGCATAGGCTGCGCCGACAGCCGCTAAAACCCCGACCACAAGAAAAAGCCCATAATGGTTAAGCCAATTAGTAACGCCTATAAGGATTCTGGTGGACAAAGGCAACTCAGCCCCGAGTTCAGCGTACAAGCTGGCAAAGGTGGGAAAAACGGTGGTAACCAATACCGCTATCACACCAATAGCTACAAGAACCACGATAATGGGATAGGTCAAGGCACCTTTTATCTGCTTCGTGGTGACGACTCCCTTCTCTGTATTGTCAGCCATTTGCCTCAGCACCACCTCCAGGTTACCGCCTTGCTCACCGGCAGATATTGCCCGGTAGTACATCTGAGAGAAAGCCCGAGGATGCCTGCTCAGGGCCGTTGACAGTGAACTACCGCCACGAATATCCGAGGCTACCTCAGTAATTGTTCTCTTCAGGGTTTGATTAGTTATCTGGTCTTGTAATAAGTCTAAAGAAGTAACAATATCGGTGCCGGATTCCAGGAGTAACGCTAGCTGGCGGGAAAACATTATTATTTCTGGCGGCTTTATCTGGGAAAAGCGGGCTAGCAGCTTTTCTTTATTAATAAGGGGAACGAGTTCCTTAAGGCTAACCACCCGGTAGCCGCCATAGCTCAACAGCTCGGCTGCCGCCTCGTCACTGGTAGCCGAAACCTTGCCCTTAACTAATTGTTTATCTTCAGTATAGGCTGTATAAACGAAATCCATTTATAACCTCCAAGCGGCTAAGCTGTAGCGTAGACATTACGCAGCACCTCAGCGGGGGTGCTAATACCTTCCTTCACTTTACGCATACCATCGTTTATCATAGATATCATACCCTCTTGAAGGGCCTGTTCTCGGATAGTACTACTGGTGGCTTGATTACAGACCATCATTCCTATCGTGTCGCTCATAGTTAGAATCTCAAAGATTCCTGTCCGCCCCAGGTAACCGGTATAGGTGCAAGACTTACAGCCGGTACCGTAGAGGAACTGGATCTGCTTCTCTCCCATTTCCTTTTCATAAGCCATCTGCTCCACTAAAGGAGCCTCAATAAGGCGGCTACAATCGGGGCAAATGCGGCGCACCATCCGCTGAGCGACAACACCAATAACCGCTGAGGCTATCAAGAAAGGCTCTACCTTTAGGTCGAGGAGACGGGAGAGCACACCGCCAACATCATTAGCGTGGATAGAAGACAGCATCAGGTGCCCGGTTAAGGCTGCCTGAGTAGCTATGTTAGCTGTCTCGGCATCGCGTATCTCGCCAACCAATATTACATCAGGGTCAAGACGAAGTATAGACCTCAAGCCGCTGGCAAAGGTAATGCCAGCCTGGGGGTTAACCTGAATCTGGTTAATATCCTTAAATCGGTACTCAGCAGGGTCTTCAATAGTAATGATGTTTCTTCCCTGAGTATCCAGGGAATTGATTGCGGCGTATAAGGTGGTAGTTTTGCCCGCTCCGGTAGGGCCGCTAATCAGAATCATACCATAGGGAACCTTGAGCATACTTTCATACCTTGCCAGGCTATCAGGCAGCAGACCAAGCTCTGATAACCCTAGAGTAGCCAGTGACTTATCCAGAAGCCGCAGGGTTGCTGTCTCACCCGAGACAGTGGGAGCGGTGGCGACTCTGACATCTATCTCTCGCCCTTTAGCCTCGGTAGAGAATTGACCATCTTGAGGACGAAAATGGTCAGCGATATTCATTTCAGCCAGGATTTTGATTCGTGAAATGAGTGCCCGATGTACACTTAAAGGTAGAGACATCGTATCTTGAAGAGTGCCATCTATACGGTAGCGTATTCGCAATCTATCTTCTTCTGGCTCAATATGAATGTCAGATGCGCGGGCTTTGACTGCTTCTTCAATTAGAAGGGTGAGAGCATGAACCAGAGGGGTATCAATAGCAGCACTAAGGGCAAGCTTCTCATCAGTTGCTTCAGGCGGGATGGAGATACGAGAAATCTGCTCTTCAATTTCGCCAAAGGCTTTATAATTGAAGTCAATAGCGTCCCTAACTTCCTGGGCAGTGGCAGCTACAGGCTTAATCCTCATTCGGCTCTGGGCGGAAAGAGTCTCCAAGGCAAAGATGTCAGTCGGGTCTGCCATAGCCACTTCCAGTGTCGTACCAGATATAGTCAGGGGTATGGCATTATACCTTCTGGCCATCACCTCGGGAATCAATTGTAATGCCTCAGGCTGGGGCATCTGCCTCAGTAGCTTGGGACGAGGCTTAGTTAAAGCTGGCTTCTCTGCTGGCCGGGCAGGCAACTCTTCAGTCACAGGTTCGGAAACTAGTTTTTGACCCGACTTAAGGACTTTTATCTGCTGGTGCTGGGCAAATTGCTGTGCCTCGGGGCTAAGCCCCACTGATGCCACAATGACCTTCTCATCAACGCCAGCCTCATAGGCTTTAGTATCGAATAACATTACCTGTTCCAGGCTCACCTCTTTCTCCCCGTTCAGGAAATCTATAGCCAGCCTATGCTCAACCTGACCGTCTTCAGCATGAGCCAGTATATCAAAGGTATATTCAACTCCTGACCGGCCTTTAATTTTGGCCTTCTCTTTTACTCCATAGCCCCGGTTGGCTAAAGATTTGGCCAGGTCCTCCTCTGTCTCAAATTTAACCGGCTTCTCGGGCTTAACTGGCTGCGTGGGTTTCAGGGTTAATAGTTGCTCAATTCGTTTTCCATCGATAACCTTTATTCGCTGTTTGCGAGCCAGCTCTTTCGTCTCCTGACTGAGTTCAGGGATGGCAATAAGAATCCTGTCAAGGATGCCGCAATCATAGGCTTTATTGGCAAGGCTGAAAATAGTGCCCACTTCTATCTCCCTATCACTACCAGCAGCAATGCCGACAGCCATAGTGTAGCTAGTAAAACCATCGTCTCTTTGAGCCAGCATATCAAAGGTATGCTCAATCCCTGAGTTCCCGCGGAGCTTAGCTCCCTCGGTTACTTCATACCCCTGCTGCTCCAGATACCCTCTAATCTGTGTCCTTATCTCCGGACTAATTTCCATCTGACGTACCTTCCCAGCCATTTTCATTCACCAATTCGGGTAAAGTGTAATTCGCCCATTGGCTAGAGTCAAGATTGTTCGCCACGTCTTAACCCAAGCCAACCGGGGCGTAATAATCTACCTTTCCCAGAACATAAATACAATTTAGCATATCTTATTAGTTTGTCAATAGGACTTTTGGGGGAGTCTCTTGTGGGCTTCCGTGGATTGGGAGGGGACAAGTCCTTCCCCTACAAGAGTTGTTAGTTTTAGCCGTTATTGCGAGCCCCCACTTTTCGGGGCGTGGCAATCCCAGCCGACAAATTCTAAATCCTAATTCCTAAACTCTAAACAAATCCAAATATTAAAATTCAAAACCGTTTAGTCGTTTGGATTTTGGTCATTTGATATTGCTTAGGATTTAGAGTTTCCCCTTCAGGGCTTGGGATTTAGGATTTCTTCAATATCGTAGGGGCGATGCTTTAGTTTCGTCTGCGGTCTAAAAGACCCGCAGCTACATTAGCTTGGCGATGACAGAAGGAGATGTCTCACAATGACTTTTATGTCACTGTTTCTGCAAATCACTATATGGTCTTCCGCATAATTTCGTATAAACCCTCTCCCTTGAAGGGAGAGGGTCCGAGTGAGAGTGAATTTCTCCCTCTCTCTCACCCTGCTACATCGAAGATTTGGCAGGGAACCTGGGTCTGCACAAAATCTCTGATTTTGTGCGGTATAAGCTCTCTCCCCCCAAGCGAGAGAGAATTGTAATGATTTATGCAGTTAACTATAATTGCCTGTAAAGCGGCATTTAAATTTCATCAAAATCTCCTGCTGCCCTTCGTGGTTTTGCTTCTGGTGAAATCCAGCCGCTGTGCAGGGCGAGAGCAACAGCGTGGGCTCTATCATTAGCATTTAGCTTACGAAGGATAGCGCTGACATGATTCTTAATTGTTTGCTCGCTGATTGTCAGGATATGGGCGATTTCTTTATTTGTGTTGCCCTCAGCAACGTAGGTTAGAATCTGCGTTTCCCTTTTGGTAAGAGGAGCGGCCACGCCTTCCATGGTTTCCGTCAAACCGCGAAATTGGTTTAATACATGCCTGGCAACCCTCGGTCTAGTCATCAGGCTTTCATTTATGGGGTATTCGCCACTGTGGGCTCGTCTTATAGTGCTGGCCAGCTCTTCGGCAGTGGCTCTCTTACTCAAGCAGGCTGCGGCTGCAGTCTTAATAACCTCAAAAAGCTCCTCATCATTAGGGTCAGGGCTTAGCACTATGACTTTAGTATTGGGGTAGTGTTGGGCAATTTTTCTACCCAGCTCAATCCCGCTGAGGCTAGCCAAGTCAGAGCCAAGTAGAGCAACATCAGGGAGGTTAGCTTCAATTAGCTCGAGTGCATTCTGAGCTGGGTCGCATTCCAATATCTCCAGGTCAGATTGTTGAGACAGTGTCTGACGCACCCCAGCTCTGAAAAATGCTTGCTCATCAATTATCATTACTTTGATCTTATCCATCGGCCACCTCCTGACGAAGCTTTACATCTTTAATTTAAACACCCTCTTGGTTATTTAGATTTAGCTCCAGTGATTTATCGTATAACGTAATCCTCTTTGGTGTCAATAGTCCATATTATATCACCCCGCACTGCCAAGCATTTGGGGGCTGATCTAGTTCAGATAGATGGGTGACACATGCATGGATTATGAAAGGGCACTATAATGGTTGCATTATGAATGTTTATTGCACGATGCCGGGATATAAACACCTGGCGAGTATCCCCAAACTATCA
>Ga0315533_1001631_pt1 | contig 16831 bp, 15 predicted proteins | sample SalMarSW160130MG_FD_203081 | JGI IMG/M metagenome (GOLD analysis project Ga0315533, IMG submission 203081) | Salt marsh sediment microbial communities from the Plum Island Ecosystem LTER, Massachusetts, United States - Salt Marsh Sediment SW1601-30 ... | reverse complement strand
CCCGACTCTGACATCCTGGCGGTCTTTCAGCAGCCGGGTAACGTCACTTTTAGCAAGCTGATACTGCATATCACCTACGGCCAAAGCCGCCATAAATCTAACCGGCACAAACTCGTCTTTTAGTAACCGCTGCACCTTGGGCATAAATCTGACCTGCCTGGCGGCCATAACCACCTCGATAGCACTGGCCCTGACCTGCGGATTATCGTCAACTAAACATTCCTGAACTATCTGGATAGCTTGGGGTCCAAGGGCCTTGGTCAGGTCGCTGCCAGAGAGACCTGTCTGAACCAGCTCGGCGCAACCGAAGACAAACACCGCCCAACTTACAACTCCGTAAGCCACAAGCACCTTTGTGTCCTTACGTCGTTTTGCCTTTTGTGTTTTAGACAAGGCGTTTCTCATTTCGGCATCCCTGCAAACAAATTTCGCACCTTTTCAGTTCTGAAGAACCTTATCGAAGGCGGTACTATTATGAGCAAAATAAGACAAACCGCACAAGAAAAATCCAGCCACTGGCCGTACCTGCTAAAAAAGGTTGTTCTTTTATCTATCGGCATTCTATCGACGAACCAGCCGGCGCAGCCCGTCCTGTCCATAGCTTTATTCGGCAAATTACCGGCCATGAAGCCATTTTTTATGCGTCCAGCCGTGTCAATCAGGCAGCTTATGCCGGTATTGACGCTGCGCAATACTGCGAGGCGGTTCTCAACGGCCCTGAAAACGCAAACAGCCGTATGCTGAGCCAGTTCTGTAGAGGGAAAAACCCTGCCATCCTTGAATCGCACGAACCAGCCGTCGTTGCTTATATTGACCAGCCAGTCGATACGCTTCCGTCCCTGTTCGTTTAACGCAAACCTGCGGGCAATTGCCGGCACAGCGTCCTCATAGCAAATCATTACACTGAACCTGTATGGCTGCCCGTCGCCGGTCATCTCAAAAACGGTATATTCACTGCCCGCATCGAGCGTGTAGTCATAATCATAGGGTGAAAACCTCATCAACAAATTATAAAGCAAGGGAAAACTCTTCTTGAACGGCACGAACTCGCCGAACGGAACCAGATGAATCTTACCATACTGTTCGTCTGCCTGGCTGCCGTCGGTTCGGTATAAAAAGGCCGAGTTATACTTTTCAGCCAATCTTATATCGAAATTTTCCTGGACTTGGCCCCTGCCGCCATACGCACCCACAAGCACAAATGCGGTCTGCATCGAGTGCTCGCTGATAGCTTCGTCGAAGATCCTGTAGGAATGTGAAGAATCCAACAGCCGAAGGACCTGCGGCTCCAATATCGCCTGCACCATCGTCTCAGGCCAGACGATTAGCTCTCCGTGAGGAGTCCCCAGGACGGCACCGGCGTCGGCAGCGGCGCTGCTGTGGCCCAGCAGCTCATCAAATATCACGTCAGAGGCCTGAAACGACTGCTTGACCGACTGCGGAACATTTGACTGCACCGCCGCAACCAACGGGCCAAGCTTAACGAATTCGTCTGATTGGCCGACCCGCCACCGCCCATAAACAACAGTAGCCGCCAGTGCAACACACACTAAAGCGGTTTTTAGAAAATTGCCGCTCTTGAAAACCCTTCTCCGGCCGGCGGTAATTATCAAATCAGCTACCAGTCCATTGACCATTGCTATCAAGAAAGAAACGCCGGCAGCACCGAATATGTCGGCAATCTGAATGAGTGTAATATTAGCATACTGGCTGTGAGCCAGAAACCGCCAGAAAAAGCCGCCCAGAAAAAGGCCCTGCAGTCGTTCCGCCCCGACGACCAGGACCGGCACAGCCAAAACCAGCGGTATCTTTTTCATCCTGCAGAAACGCAGGGCGACCGCAAGTATCGGCCAGAGCAGTGCCGTGTACAAACAAAAGGCGAACCAGCCGAGCGGCGTTACGGGAAAGAGCCAGTAAAGATTGCCCAGCCAGTAACAGAGTGAAACAAGATATGCGGCAACCGCCAATGGAAATGGTTTTGCTGCCGGCGAACAGACAAGGATAAACGGCACTAACGAAACCCACGCCAACACCGACAGGCCAATCGGCGGCTGAATCACCGTCAGCATCGCCGCACTGGCAACAAGCCCCACCCATACAATGGGCTGGGCAAGCGCCGAATAAAGCAGTAGAATTTTCTTTGCCTTCGCACTTTTCAATCGGCGATGTCCTCTAAAGCCGTTGTTATTTCCTCCCTGCTGTAGCGCTTTTGGCCGTTCAGTCTCACAGCAAACTGGTTTGTAAACAGTTCTAAAAGATTTTCGTCAGCAGCAATTTCTCCGGCGGGTCTTTCCATATCGGATAAAAGCCGTTTTAGCTCACTCATCTCAATAGGGCTGGGAAATAAACCGCTTTGGCAGCGGTTCTTTAAATCGGCGAGACGCTTTTGTGCCTTTTCAACGTAACTTTTTGAGATTTCCACACCGACGTAATTTCTGCCTAACTGATAAGCCGCCGCCGCAGTTGTCCCTGAGCCGCTGAAAGGGTCGAGCACACAATCCGCCGGATTGGAGCTTACTGCTATGATTCTTTTAAGCAGGTTCTGCGGCATCTGGCAGGGGTGCCAGCCGGTGCGTTCCTTGAATGTGCCACAGACGCGAGAAAATTCATCCCAGACATCGTCAGGCATTTTACCTGCCGGGTTGGCCCGCTTGTCGTTATAAGTCAATTGCCTGTCCGAAGGGACGCGAACAGCACTGTCATTGAAAGTAAAATTCTTTTCGTCGTTGACGAAGTAAAATATATGGGTGTGTGAGCGGGCGAATTTATTTTTCATTTGCTGACCGAAGGTGTAGTGCCATATCAACCAGTTGCGCATAAAAAGCTTTAACTCATCGGCCATTATTTTCACATTCGCTGCGTACTCATCACCTATGGCTATGTAAAATGAGCCGTGCGGCTTTAGTACTTTTTTGCAAACCGCAATCCACTCCCGCGTCCAGGCGATGTAGTTTTCGCGCTTTCGGCTATCGTTGTATTTATCGTATTTGTAGCCGATATTAAAAGGCGGGTCGGCAAAAATAAGGTCGGCAAAGGGCTTGCGAACTTTGCTTAGAACCTCTATGCAGTCGCCACAAATGATTTTATTGCGAAAACTTTGCATAGCCCTTGGAAAATTTATATGTCGGCCAAAATATCTTCAATCGCGGTAACTAAAGGCGGAATGTCTCCGGAAACAATCTGCCAGACAACATCGAAATCTATATCATAATAGCCGTGAATCAATCGGTCCCTTGTGCCGGCAATTTCGCGCCAGGGAATTTGGGGATGTTCTCGCCGAAAACCTGTCGAAACAGCCCTTGCCGCCTCTCCGATAATCTCTAACAATCGAACAAGAGCCAATGCGAGCTTTTCGTCCCTGTTAAGGTCGTCTCTTTGAATCGAAGCTGTGTACTCGACTATTTTTTTTGCAGCGTCGAGCATATGGCGCAGGCGGACAATATCCTGCTCATTCTGCATATTGCACCTTTGCTTCCTGAACGACCCTGGTGCGAAAATATCTGCTCAGAAACGCCGGTGTGTGTAAATCCACCTTTCGGCCAAGCAACTCCGAAAGCTCGTCCTGCATCCGGAAAAACGCAAAGCCCGGGACATGGCCCTGCTCAAATTCCACGAGTATGTCCACATCGCTGCCGGCTGCAAAGTCATCCCGCAAAGCTGAGCCGAAAACACTGAGTCGGCGAATATGATGACTCCGGCAAAAATCTGCGATTCTGTCTTTTGGAATAAGCAAGTGCTTGTTCATTGCAACGCCTCTGAAACTACAAAACTGTCCCCTATACCCTATCCGTTACCGTTACGGCTCGATTACTTTCTGCTCTGTAAATACCCTGCCGGAGAGATAATCGGTAAAGGTTACCCTGACCGTCAACGGCTCTTCGGTGCTTTCTATTTTGCCGGCCACGTCGAATGTCAACCTGTAATTGATGGTTATCAGCGTGGCAAACCAGAGCTTTTTCAGCTCGTCCGGCTCGACTCGCCACGCCCCCAGCAGCGCCTCGCCGTTATTTCTGTTCAGGTCCCATAGCTGGACGTCAACGGCGCCGGTGGCCTTTACGATGTCATTTTCTTCGTCAATCGGCTGAATATAGACAATCAGCGTTTCCTTTGTGCCGTCGTTGTCTTTATCATAAAAGCCGGTGTATCTGGTAATTTTGATTTTCCGCAGCTCGTAAAGATTTTCGAGCTTTTCGGCAGGCAGACCGGAGAGGACCTCGAGCTGCTTTTTTAATTCTTCGTTTTGGTCTCTGGACTGTTCGATTTGGCGTGTTAACTGCCTTTTTTCCTCTCTCAGTATCTGAATCTGCTCAGCCGGAGAAATCCTGCCGCCGATGTTTTCACAGCCGGCAGCAGCAAGCAGACAGACAGCCAGTATAGTTTGTACCGTACGATATCCGTTTAGCTTCGGCTTTTTAATCTTCACTTTTACTCGTTTCTTCTCTGACGATTTCAGGCGCTTTCTGCAGTATTCTATCGGCCAGGCCGTAATCGATTGCCTCTTTTGCCTCGAGCCAGAGATTCCGGTCGCAATCTTTTTCTATCTTCTCAGCGGGCTGGCCGGTATGGTCGGCCAGTATATTATACAGCCGGCTGCGCAGCCGAAGTATCTCCTTCGCCTCGATTTCCAGGTCCGTAGCGGTCCCTTCAAGCACGCCTGCGATTAACGGCTGATGCAACAGGACCCTGCTGTTTGAGAGGAGAAAACGCCTGCCGGCCTTTCCGCCGGCCAGCAGCACTGCCGCCATACTTGCCGCCTGACCGACGCAGTACGTCGCTACATCACAACGCAAAAACTGCATCGTATCGTAAATCGCAAGCCCCGCCGTGATTGAACCTCCGGGCGAATTGATATAAAAATGAATATCCTTCTTGCTGTCTTCGTTGCTTAGAAACAGCATCTGGGCGATAATCAGGTTCGCAGCCGTATCGTCAGCCGGCCCGCCCAGAAAGACTATCCTGTCCTTGAGCAGTCTCGAGTAAATATCGTATGCACGCTCGGTTCGGCCGCTTTTTTCAATTACTATCGGCACCAAATTCTCATTAACTGCCATATTTCATATCCCATATAGTGTTTTTACTTCTTACTTTTCTTTTTTTCTTTCTTTTCTTTCTTTTCTTCCTCTTCTTTGTGCAGCACCTCATCGATAAGCCCGTATTCGCGCGCCTCCTCGGCGGTCATATATCTGTCTCTTTCGGTCTCGGCGGCGATTTTATCAATCGACTGGCCGGTATGTTTTGAAAGAATCTCGTTTATCATAGTCTTGGCCTTCAAAATCTCCTCCGCCTGGATTTTGATATCGGCCGCCTGCCCGCCAATCCCGCCCCAGGGCTGATGGAGCATAACCTTAGCGTGCGGAAGAGCGTGCCTTTTACCCTTTGTTCCCGCCGCCAGTATCACCGCGGCGCCGGACTGTGCCCTGCCGATGCAATAGGTCGCTACCGGGGCGCTGACAAAACGAATCGTGTCATAAATCGCCATTGTATCGTCAACGCTGCCGCCCGGCGAATTTATATACAAGCTGATTTCGGTGGCACGCTTAAGATTGTCTAAATACAGCATCTTCATAATAACCTCGGCAGCCCTGGCATAGGATATCTCGCCTATCAGAAACACAATTCGGTTCTCCAGCAGCATATCGTCAAGACTCATCTGACGATAACGCTGGTACTGACCATACTGATTGTATATATCGAGGTTTTTGGCGATACTTTTGCCGGAATGTTCAATAAACATTTACAGCTTCCTTTAACAAATTAACAGCTTATCTCCATCAGCTACCTGTGGCAGAGCTACAAACTGCCCTTCTTAATCAAGCACTTTTGTCCTTTGGCCTTCTTTTTTGGGCTGTCGTTTTGCGTTTCTCCGACCGTTTCTCCTCGGCGGTAGCTGCCTTTTTAACCGCTTTTTTAGAGGTTTTTTTGTCGTTTTTGGTTTTTTTCTTCCCCGACCCTGTCGGGGTTATCTTCGCCGACTCCAACAGCTTGGCAACACATTTATCCTCCCGCACCTGCAATCTGAACTGAGTCAGCGAGCCACTGCGCAGCATCTCTTCTCTCATCCTTTCGGGGCGCTGTCCCCGCTGAATGGCCAACCGGGCAATATGGCCGTTAATCTCCTCTTCGCTGACCTCAATGCCCAGCTTCCCGGCAACCTTATCCATTATAAAGAATATCTTGAGTTGCTCTTTTGCCTGCTGCTCGCTGCCTGCCCGCAATTGTTCCATCTGCTCTTCGATTTGCTCACGGCCCAAACCTTGCATCGTCAGATTGCTGTATCGTCTTTGCAGTATCGTATCCGCCTGGTCGGCAACAACATCCACAGGCAGGTCGAAATCGGTTTTGTCGAGCAGATACCTGTAAATCTGCTCTGCCATTTCGGTCCGCAACTGCTGTTCCAACCTGCTCTGCAGCGTATCGCGAACTCGCTCTCGCAGCTCGTCCTTATCTTCGACGCCAAACCTTTTAAGGAAATCCTCATTCAGCGCTGCGGGGCGCAGCCACTTAATATCTCTGACAGCAATCCGGGCATCTACCTTTTTGCCGCGATATTCCTCTTTGAAATACGTCTTCGGCACCTCAACGCTTGTTTCTTTAACATCCCCGGCTTTAGCACCTATCAGAAGCTCATCGAGTTTTTCGATGGGTATCGCCCCGACAAAGCCGTTTTGTCTCACAAATATCTCGACGTTGTCAAGTTTCTCTTCTTCCTCGACGCCCTCGGCCTTCAAAACCACATCGGCTACTATCTGGTCGTCAAGTTCAATCTCGCCGTCCTCTCGCGGCACCCACACACCCGACCATTTTTGCAATTGCTCAATCTCTTTATCGATTTGCTCGTCTGTAACCTCCAGCTTCGTTTTACTTACCGCAATACCTTCCAGCATTGGCAAATCAAACTCGGGCCGAACCTCGATTTCAAAATCAAACTTCAGCGGGCCGGCGGCAGGCAGCTCTATATTCTCAAAATCAATATCCGGCTCTCGCAGGACGTCCAAATCGTTGTCCTTGACGGCTGAGTCACCGGCATCGGCCAGTAATTTTAGCTTGATTTGCTCTGTGGTCTCTTTGCCGAATCTCTTTTCCAGAAGCCGGCGCGGCGCCCTGCCCTTTCTAAAGCCCGGCACCATCGCCTCTTTGCGTAAACTTTCATACTGCTCGTCAGTAACTTCTTTTATCGTCTCTTCCGGTATCTCTACAGAAATCTTCTTCTTGCAGGGCCCTGCTTCTTCGATTGTTACCGTATTCTTTGATGCTACTGATTGCTGCTCCTCAGCCATTTCACTCTCCTAAACGACCGTACTTTCGCTGCTCTAATATAATAAACAAAAAAGGCGTCAGGGTAAACAAATCAGGGCACCAAGCACTTTTATTAGCCCGCCATAAGCCACAGTCCATTCGGCAGTGCCCTTCCCTTAGCCAGGTCCTCGTATTTTTCAATCCGACACCATTTTATAGTCCCGGACCCGAACGCATCGACGACCAACGCCAAACTACTGTTTAGCCGGTAACTCGCCGATACTATAGCTTGTTGCTTGTTGTTAGTTGCTCGTTGTTCGCGGTCTAAGTCGCAACTACGAACCGTTAAAGCGGGTGATGGGACTTGAACCCACGACATCCACGTTGGCAACGTGACGCTCTACCACTGAGCTACACCCGCAATCACTATCGTTCAAAGTATAGGGGCTATTCTCCCTCTTGCAAGCGATTTTTTTGCAAAAGTCCGGCTTTTTATACCTATATCGGCACAATCGCTGCCAAATAATAAGCCGTTAAAAGGAATGGGAAACGCCATAACAAGCAACAGTTCGCCTGAATCGAACTGCGGACATTATGAAAAAACCGCTCTTTCAGAAAGAATTGGCTTGTGGTTCGCCTTCATAGATATGGTAGAATGTTGCTTGGCTGACAGTTAGGAAATAATTGGAAATCTCCGTAGTCCGAAGGACTCTGCGAGGACACCTAAAGGTGGAAAATCAAAAATTGAAAACTGTAGCGCTTTCGTTTCTGCTATTAGCTCTTGTATTGTCCCTAACTTTTTTCACGGCCGGCAATTTAACAAGACCAGAGGTTACTTTCACCTCGGAAAACGGACAGGCCGATGCGAATCAAACACCTGCTGACGCAAACGAGGGCTGCGAGCAGAAACAAAAAATGCCAAAAGATAAGGAAGTGCCCCGGCCGCAGCATAAACATCCGGCCTTCAGTCAGCGCATCGAAGAGCGAGCGGCTATGGTCAAATGGCAAATCGAGGGACGGGAAATCAGCGACCCCAATGTTCTGACGTCACTTCGCACTGTGCCGCGGCACGCCTTTGTCCGGCCAACTGACTCACGGCGGGCCTACCGTGACCAGCCATTATCGATAGGTCTGGGCCAAACCATAAGCCAGCCATATATAGTTGCCTATATGACCGAGGCCTTAAAGCTCGGGCTCAACTGCAAAGTCCTCGAAGTCGGCACCGGCTCAGGATATCAGGCAGCGGTCTGTGCCGAGATTACACGAGAGGTTTACACAATCGAGATTCTCGAAGAGCTTGCCGAATCCGCCAAACAGCGGCTAAAGGAGCTTGGCTACGGCAACGTATTCGTCAAGGCCGCCGACGGCTATTTCGGCTGGGCTGAAGAGGGGCCGTTCGATGCAATCATAGTAACCTGTGCAGCAGGATTTGTGCCGCCTCCGTTGATTGAACAGCTAAAACCCGACGGCAAAATGATTCTGCCGCTCGGAAGTCCCTTCGGCGCCCAAACGCTTGTGCTGGTTACGAAAGACGATAAAGGCGTGGTGCGCAGCAGACGCCTCCTGCCTGTGCGATTTGTCCCTATGCTCGGGCGCGTAAGAAACTAAAAACGGAAAACGCAAAACCATAGTGTAAAATCCAAAAGTTTTAAACTTTGAACTATGGTTCTCAGTTTTTAGCTTTTAGTTTTACAGTTATATTATGATTATCTCAATCGCTATCTTTTTCATATCCGCAGCGGCACTCGGATTAGAGCTTGTTCTGGTGCGGGCATTGTCTATCGGCCACTGGCATCATCTTTCTTTTCTGGTCATCAGCACGGCGATGCTCGGCTTCGGGGCAGGCGGAACCGTTGTCACCGTCTTCTCAAAACCGCTTACAACCCATCACAGAAAAATACTGTGGTGCTTCGCTTTCGGGATGGCTGTCGCAGTGCCGCTTGTTGTCCGGCTATGTCAGAAGGTCCCGCTCGATGAGCTGCAGCTGATATGGGACAGCCGGCAAATACTTTATCTTTCTGCGTATTATCTGCTGTTTTTCATTCCATTTTTCTGTGCCGGGCTGTGCGTGGCCTTAGCATTTACCGTTTACGCCGATAAAGCACACCGCTTATACTTTTACAATATGACCGGCTCCGGTCTGTCGGTGGCAGCAGTTGTCGCCCTGATGTACGGCAACTGTCCACAGACGCTGCTTTTGGTAATCAGCGGGTTTGCATTTATTGCAGCACTGATTTTGGCGATGCTAATTTCCCGCAGGTGGGTCGCAGTAACTTTGCTGTGCGCCGCAGTGTGCCTTTGGGGCTTCAGTGCCGCCGGGCCGTTCGCCCTTGAGATTGAAATCTCCGAAAACAAATCATTGGTTTATTATAATGCCCTGCCGGACTCCAAAACCATCGCTGTCCGTTACAGCCCATTAGCCCGGCTGGACTGCATCCAGGCCCCCGCCATTCGATACTTCCCCGGCCTGAGCTTAACATACAAAGGTCGATTACCGAAGCAGATACTGCTCATCAGCGATGCTGACGGCATTTCAGCAGTCAATCACTTTGAGCAGCTCAGCGATTTGGACTGCTACGACCATACAACGTCAGCATTGCCCTATCATTTACTCGACAAACCCGATGTCTGTATCATCGGCGCCGGCGGCGGCTCCGACGTCGCCCAGGCCCTGGTCTGCGGCGCCCGCAAGGTTACCGCCATAGAGATGAATTCACAAATAATAGATATGGTTCGCAACAAGCTCGATGAATTTGCATCCGGCCTATACAACCGCGCCGATGTCGAGGTCGTCGCCGCTGAAGGCCGAAGCCACCTGCAAACAACCCGTAAGCCCTATGACGTTATCAACATCTCATTGCTCGATTCGTTCAGCGCCTCTGCTGCGGGACTCTACGCCCTTAATGAAAGTCATCTATACACCGTTGAGGCCGTCGAGCAGGCCCTTCGCCGATTGCATCCGACGGGGCTATTAAGTATCACTCGAATACTAAAGACCCCTCCGAGAGATGCCCTCAAGATGCTCGCAACGGTAACCGAGGCACTTCGCCGCCGGGGCGTTGCCGACCCGGCCGGCCAGATTATTATGATTCGAAGCTGGGCAACCGCCACGATTGCCGTCTGTCCGCTGCCCATTTCAGATTCACAAATCGAAGCCGTCCGCAGGTTCGCACAGGAACGCTCTTTCGACCTCGTGCATATACCGGGTATCAAGCCGGAAGATGCGAACCGATTTCACGTACTCGAGCAGCCCTTCTATTACGAAAACGCCCGGCGGATTTTATCAGCCGACTATGAGACCTTCTACCGTAATTATGCCTATAACATCCGTCCCGCCACCGACGACAGGCCCTACTTTTTCGATTTTTTCAAGTGGGATGCGCTGCCCCTTATGATTCGCACAATGCCCCGCCGGTGGCTGCCCTTTTCCGAATGGGGCTATCTGGTCCTGGCGGCAACACTGCTGCAGGCCGTCTGCGCCAGCGGGTTGTTTATTCTGCTGCCTCTGTTTATCGCAAAGCCAATCAAGGCGGTCCGGTCTCGAAAACTCCCCGCGCTTATTTATTTTCTTTTGCTGGGGCTGTGCTATATGTTTCTGGAAATGGGCTTTATTCAGAAGATGACACTGTTGATAGGCCATCCCGTATTCGGTGTCGCTGTAACGCTGCTGGGATTTCTGGTCTTTTCCGGCTGCGGCTCGCTGGTGTCAGGGCGTATCTCACTGCCCCCATCACGGCTTATATTGACAGCGGCACTGGCCATAATCATTATCGGCGTGATTGAAATAGCCGTTATGGCATTTTTGTTTGATTGGCTGGTGGGCTTTTCTCGGCCGGTGCGAATACTGCTGGGTCTGGCGGCCATAGCGCCTCTGGCATTTTTTATGGGAATACCGTTCCCAACGGCCCTTAGGCAGCTTCACGCCCACCTGCGGCCGCTTGTCCCCTGGGCCTGGGGCGTTAACGGTTTTGCCTCCGTAACGGGGGCTGTTTTGGGCACCTTTTTAGCTATTTCGGTGGGCTTTACAATCTTGACACTGACGGCCTTAGCAGGTTATCTTTCAGCAGGTATAATCGCAAAGCAAATATGCAGTCAGGAGAACCCTTATGAACAGTAAAAATACAATTAGCGCATCCGTTCTGGTAATCGCCCTCATTTTTATTCCGGCGGCGGTAAATGCAACAGCAGACGAGCTGCAGGGTGAGATTGTAGTCCGGCCATCCGAGAGAGTCGGCAAAATAAACCCTGATATTTACGGGCTCTTTATGGCCAATACGTTTCACCACTTTGACCAGGGCATCTGGGCCGAAATGCTAAGAGGCAGAAAATTCGCCGAAGACGACGGCGAGCCCGGTGAAGAAAACTACGGAGTCGTCAAACCCTGGTTTGCAATCGGGAGAAATGAAAAAACATACTTCGCCCACGACAATACGATTTATTATTCCGGCACTCAATCTCAAAAAATCATAAGCGAAGACCCCGCCAACCGGCGCACCGGAATCGGCCAGGAACAACTGTATTTCGACAAGAAAAAAAGCTATAACGTCAGAGTTAATCTGAGACAAAAAGATATTACCGCCCCTGTTATTATTGCTCTGGAAGGCGAGAATAAAGTTTATGCTAAAAAAGAAATCACTATCACCGGGCCGGACTGGCAGCGGTTCACTTTCACGCTAAAGCCGGACCAAACAGACAAAAACGGCAAATTCACCATAACATTCCCCGGCAGCGGCACATTGTGGGTCGGGACCGCCTCGGTTATGGCCGATGACAACATCGCCGGTTTTAGAAAGGACGTCTCCAAAGCGATGAAGGCCCTTAAGCCACCCATTATAAGGTGGCCCGGCGGCTGTAATGTCGATTGCCATCGATGGCAGGACGGCATAGGTGACCCGGACAAACGCCCTGCCGAATTTAATTTCGCTTTCCCCACAACAAATCAGTGGATAACAAACGACGCCGGCACAGACGAATTCATCGAGCTTTGTCGGTTTACCGGCGCAAAACCATGCATCGTCGTCAACGCCGGGGATGGCACCGCCGAAGAAGCGGCCAACTGGGTCGAATACTGCAACGGCTCACCCGACACAAAGTTCGGAAAGCTGCGCGCACAAAACGGCCATCCCGAGCCCTACAATGTAAAAATATGGGGACTTGGAAACGAGCTGTTCGGCAACTGGGAGCCAGGCCACGTTGACGAAGAAACCTACGCCAGAAAGTGCGTCGAATTCGGCAGGGCTATGCGGGGCGTTGACAAAGACATAAAGTTTGTCGCCTGCGGCGGCAGATACTGGAAATACCCCCGCTGGAACCAGGCGCTTTTCAAAATCGCCGGCGAATACGTCGATTACCTCTCGCTTCATTCCTACGCCAAAAAATACAGAAACACACTTAAAAAAGAAGACCTCAAAGACCCCAAGTTCGCAGAAGAGCTCTACTACTATCTCGCATCATCACCATACGGCGTCGAGGAGCAAATCATCGAGACAGATAAGGAAATAAGACAAGCTCTGCCGGACAGGCCGGATCTCACCATCGCATTCGATGAATGGAACGCCTTTTACTACCGCTTTGGCCCATTCGAGGAAATCGACTTCGCCCAGAGAGATGCTATTTACGCAGCCGGTATGTTCCACGCATTCAGACGCCGGCATAAGGCGACGGCTATGGCAAATATATGGGGGCCGATAAACGCCAACGGAATGATACGGGTCAACCCTGCCGGTATGTTCTTTAATCCTCAATATCTTGTCTTCAAGATGTATGCAGACCGCTCAGGGCCGACGCTGCTCAAATCCGGCGTAAAATGCGGCAGCTTCCCCGCACCGGAATACGAAAGAGGCCGACCGCAGGCGATAGGCCGTATCCCCTATCTCGATGTCTCAGCCACAATGAGCGAGGATGGGAAAACTGTTTACGTGGCGGTCATTAATCTGCACGCAGACAAAAATGTCAAGACCACTGTTTCGCTCGACAAGTGGAATTTCTCTCCGGAAGTAAAATTCGCAGAACTCTATGATGATGACTATATGACTGAGAACACCTTTGAGAATCCTAACCGGCTGGTTATAAAAGAAGATGTATTAAATGACATAACCAATCCTTTCAGCTATAACTTCAAGCCGCACTCGGTAACGATTATGGAATTCCGGAAGAAAATGACACGCCTCTAAAACAATGCTAGGGCAAGACATTCAAGAGCAGAATAAAACACAGACGAATTTATCTGCCTATAAGGCAGCCTTCGAATACCGCAGCGGTTGTATTGTAGAGCGTAAAGCGTAGAGCATGTAGCGAATAGAAAAATTACTAAACGCTATCCGCTGTAACTATCCGCTATTTTTCCCTTTGCCGGCAAGTGCGGGAGTGGGTATTGCCTACTCTGTCACCTCGAGCGCAGTCGAGAGGTCTATTTAAAATGTCATTGCGAACGCAGTGAAGCAATCTCAATCAAATTATCAATAATCAATAATCAATTGAAAGGCGGCAAGTGCGGGCGCCTCGCCAGTCCCGATAAATCGGGACGAGAGAATTGGAGTTAAAGAAAATGAAATTCAAGGGTTAGTCCAATCTACATCCGTGTTTTGTGCACCCATCTACCAAGATTTCATCGAGATCATCTGGCCATAACATCTCGTGTCTGCCTGCTGCATTTTTGAAGTTCATTCCTAATGCGTAGCCGAAACCATAGCTGTTATATAGGGATATGGCCCTCTGGTTTTCAACTTTAGTGCGGCATCGTAGTATTGCATAGTAAAGCATCATTTTGGCTGCATTGCGACCTGCCTGAGCAGCAGTCATTTCAGACCATTCTTTAGGCACTTCGTAGGAATAGATCACCTCGCCAACCTTTCCCATGTACCAAAAAGTCGTTTCAAAGGCAGCAGCGGCAAGGGCTTCTTTAGACCACTTTAGAGTAATTTGCCACCGGTTATCTTTAATCCTTTCAATCTGGTCATCTTGTTTTGCGGGTACGCCGGGATCAACATGGAGCGAGCGCCGCCCATGTTTTGTCGCTTCAAAACGGAATGTGCGAGGCAACTTCCAGTCGCCCGGCAACACAGCGATTTGAACCACCAGTCGTTTCTTCCCATAGCCAACACTGACATTTTCAGGAGGATAGTCCGTATCATTCACACGTAAGCCTTCTTTTGCTCTTACTATGTGCTTGTCAAGTTGCGATTTGAGATTTTTCTTTGATTGAAAATATGATTTAACCTCCGCAACACCAGCTACAGTCACCCTGTTAGGCTTCTCAATCAAAATATGAAAGTCAGCGCCTTTAAGAATACCCTTGCGATTTTGTCTGTGCACGCCCACCACATCACCGACATAGAGCCTTGCAGCTTTGTCAAGTACGCCTTCTCTCTTTAGTCTTCTTAGCACCTTACAGCAAGGCGCAGCGGCAAGTAACTCTCCGAGAGCGCCCTGAAAATAGTTGATGACACGATAATAAATAAATCTTATGGCGGCAGCAGTTTCGTCATCGGAAAGACGTTTGGAGACCATCTTCGGGGGAATCTTACCGCTGTCTTCATAAGGTCCATCCCTGAGAAACTGCTGGAAAAGAATATTGCGTTCGTTGGTTTCGATTGTGCGGATTGATTCCGATAGAGCTTCGCGGAAGACCGACAAGGGATCTGATCCAGCAGGGAATACAGCACCAGCAGCTATAGCTTTCCCCAGCGAAAGCTCTACATCCTTTCCAAGGGCTTTTCCGAGAATCTCGAATCCAACAGTGTCGGCCAATCTATCGGTATGAATGCTCATGACAAGTACTTTTATTATTTCTTGATATTGCTCGCGCTGGCTTTTCTTTCTTCTATTGTTTCATCCTGCCAGACTACAGGGATGCCTTCTTCTTCGAACATATCTTCGATTAGTTTCATTCTGGCCTTATCTTTTGGTCTCTTAGGGAATATCACTCCTGGGCTAACATCCTTTTTTGTTTTTATTTGCGAATCGATATAGTCCCAGATTTGTTTAATCTGCCGTATTACATTCCGGCGAACAGCCGAATCTGTCATTTTATCCCAATCAGAGGCCTTGACTTCCGCAACAGCAACCAGTTTATCGCCATCATCGTCAACGAATATATCTATTCTGCCTTTACGTCCGGTCGGCTTGGTGATAGCCTTTTCAATCAGAATCCTGCCTTCGGCGGTATTGAGCCAATCAGTCTGGACTTTTTTATGAAACGCCTTGCCTCGCCGAAGTTGGGTTGGTTCGGTGGTCATTGGTTTTTAATGCCATACTTTTGCGGTTGTTGAATCATACAATTTAACGGTATGTGAATTTTCTCTTAAATATTTTGCAACTTTAATTAAATGTTCAATTATCTTTTCATCATCAGGATATATTCCTAAATAGCAACATTTTATTTTGCTTTCTTTTATAGCATCTAATATATGTTGGTCATTTCTAAATGATATGCCATATGTCACTAAATTGCCTGCCTCACTTTTAAGAGAGTCATAACAACCTTTAAGGTAGGTACACTTTTGGATTCTTGAATATTTCTTTTTATAATCACCTTCTGAAACAAAATGGGGATATTGTCCTTCCCTTGTGAGCTCTCTTAATCTATCTGTCAAGGAGCGAGTAAGCACAGGTCCACTAGGTGGTTTAGGACGAGTGTATTTCTTTATATAACATTCGTTTGGAGGCAAAGGACAACCATTCCTTTCAGTATTATCACAATGCAAAAGTAATGATCCATGAAGATAAAAAGTAGAGGTCCTACCAGCATTAGGCCAATTTGGCTTTCTTCCCTCTTTTGGAAAACCAAAACCATCAACAAACTTGTTGCGGAGTTCTTCATCGCTATTGATAACCCAATAAAGAATAACATCATAATTTAATGTATATAACTTGGAAAAATTCTTGAGAAAAGCCGCACACCATGCAATCGTCTTATCATCCTTTCTTATAGGATGAACAGCACCAATTGCTCTTATAAAACCAACCTTGATACGAGTAACTATATAATTTTGTTGGTTGAAAACGTAACGCATTATTTGCTCTACATCCATGCCTTTGAAAGCTCTCTTGAAGACTTCATCTTTAAGATCTTCATAATTGAAGACAGGATTATAATCAACAGAAAAGCCATTACCCAATAACAAACTTGTTGGTTCATTTGCTATCTCTTCACGGACTTGGTCAAATATCAACATTTCTTCTTCTGTTTGCATTTAACTGGTTTTTAATGTTTTTAACAACCCCAACTCTCTCGTCCCGATTTATCGGGACTGGCGATGCACCGCAATACTCGTCCAATCTCTTTAATTGAATGATTCCGCGTGTGCAAACAAGTTGCACACCCTACACAGCTAGTCACTCTTTGGGGGTTTTATTGGAGAAGGAGGGGGTGGTGCAGCAGGTGCCTTTCGTCGTTCCGGAATTCTCCGTTCAGGTGTATGGGCAGGCTTTGGTGATTTCGGTGGTCGAGGTTTTTTAAAATCCGTTCTCACATTCATTTTTATCTCCTAAACAATCTACATATTAATCCAAATGAAAATTCCGAGAAAAATAATGCCTGTAACAAAGAGAATTAAACATAGAAAATTACCTATCGTTACAATATGAGCCCAAC
>Ga0315533_1001630_pt1 | contig 16832 bp, 13 predicted proteins | sample SalMarSW160130MG_FD_203081 | JGI IMG/M metagenome (GOLD analysis project Ga0315533, IMG submission 203081) | Salt marsh sediment microbial communities from the Plum Island Ecosystem LTER, Massachusetts, United States - Salt Marsh Sediment SW1601-30 ... | reverse complement strand
CCCTTACCAATTGTTCTCAAAGATGCCCCAGTGCGCCACATCTCATAAGCAAGCTTCTCAAGATTGTAGAATTCCGCCAGATCCGTATAGGTAAATTGTGTCAGAACAAGTTGGTTCCCCGCAGTTGTTAAAAGCTTGCATTCGGGATCGAACTCTTTGCTCATAAGCAAACCGGATAAAATCCGTTCGATAGGAACATCTTTGCTATAACCTATATGGTCACATTGCTCGAACATCGCATACTTCTGAATCGCGCTTTCGAGCAACGCCCTTGTCAGGCCGATTGTCATTGGACTTGTATCTCTGCCAATTGGCCCAGGTGCAAGCCTTCGGTAAAGATGCAACCAGTAACCAAGTGAGGACTTCGATATTATCTCACGCATTTCACCTTCGAGGGTCCTGAGATAAGTCTTCAGAAGGGAACGTCCCTCATGCTGGCTATATATTCCAGGCGGAACAAACTGCCAAAAGCGCTTTCGGATTGGATGTATCTCCGAAGTTGTGAACCCTGAACGGGTCAGCTCTTGGTGAAAAAGTGCAAATGCCCGACTATAGTACTCAAGTGCAAGTACTACGTTTCGATTTCTCTTTCTACGGCTCCGACCTGACTCACCTTCTCTACGTTTCTTTTTCCTCCGCTTCGGATTCTTACTCGTCATTCTTTACTTCATTCCTACAAATTGCCAAAAACATCAAATTCTCATCCTCAAACCGAAAAGGTATTTTCTAAAAAAACTATCGCTTTTACGACTGCTATCTATTGTCTAGTCTTAAGCTGTTTTTCGACCTCGGCTTGAATAAGGTGCTTCGCGTCTTCCAATGGGCCGGGCAGATATGCGCCTGCGGCGGATTTATGGCCCCCACCATCGAACTTCTCGGCGATTTTGCAGATATCGATGTCGCCGCTGCTCCGTAAAGAGCATTTGATTCGGCCATCTGCCAGCTCTACAAATAAAACAGCTATTTCAACGGTGCTTATCCGCTGGCATTCGTTAATTAAATTTTCAGTGTCCTCATAAGTCGCACCGGTCTGCTGGAAATCCCGCTGGAGCAGATATTGGGTTGCGAATCGGCCGTTAAAATGAAGCTCAAGCGTGTTGAGCATTGCGGCCATTAGCCTGAGCCGCTGCGGTGAGAAATTCTGAAACAATTTATGATAGTACAGGGTTGGGTTTACGCCGGCTTCGATTAGCTCGGCGCAGCTTCTAAAGACCCTGCTGCCGGTATTAGGGAACTGGAACCAGCCGGTATCAGCAGCTATTGCAACGAATAGTGCCTGTGCGACTTTTTCTGTTACCGGCCAGCCGGCGAATTTTAGGAAATCGAAGATAATCAATCCTGTTGCCGCTGCTGTTTTATCAACCAGCTCAACGGCCCCGAGGCGGTCGCCGGTTTCGTGATGGTCAATTACTAAGATGGAAGCATCGGTTTTTTTTAGAAACTTGTCGAATTGAGGTAACTGGCTGAAGCTGTCGGTGTCGATAATCATAATCAAATTAAAATCGCCGAGTTTTCCATCTGTTAGCTGCTGGAGGTTAATATCCTGGCCGAAAATCGGGACTTTTTCAGCGAATAGAAATTCGTACCATCGAGGCAGAGGCGACAGCAATAGCAGCTTTGCCTCTTTGCCAAGGCCGGTCAGGACTTCAGACATTGCAACAAGACAGCCGCAGGCATCGCCGTCCGGTTTCGTATGGGCGGCGAGCAGGATGCTGCTCGATTGGTTGATTAAGTCAACCGCTTTTTGGAAATTTACGCTGTTTGCCATAATTAAACCTGCTTATCTGTTTAGTATTGGTGTATTGTTAAGGAAAATAACGTTGTTGTCAAGAAAATCCATAGCTACAGGCAAATGAAAAATTGAAGGATAAAATAAATGCGATTGACAGATTCCTCGATTCGCTCAGGATAACAGAAGAAAGAGGACGGGGGTACAAAGGATTGGGGACAGAAGCCGATTTTTTATTGGTTTTTCATTTGCTCGACTTCGGTGGCTTTTTTGAGGATTTTTCTTTCTTTCGGGTTTAAGCTGTGTATGCCAAAATCGTGGACTTTTTGCAAAATTCGGTCAAGCTCAAGTCGTAATTTTCGTCGTTCGTCCATTTTCTTTTGCCATCGTTTAGTTTGGGCTCTCAGCTTAAATTTATTCCGCCAGGATTCTGAAATTACGTAAATGGCTCCCGCCGCCATACCTGCCAGATGAGCTGCCTCACCGCCGGCATTAGCAAGTTCGGAACGACGAAATATAGTCATAACGGATATAAGCGCAAGAAAAATCGCCAATACCATAAGTGGAACAGGGAAGATTCCCATTACATACACTTTCGCTCTTGGAAAAAGTACGGCCGCCGCTGCAATCAAACCAAGAATCGCCCCAGAAGCGCCAATCAAAGGTAATGGCAGCGATAGAAACCTCGTAAGCACCAACAAAATATACAGCAATCCCCCCATCGCTCCACATACAAGATAAAAGACCAGGAATTTTCTACTGCCCCAAAGTCGCTCAAACATCGGTCCAAAGAAAAACAACGCCAGCATATTAAAGAATATGTGACCGAAACCATCAGGGTCATGCAAAAACTGGTAGGTTATCAGTCGCCAAAGTTGCAGAGATGTCCCAAGAGTTGCAGGAAATACAGGGAACCATGCAAGGAAGAAGTCTCTTACTTTTTCTATCATAAAATATGGCACAAAGACCGCCACATTGATAATTAGCAACCACTTGACCACGGGTGTAACCAGTGACATATTTTTACGCATCTGTGGCGAATAGTGGGGCTTAGAGCTATAATCCGCCTGAGTGTAATCTCTATCGTATAAACCCATATTATCCTCGTATCGAGTGTATTATACCACGTATAAAGTAGTTTATCAACTATTATACGTTATTTCGGCTTTTGCGTTCTCAATCTTCCGAAAATCAGCATAAGAATTAGGCCAAATATTACCATATAAATGCCGATATTCTGCGAAACAGTAGCACCTTTGCAAATTGCCCACCGGCTGTATTCAAATGGATTGTCGTCGCGAAACAATTCCAGCAGGAAACGCATAATCCCATAAAATATGAACATCAGGCCAAAAGTACAGCCGGGTCTGGCAAAAAGCTTTTTACGCTCCGCCGATTTTGTCGCCTTTTGTGTCCTGCGCCAAAAAAGGTAAAGTATGAAGAACAAAACGGCGCCAGAGGCAGATGAGTAAAGCTGTGTTGGGTGGACCGGCAAAGAGCGAAACTGGCCGTTATCCTTGAGCATTTGCCTCTGCTGCGGTGTTAGCATATCCTTTGTCTTTAGGTCTTCGACCCACTTGTCTCTTTTGCTCGGGTCTATATCGCTATAAAAATCAGCACGCTCTTTCCATAGTCCTTTGATATCAAGACTCCGGAAAGCAAAAAAATCTTTTGACAACTCTACATACGGCTGATGTCGGTTCCGTCCCGGGTCTGGTTCTATCTGGCTGCGGTAGGCGAACGAGCCGTAGGGAAAACGCACCGCCCACGGTAAATTTGTGGGCTCCCCGAAACAGCAGCCGTTAAGAAAGCAGCCGATTCTGCCAAAGGTAAGCGCCAGCATCAGACCGATAGCGAGGATATCAAGATACTGGCGGATGGGGAGCTTATGATACCAGAGATAAAAAAAGATGACGCTAATAGCCAGCAGCACACCGCCTAAAAGCTCGAGCCCTCCCTCCCAGATTGCAAACACCTCGATTAGCCGACCCTTGAACTGGTCGAAATAATGGATGACATAAAACAGCCGTGCTCCTGCCACCCCTGCTATCAAAGAATATAGCGCGGCATTAGTGATGTATTGTGGGTTGGGAGTAATATCTTTGCTGAGATATCTTATGATAAAAACAGCCGAAAGAAAACCTATGACCATCATCAAACCGTAGCTTTTTATGGTCAAATGAATAAAAGGTAGCTCGAAAAGCTCAGGATACATTCGTCTATTATCTCGTTTAACTAATCCCTATTTGCTTTCTTTTATTTTGTTATTTTCGTCGAGAACAATGGTTTTCGGTTTACATCTTGCAGCTTCTTCTGCTGTGCAATAAGTGAAACTTAAAATGATGACAATGTCCCCGGGATTTATTAGTTTTGCAGCGGCTCCAAGGACAATGATTTTTCCTGAATTTGCTTCTTCGGGGACGACGTAGGTTTCCACACGGCTGCCATTATTTAAATCGGCGATTAAAACAGACTCGTAAGGTAAAATGTCAGCAGCTTCCATCAGGGCCGAGTCTATAGCGATACTCCCCGGGTAATGCAGCCTCGTTTCGGTAACCGTTGCACGATGCAATTTGCTCTTTAAAACTTTTACAAACATAATTTGTGCTCTGTGATTCGATTTGCTATTCACAATCTCCTAAAGTAATAATTCCTGACTGCAAATCTACTATCAAACGTACGCCACGTAAGAAATCGAGCCCCAACAAACCGTCCACAGTAGCGCTGGGAGGAAGTGTATGACAAAGTATGGGGAAATTCTCAAGAGACCTTCCTAAAGATTCGACCTTTTTAACCGCTATACGAGGTGCAAATTCTACTCCGCTACCTGTTGTTACTTGGATACGTTCTTTTGCAGAAGCAGGGTCGTAACCCAGAAGTACCGCTACATCCCAGTTAATCATTGAGCCAGTCGCACCCGTATCCAACGCAAGACGAACCATTGTATCCATATTAAGGCCGTATAATCGAGTAGGGATAACAATTAAACCCTGTGTGGGATCAAATGTAATCTTCATAATACAACTGCCACATCATCAGGTAATTTGCCTGTGTACAGAATAGCAGAGTGTTCTGGGTGTATCTCTCTGGCCTTTCTATACACTTCATCTCTATCCTTACTGTGCCACAACACTACACCCTGCTTGACACTAAAATCGTCATCAATCTCAGGGTCTCCGACAAGCACCCACTCGGAATCAAAGCGTTTTTCAATCTCAGAAAAAGATAGTATTTCTTTCATTGGCCAGCTACCTCATTGTATGATTAAGCCGTAATTTTAATATAACTGCAATGTCAAAAATCAGTTGATTTTCTCCAATGCCGATTGTTTCACGCTATTTTTCAAGTTAAACAATTAACATTATACACTACTTTCTGCTGGTGTCTATGAGAATATTGTCGATGAGCCGGGCAGGACCGACCTTGGCGGCGACGGCAGCGAGGACACGGCCTGTGATTCGGTCGAGGTTTTGAAGGGTCTCGGCGTCAACGATACTGATATACTCAATCTCTATTGATGGCTCCTGCTGCAGAATACTCTGCATTTTGGAAATGATTTTTTTTGTATCTGTGATACCGGAATCAATCGCTTCCTGACATTTCAGTAGAGATTTGTAGAGCAATGTTGCGCCCCTTTTCTGCTGGTCGGAGAGGTATTTATTTCTGCTGCTTATGGCCAGACCGTCCGGCTCACGAACCGTTGGGCAGATGACGATTTCCACCGGCATATTCAAATCGGCGACCATTTGCTTGATAACAATTGCCTGCTGGGCGTCTTTCTGGCCGAAATAGGCAACATCAGGAAGAACAATATTAAATAACTTCACGCAGACGATAGTGACACCGCGGAAATGTCCCGGGCGGGACCGGCCGCAAAGCGGCTCGGTCAATCTTTCTACGTTTACCCAAGTGAGGTTTTCCTGGCCGTACATTTCTTCCGGCTCAGGATTAAATACAAGGTCAACATTATGTTCTTCACAGATTTTCATATCCTCATCGATAGGCCGAGGGTATTTTTCAAAATCTTCGCCGGGGACGAACTGAGTGGGATTGACAAAGATACTCACGACAACAAATTCGGTATCTTTAACCGCCCTATCGATAAGCGATGTATGGCCGATATGCAGCGCCCCCATTGTCGGAACCAGCCCGATTTTCTTGCCTTCGCTTCGAGCGGCCTTTACGTGCCTTCTGACTTCTTCAATTGTTTTTATGATTTCCATCTTCATTTTTCGGTTTTGCACTTCGGAATTTCTACGTAATATTTTAATTGATTTGCGAGATGTTGTAAATCTTCGGGATTTGTACAATCGAATTCCGATATCGATAGACGGATTACAGGGCATGTCTTCCAGTCGGCAAAGAGCCGCTGGTAATCAGAATCCAGCTCCTGTAAAAACTTCAGCTCGATTCGCTGCTCGTATGGACGGTTGCGCTTGTGGATACGCTGTAAGCAATTTTCAACAGAATCAGTTAAATATATCACCAACACCGGCTGTGTAACCTCTGAACTAAACGGCTGGTACGTCTTTTCATATAAAGTTAGCTGCTCAGCGCTAAACAGACGCCGTGCATAAATGAGCTCCTTCTCGAAGACATAGTCGTTTATCGCAAGTTGACCGGGCGTTAACTCTTTGGGACTTAGCTGGGCTATCCGGCTGGTGAGAAAATATAATTGACAGTCTAATGCAAGCTCTTTGTCACCAGCGTAAACCCTCGGCAAATACGGATTTTTATCATAGGCTTCGAGGATGCACTTACAATTGAGCAAATCGAATAGTTTTTCTGCGAGGGTTGTTTTTCCCACACCGATTATGCCCGCGACGCTGACTAATTGCGGGACATCAGGATTGAAGAAAAAATCCAGGCCATTTAACCTCTCAACCAGGACGCCGACACTTTCCTTTATAACAGGATGAATCAAACTCCTGTTTAGCTGACATAGACCATTCAGGACAAACGAACGCAGGTGCATCTGCCGATGTGGAATTGTTAAAGCCGGCTCGTTCACGACCTGCTGACCAAAAAGTAAGAGGTCCAAATCGATATTTCGAGAGGACCATTTATCTTTTTTTTCTCTGCCGAGCGCAGTTTCAATTTCAATCAGCTTTTTGTGCAAATCCTGCGGACTTAAGGAGGTCTTTACTTCGGCGACAGCGTTTAAGTATTTTGGCTGGTCCATCCGGGCAAGCGGAGCGGTCTCGATAATGTCACTTACACGGATAAATTCGATATGCTCGTTGTCGGCAAGGAGTTTAAGTGCGCTATTGATATAACCTTTTCTGTCACCTAAGTTGCTGCCGAGACCGATATATGCCTTTGCCATTTTCAAATCCGAAATTCTAAATCCTGGCGAACCGTTGCATGGCCTCTTTGACGTCAGCCGGTTGTGCAAATGCCGAAAGCCGCAAATATCCTTCGCCCGATGGCCCGAATCCGGAGCCCGGTGTACTAACGATATTGACCTTCGTAAGCAGCCGGTCGAAGAAGTCCCACGAGCTTAGCCCATCTGGAGTTTTTAGCCAGATGTACGGCGCATTTTGCCCGCCATAGATTTGATAGCCGAGCTTGGTCAGCGAATCGCAAATCAGTCTTGCATTGGCCAGATAAATATCGATGATTTTCTTTGTTTGCTTTTTCCCTTCGGCAGTATATATCGCTGCTGCACCTCTCTGCGAGATGTAGGAGGCCCCGTTAAATTTTGTGCAGTGACGTCTGTGCCATAATTGGTTGACCTCTATCATCCTGCCGTCTTTCGTAAAGGCCTTTAGCTGTTGGGGCACAACAGTAAATGCACATCGCACACCCGTAAAGCCAGCCGTTTTGGAAAAACTTCGAAACTCGATTGAAACATCTTTTGCACCATCGATTTCATATATTGAATGTGGCAAAGTTGAATCTGTGATATAGGCCTCGTATGCAGAATCGAAAAGAATAATCGCTTTGTTTTCACGGGCGAAATTTACCCAGTCGCTGAGAATTTCTTTGGTAACAACCGCACCGGTGGGATTATTCGGAAAGCAAAGATAAATAATATCCACTGCTCTTTCAGGCAAATCCGGAACGAAATTGTTCTCAGCCGTACAGGGCATATAGACTATTTTTTCATACTGTCCTGCCTCGTTGGCTGGCCCGGTTCTACCCGCCATAACATTGGAATCGACATAGACCGGATAGCTCGGGTCTGTTATGGCAATGATATTGTCGGTGCCGAATATCTCCTGGATATTGCCGGTATCGCATTTTGAACCGTCGCTGATAAAGATTTCGTTCGCCTCGATATCGACGCCTCGCGCTCTGTAATCATTTTCGACTATCGCATCGATTAAAAAATCGTATCCCTGCTCCGGCCCGTATCCGTGCAGCGTTTCTTCTTTGGCTTGGTCGTCAACTGCCTCTTTCATAGCAGTTATTACCGCCGGCGGCAATGGCTGCGTAATATCACCTATACCCAGGCTGATTATCTTTTTATCCGGATTTTTCTCTTTGTGGGCGAGGATGCGCCTTGTGATTTCAGGAAAAAGATAACCTGCCTTTAATTTCAAAAAATTCTCATTAATTGTCGCCATACCAAAACCTCAAATAATGTTAGAAACAAACGATTTTAGTGCGGTTGAGTGTTTACGTCAAGAATTTTAGATTTTGCTTCGCTGTATTCTAAATCACAACAAGTAAATTCAAGGTCTAACCAAGCCAAGTTGGACCGAAGGCTATATCGACCTTCAAAGGAACATCGAGCTTAATTGCAGTGGACATTTCTTTGCCAATCCACCTGGCATGCCTGTCGGCCTGTTTGGCTGGTAATTCGAAAACAAGCTCATCGTGGACCTGCAGAATAAGTTTTACAGCAAGCTCCTCAGATTCGATTTTCTGCTGGATATTGAGCATCGCCACCTTGATTAAATCGGCGGCAGAGCCCTGAACGACAGTGTTGATTGCGAGGCGCCGGGCCTGGGCGCGTTTATTAGCATTTTTAGCGCTAAGGTTGGAGATTCTTCGCCGCCGGTGCAGGATGGTCTCGGCATAGCCGGTGCGCTCCGCATTTTCCACGCAGTCATCCATAAACTTTCGGATTGAGCTGTAGCGGGCGAAATAGTCATCGATGAACTTCTTTGCCTCTGCCTGGCTTATACCGATGGAGCGTGACAGGCCGAACGCACCCTGGCCGTAAATGATGCCGAAGTTGACCGCCTTGCAGTTCGAGCGCATCTGGCTTGTTACCTCTTCGAGCGGGACATTATAAATCTGCGAAGCGACGAAACGGTGTATGTCCTGGTCTTCGGCGAAGGCGGCCATCAAGGCCACGTCCTTCGAGAAATATGCCAGCAGCCGCAGCTCAATTTGCGAATAATCTGCGCTTAAGATGCAGTCGGTTTTTTTATCCGGAACAAAGGCAGAGCGGATCTTTCTGCCAAGCTCGGTGCGGATGGGGATATTCTGCAGATTTGGGTCGCTGGAGCTGAGCCGGCCGGTGGCAGTTACGGTCTGGTTGAAAGATGCGTGGACCCGGCCGGTTCGGGGATTGATTAGCAGGCCGAGCTTGTCCACATAGGTATTCTGCAGTTTGCTGACCATTCGATATTCGATAATCAGCGGGATTATCTCGTGCTCATCGGCAAGCTGTTCGAGTACTGCGGCGTCGGTGCTTCGCCCTGCCTTTCCGATGCGTACGGATTCGAGCCCGAGCTTATCGAAAAGGACTTCCCCAAGCTGCTTCGGTGAATCGATATTGAATACCTCGCCGGCACATTCATAAATCTTCTCGGTCAGATTTTTGGAAGTTTCAGTAAGCTCACCTGACATATTCTTTAACAGCTTGGTATCAAGCGAGACGCCGTTGGCCTCCATAGCAGCAAGAACGCTAACCAGAGGCATCTCCACCTCTTCAAAAAGTTTTTTCAGCAGCGGCTCTTTGTCGAGGCGATTTTTCAGGTATTCGTAAAGCCCAAGGGTAATATCTGCATCTTCAGCGGCATATTCGCAGGCGGCGGCCGTATCGACCATATCGAAAGTAAGCTGGTTCTTGCCTTTGCCAATAAGGGCCGAGATTGGAATGTCTTCGTAGTTGAGAAAATCCAGGGCCATCTTATCCATCGAGTGTTTTCGGCCGGCGTCAAGGCAATACGAAGCGACCATCGTGTCAAAGTAAATACCCTTTAAGGGCATCTGAGCATTTTGCAAAACAAGCATATCGTATTTGATGTTCTGGCCGATTTTTTGGATTTTTTCATCTGCTAATATTGGTGCGAGTTTCTGGCGGACGGTTTTCACATCGAGATGTTTTTGACCGAGCGGTGCTTTGACTGGAAGATAAAAGCCGGTATGCGGCTGCCAGGAGAAGCTGATACCGACAAGCTCAGCCCGCATAGCGTATATAGAGGTCGTCTCGGTATCGATGGCAAATAGCTTTTGCTTTTTGAGCTGTGTGAAAAATTTATTGAATTTCTGCTGAGTGTCTATGAGCTGATAGTCATGCGAGATAGTTTTAACGGAGTCCGGCTCTGACAAATCCTGCTCGGCTTTTGGTGTTGCCGCTGGTGTAATTTTAACTTCGGAGGTTGCGGCCAGGCCTAACTGGCTGAGCAGGCGATTAAAGCCGAGCTCGGTAAAGATTTGGGCGAGCTTTTCATCGTCGAATTCCTTCAGGGCCAGAGCGTCGTAATCGATTTTGACAGGTACATTGCAATCAATGGTGACAAGCTCTTTGCTGAGATAGGCCTGTTCTTTAAATTTGCGCAGATTTTCGCCTCGTTTGCCTTTAATTTCCTCAACGTTTTTATATATTTTATCAAGAGAACCGTATTGTTGAATCATCTTAATAGCGTTAATTTCCCCGATTAGCGGTACGCCTGGGACATTATCAGAAGCATCACCCTGTAAGGCCAAAACATCGATAAAATCTTCAGGATGAATTTTATATTTTTCAAACAGTGCATCATCATCAAGGACTTCACCTTTTTTGATATCGAAAATGTAAGTATGACCATCGACAAGCTGATACATATCTTTGTCTTTTGCGCAGATGTAGGTATCGATACCGTCTTTTGAGGCTTTTTTGGCGAGGGTGCCGATTATATCGTCAGCTTCGAAGCCATCGAGACGTAAAATGGGGATGTTCATTGCATCGAGAACCTGCTCAATCCGGTCAATCTGGCCGGGCATATCGTCGGGCATAGGCGGGCGATGTGCTTTGTATTCGGCATAGATATCGCTTCTGAAAGTCGGTGCCTTGGAGTCCATTGCAACAACGAGCATATCAGGTTTTTGCCGCTGGATTAGGCCGAGGATGGCCCTGGTGAAGATGTAAACGGCTTTGGTCAGCTCGCCGGTCGGACCTGTAAGCCGCTGAGTCATCGGTGCAAAATATGCAGCGTAGATGTGAGCGTGGCCGTCGATTATATAAAGCGTCTTTGCCATTGAAGCCACTTTACGTTTTGCCGGCTGTACTGTCAAGGGAACGTTAGTCGTGAGTTGATGGTATATAGTTTCAGGACAGGCAGCCGATTACGGTTTCTCGCTATCAGGTTGACGTTGTTGCAATATTGTCAGGTGATTTTGGATTTGCTCTGCGAGTTTTTCATTTTGTGAAGACTCTGCCAGGGCCAGTGCCTTTTCAAGCATGGCTAAGGCCTCATTCAGTCTGCCATCTTCAGAATAAGCTAAAGCTAAGGTATCAAGCATATTCGGGTCCTGATATTCGGTAAGCTCGCAAGCCCGCTCCGAAAGAGCAATCGCCTCATCGGGATTATAGTGAACGCTATCTTTCTGCGTAGCCAATATCCAGGCCAGATTATTCATAGGCTTGACCCAGTTGGGCTTGAGACGAAGAGCCTTTTTTAAATGCGCGACCGCACTATCGAATTTGCCCTGCTGAAGAAAAACAGACCCAAGGTCACTGTGTGCATCAGGATAGTTGGGTTTGGTGCGCAGCACCTCGATAAAGCAGACGGCAGCTTCATCGAGCTTACCTTGTTTCATAAGCGCCCTGCCGAGGTTATTGTTTGCTGTAACATAGTCCGGCTTAATCTCCAGCGACATTCGATAATGACTAATCGCCTCTTCAATTTTGCCCTGTAATTGCAGGGTGGCGCCAAGGTCATTGTGCGCCTCATAATAACGGGGATTAAATTGCAGTGCTCTTCTTTGACAGCGAACCGATTCCGTCAATTTGCCCTGTAAATGGTAGATAACACCTACGTTGTTGTATGTCTTGGCATTGTCAGGCCTGAGCTGCAGCGCTTTTTGATAATGCGTGAGGGCTTCCTCAAATTTGCCCTGCATCTGCAGAGCTGCGCCGAGGTCGTGGTGCGCCGCGTAGTATTTCGGGTTTATGCGGAGCACTTTATTAAACATCGCGATTGCCTCGTCATACCGCTTATCTCGCAGCAGCTCTTCCGCGTAATTGGTTCCCATAACGTAGTTATTTTCGGTTATCTTAAAAGCATGCTCAAAAAGAGAGAGACCATCCCGCCAGTATCTTAACTGCAACCGCGTGCAGATTGATAGCGGGACAAGTGTCAGCCCGGCTGCTGTCACAAGGACGATTTTTCGAAAACGAAATTTTGACAGCAAATCCGGCACACCCCACGCAATGATGACAAATAATCCTGTCAGCGGTATATATGTGTAGCGGTCGGCCAGGGCCTGGCGTCCCACCTGGACCAGACCAATAACAGGTACAAGAGTAACCAGATACCACAGCCAGCCGAAAAGAAAATATTTGTAGGTTTTACGACAGTAAATGACCCACACAGATACACCCAACAAGAATAAAACCGCAACTATAATCTGCCATTTTGGCAGCATATTAATAAGATGGGGATATAATACAGCTAAATTGCCGGGCCAAAACATCATCACAATGTACTTCAGATAAGATACAAGGGCATTAGCGATGCGAACATTCAATGAAACCACTGTTGGATGCACGACAGTTCCATATCTTTGCTGAACAATAAAAGTAACGACACTTGAAGCTGCGGCAAGAACAAAAAAAGGAACTTTTTCCCAAACAAGGCCACGCCACTTCCACGATTGAAAGGATTTTTTAGCCGACTTTTCTCTGTGTTTATCAGGGCCCTTAACGGCACGCTCACCCCAGAGACGACACAGGGGCCAGTAATCCATCAACAAAAGCACAATCGGCAAACTTACGAGCATGGGCTTGGCCATAAGACCCAAAGCAAATGCCAGGAGGGTCAACAGATATCGACTAACAGACGGCCGTTCGACATACCGCAGATACGCCGCCATCGTCAAGAACCAAAATAATGTGCTTAGAACGTCTTTTCGCTCCGATACCCACGCGACCGACTCGACGTGCAGAGGGTGCAGAGCAAATACAGCGGCGACGAAGGCGCTGCGCCAAACCGCGCCGGTCATCCGCTTAAAAAGACCGAACAGAAGCAGAGTATTCGCTATATGCAGCAGTAGATTAGTAAGATGATGCCGGCCCGCGTTTGTCCCGAATATGTGACAATCCAACACATGGGACAACCAGGTCAAAGGATGCCAATTACCAACATATCCGGTCTTTAAGGCCCATATTATGCTGTCCGAGGTAAGGCCTGCTTTTACATATTCGTTTTCTGTAACATAATCCACGTCGTCGTAGTTAATAAAGTCATAGTTACGTACAGGCCAATAGATTACAAGGGTCGCCGCCGCCAAAGCCAGACAAAGACATAAAGATACGTATTTATTCGAAATGTTATCCATCTTCTCCCGGAACAACATCCGGCAAAGGTTCGACATAAGGTTTAGAGGCTTTATACAAAAGCAGACGGTTTTGAATCTGTTCTGTTAGCTGGTTTTTTTGCATAGCTTCTGCCGACTGCAACGCTTTTTCGGCGGTCTCTATCGCCTTTGAAAACTGTCCCGCTGATGCAAAGGCGGCAGCTAACGTATCAAGGACAGCTGCATCGTTGTAACTTGTTAATTTAGCGGCACGCTCAGCAAGCTCGATTGCCTCAACTGAATCTCGAATATCAGGATTCGGATTCGCTGCCAAAACGCGTGCCAGGGCGTTTAATGGGGCCACGTAGGCAGGCTCGAGCTTTATGGCCCGGCGATAGTTACCAATCGCCTCGTCAAATCTACCAAGCTCGGCAAGGGCATTAGCCAGATTATAATATATGCCCGGATTATTGTGCTCGGTTTTCAGGACCTGCCGAAAGTGCCCGGCTGCTTCTTCGAATTCGCCCTGTTCCAGAAGAACGGCCCCCAGGTTGGCACGCGCCTTAAGATACCCGGGCTCAAGCTCCAGGGCCTGGCGATAGCAACCAATCGCCTGATTAAATTTGCCGAGCAATGTGAGAGAATTGGCCAGATTGCAATATATGCCGGCATGGTTGGGGTCAAACCGCAGGGCCTCCGTGTAACAGATGGCAGCTTCGTTATGCCTGCCGATGTCACCAAATGCAGCGCCCAGATTATTGAGCGTTACAGGATTGCCTTTGGTCACTGAGAAGGCGCGTCCGAACAAAGTCAGGTTATTTCGCCAGTGCTTTACCTGCATTCGAGTACCTACCAGCAAAGCGATAACCACTACGCCGGCCGACACTGCCAGCCCGGCTTTTTGATACCGCTTTTTCCCGAATAGCTCGTAAAAGCCCCAGGCCACGATTATAGAAAAACCGATTGAAGGAAGATAAGTATACCGGTCAGCCATACTCTGCGCGCCAATCTGTACCAAACCCACCACGGGAACCAAAGTACCAAGATACCAAAGCCATCCCACGGCCAGATAAGGCCGTTGCTGCCTGGACAGGTATATTATGCAAATCGTTATAACCACCATCAATATTGCGGAAGTTATCGGCTGCCATGAGAGCAAACTGTCATAGGAGTGAGGATACATAATCGCCAAACCTCCCGGATATATCATTTTCGCTATATAGCCGGGATAAGAAACGACGGCGTTGGCTATACGCATATCTACAGACAGATTCTTCAGCATATCCATTGCGCCACCTTTTTGCTGGGCAATGAATGTAATAACAGCAGAAGCTGCCATAAGAATAAATAAGGGAATCTTTTCACAAATCAGCCACCAAAGCGATGCTCTTTGACAGCGGATACCCGTGGTGTCATTTGTCGTTGCGTCATCGCCTGTGCCCTTCCATTGGAACCTTCTCAGCGGCCAATAATCCAACAGAAGCAGCACGAAGGGCAAAGTTACGAGCATTGGTTTGGCCATCAGCCCCAGACCAAAAGCCAGAATCACCAATATGTACCATCCAATACCCGTTCGCCGGGCATATCGAATGTAAGCGGCTATGCTCAGCATCCAGAAAAAACCGCATAACAGGTCTTTTCGTTCCGATATCCAGGCAACAGACTCGACATGCAGAGGATGCAGAGCGAAAACAGCGGCGACAAAGGCGCTTCGCCAGACTGCTCCGGTCATCCGCTTAAAAATACCGAACAGAAGCAGAGTATTCGCCACATGCAGCAGCAGATTAGTCAGATGGTGCCAGCCCGCGTTTGTCCCGAACAATTGACAGTCCAGCATATGCGAAAGCCACGTCAAAGGGTGCCAGTTACTAACGTACAACGCGCTAAAAGCCCATAAAACAGACTCTGAGTTTATCCCGGATTTAACTTGTGTATTTTCGGTTATGTAATCAGAGTCATCCCAGGCAAAATCGTTATGCCTAACCCCCTCATAAGCTGTAAAAGTAAGAAGGGCCAGTATCAGATAAATCAAAAGTATGGTTATTTTGTTGAGCTTATATTCAGTCATTATGGAAACAGCCTCGATTTAATTATTTTCATTTTGGCCAAACGAAATTTTACTGCAGTACCCAGACATCCGAAACCATACTTGATACTTCGCCAAAAACTAATCGAGGACGCATCATAGGTATATCTGGTCGGACAGCTGACCTCTGCGATTGTATGGCCGAACCATAATATCTGCAGCAGCATCTGGTTATCGAACACAAAATCATCGGAATTTTCTTCGAGCGGCAATTGCTGCAGCAGCCCGCGCGAAAATGCCCTGTAGCCGGTATGGTATTCGGAAAGCTTTGCTCCGGTCAGGATATTCTCAACGAAGGTTATAAAGCGGTTCGAGATATATCTCCAGACAGGCATATTACCTTTAATTGCATATCCGCCGAGGATTCGCGAGCCGAGTATGCACGGATAAAGGTCGTTGGCAATCATAGAGGCCATCGCCGGTATCAGCTTCGGCGTATATTGATAATCGGGATGGACCATAATAACAATATCTGCTTCCTCCTCAAGGGCCAGCCTATAGCACGTCTTTTGATTGGCGCCATAGCCCTGGTTATGCGGATGTGTGTGTACTATTGTATTGGGCAGGCCCTTTGCGATTTTCACCGTCTCATCGAAACTCGCATCATCGACGACAATGACCTTATCTACTATGCCCTGTGCCATAACCTCATCGTAGGTCTTTTGGAGCGTTTGAGCTGCGTTGTATGCCGGCATTACTACTACAACTTTTTTGCCTTTGAACATAGCCGATATTATAACAGTTATTGAGCAGCTCAGAAAGCTAAAGTTTATGTATATACTGGCGCAATAAAACTTTAGGCACGGTGCTTAGTTATTGCGATGGAAGAGGCTAAGCCAAAATTTAGAGCGAGGCGAATATTCGATGGCCTGCTCGTTCCAACGATAAACAGTTTGCTGCTTAGAAATAATATCAACGACACCTACACATTTGTAATATTTCTGCTGGTATTTTTGAAACCAGGTGAATATTAAATCCTCTGAGCTTGGTTTCTTAAGCCAGGAAGTCGTGATATGCACAAATATCAGGAAAGTTGGACGTTTGGACTCTATTTCTCGAATCATCTCCTGCTGCATCTTCACCGCGTAAGGGTGGCCGCGCATCAAAGGATAAGTATAGATGTATCCGGTTGCAGAGCGCCTGTTGGAGTAAAAATAGATTTGCGGTTCAGAACCAATAACGGCAATAAAGTCGCTCGGAGCTGAGTTCTCTTTGATAAACTTGGCTATTTCTATAGATTCTGGAAATGGATTGAGGCCATAAGTCATTCTCGATGCGGTAATGGGGTCAACAACAAAAAAGAAATATCGCTGCTTATATACTGATTGAGCCAGTACAACA
>Ga0315533_1001627_pt1 | contig 16851 bp, 13 predicted proteins | sample SalMarSW160130MG_FD_203081 | JGI IMG/M metagenome (GOLD analysis project Ga0315533, IMG submission 203081) | Salt marsh sediment microbial communities from the Plum Island Ecosystem LTER, Massachusetts, United States - Salt Marsh Sediment SW1601-30 ... | reverse complement strand
CAAAAAATTTTCATATTATAAGTTATGATTGTTCATCATTTTATAAAATCATAGTCCAATATACAAGATTGACCATTAAAAAATGACAGACAGGCGATTATCAATAACTGCAAATAGCAGGCAGTTGCTTCTATGTGACAAGCGAAGGAGGAGAATAAGAGTTTTTTCTGGAATCTATATGAGAGTACCTTGAAGGCCTTTTATGATTCGCTTAAGGGTAAATAAAAGGTTTAGGTGAAAACCATTTTGTTAGTTATGTTGAAATCTCTGTGTTCTCCCTTCGACTGGTTCGACGTAGCTCACCACTTGTCAGCTCAGGGCAGGCTGTGAACTCTGTGGCTAATTCTTCTTCGTGTTTATTCGTGGCTGATTTTTTCTCTGCGTTCTCTGCGTCACCAGTCCTGAGCTTGCCGAAGGAATCCGGGGTTAAACAATTAGTTTTTTTCGCTGAATATATAAAAGGCTCGTAGTCTTTTCGTTTAAACAAAAGGACTATAAGCATTTTTCACCGACTGATAGATATAGGCAGTATCTCTGTGGCCTATTTGCTCTCGTTGGTAATAATTTTTAAATTTATCCTGTTATACTGTCTAAAAAGACAGTGTTAATCAGTGTTAATCAGTGTTAATCCGCGTCTAATTTTTTTGTGAACTCTGTGTTTTCTGTGGACTCTGTGGCTAATATTTTATCAACTTTTCCCATTTTACCCATTTTATAGTATGCCCATTTTTTACCCCATTTTTAAAAAGTAGTTGTCAAAAACCGTTCAAAACCTGTCACTTTTCGGTCAATTCCTGTTCATTTCTCGTCTCTTTTTGTCATTTTTCGTTCATTTTTTGTTCATTTTTGACCGTAATTTAGGGTATATATAATGATTGTATCGTTTAGATAAAATCGTAACCTCATTTCTAAGCCGCAAACAAGCATCCCTCTCTGAGTTTCTCCAAAAAATCCTCAAAAATCCCCTCATTTTTTAAAAAATCCCGATTCTCAAAATCTTAAATAACCCCTATATATAGAGTGTAACAATCTCTGTGTTCTCGGAGTGCTCTTTGGCTAAGATTTATAAATAAAATGACAGTGTAAATCTGTGTTAATCTGTGTCAATTTTTTTTGGTTTAAGGGCTTCCGAGGATTTGTTTTTTTATGCGGAGCTCGTCGCCGGCATCTTCGATTTCCCAGATTTGTACGCGTGTTCTCGGCATTCGAAAATAGCGGTGCAAAACCAGCAGAAGCCGGCTATCAAAATCCTTAAAAATCATACCGTGGCCTCGGTCATCCCAGAGCAAAGGCTTAACGGGGTGTTTCCAGGGGCCGGCCAGCTTGCCTGAGGGTGAATAGGCAACTGTCTGTGCATACAGGTTGTGTTTGCTATGGCTTGACCAGAGCATAGCCAATGTACCGTTTTTCGTACGGTAAAACTGAGGGCCGTCAGTTACGGCTCCCGGGTCTTTGTCAACCCAGTCGAAATCGGCGGCGTTAAGCAGTGTAATGGGCTCGCCGATTGTACCTGACAAATCGTCTTTGAGTCTGATTGCTTTTATCAGGCCATTAGTTATCTGGACCCACTCGTGGCAGTAAATCATCCAGGGCCGGCCGTCCTCGAGCCAGAAAGTGCCATCGAGAGTTATCTCACCGTCCGGCGTATGGGGTTTATTCCCAATTGCCTTAAAGGGGCCTAATGGATTATCACTTACACAAATCTGCGTTCCGCGTTTGTTAATCTTACGTCCGCCCCAGCTGTTCGGGTCACGCTCTCCCCATTGGTGGAAGGTTGTGAAGAGATAATATTTATCTTTATACTTATGCACTTCCGGTGCCCAGGGCCCTGCGTTTCTGTCTGCCCAAAAGCCCTCTGGTATCTCGAACACAAGCCTTGGCCCCTCCCATTTTACAAGGTCCTTACTCGTGTAAGCGATGACGCCTGCATTTTCCGAAATCCTTCCGGCGGCATTGCGCCTTCGAGACGGAGCATATCCCTGGTAAATAATATAAGTTTGTGTATTTGGCTCTGCGAGTATGAATGGGTCGTGAACAGCCAGGTCGTTTATGTCAATGGTGGAGTATTCTTTAGTCAGGTTTATTTGGTTGACATCATTTGCATCGGGGTGATTTGATGAATGCGATGTTTCATATGAGCAGATGAACACTATAAGGCATATAAGTGAAGGCAGGGTACTTCTTTTCATTATTAACATTCCTTTTTTATTTTTCGGCGGCTATCAAATCTTCGTACGTTTCGCGTTTTCTTATGACGGAAAATTTATCGCCTTCGACGAGGACTTCGGGTGCACGGGGCCGGGCGTTGTAGTTACTGCTCATTGTAAAGCCGTAAGCACCTGCGGTGAAGATTGCGAGCAGGTCGCCTCTTTTTACAGGCGGTAGTGCTCTATCCTTTGCGAAGAAGTCGCCGCTTTCGCAAATCGGGCCGACAATATCGACGAGCTCTGTGCCGTTTATTTTCAGGTCTTTGGCTCTTTTTTCCGGCAGTATTTTCTCGGTGACTTGCGTCGGCCAGATGAAGTGAAAGGCATCGTAGAGGGCCGGCCTGATAAGGTCGTTCATTGCGGCGTCGACGATGACGAATTTTTTGCTGCCGCTTTGTTTGGTGTACAGTACGCGTGTGAGCAGAACAGCGGCATTTGCGGCGATGGATTTTCCCGGCTCAAGTATGAGTTTGATGTTTTTTTCTTTCAAGAGAGGTATGATGCCGGAAGCGTAATCAGCGGCAGAGGGGACGGTGTCGGATTCATAGTCGGCGCCGTAGCCACCGCCGATATCAAGCGCTTCGATGGTGTGGCCGTTTGCCCGGAGTCTGTCGATTAAGGGCAGGATTTTTTTTACGGAATTAACGTAGGGGTCGATGGATTTTCCGCCTGTGCCGAGGTGGATGTGTACAGCGCAGAGATTGACGTATTTATTTTTGCCGAATTTGCTGAAGATTTTTTCAGCCGATTCGATATCGACGCCGAATTTTGTCTCTTTTCTTCCGGTAGTCAAATAAGCATGAGTTTTGTATTCGATGTCGGGGTTGATTCGCAGGGCAGCCTTTGGCGGTGGTGACATTTTTTCTTTTTCTGCAAGAATTATGAAATTTTCGAGCTCCTGCTGTGATTCGATATTGAAATATGCGATGTTTGCGTTCAGGGCTTCGAGGATTTCGTTATCGGTTTTTCCGACACCAGCGAAGACTACTTTTGTCATATCTTCGGCGGCCTGTTTTACTCGGTAGAGCTCACCGCCGCTGACGATGTCGAAGCCGCAACCGGCCTGGGCGAGGAATCTGAGTATGTTTATATTTCCGCAGGCCTTGACGGAGTAACAGATGGTGGTGTCGATATCCTTGTAGGCATTTCGGATTTTTCTGAGATGGTCGAGAAAGGTGGCTTTGCTGTATACATAGGCAGGGGTTCCGAGGCTGTCGGCAATCTTTTCGATATCGACGTTTTCGGCAGATAATTTGCCGTCTTTATAGTTAAAGTAGTCCATTTGTATTATCTCTTAAAGACCTTTATCGCAGAGACACGAATTCAATATAATATATTAGTATTTTTCATTAAGGGAGTATAAGGGATTACGGAATAATTTCAAGAGGCGTTTGTTTTAATAGAGGAGCTTGAAAAGCTGCAGGAGTTTTAGCTTTCAGCATAAAGAAGAAGGTCTCATCGCAATGATGAGACCTTCCTTTTTCATCAAATGGTGCATTATCTTTTTTTCTTTTTGGCTTTTTTCTTTTTGGCTGGTTTCTTCTTAGTTGTTTTTTTCTTTTTGGCTTTTTTCTTTGCCATTTGATTTCTCCTTTCGGCAAATTATAATTTTCAATTCAAGTTAACATTATTAAGTTACCAAGTATTTCTTTCTTGTTGCGTATTTTATCGTCAAATTGTTTAAAAATACTTCATAAAAATTTTGTTTACCGGGGATTTGCGGAGAGATTTGTTTTGTCAAGCTCACAATGGATTGCAACCAGAGAGATTCGGAGAGATTGATTTGTTGTGTTTGAATTGTAAGTTGTATTATGAAATTTGTTTTGAGTGTATCTTAAGTTGTTGTTGGAGACGGATGAAAAGCTTTTTGCGAAAATGTACTTTGAATGCAATATTTTAGTGTTACAGACGTGTTTGACGAAATTATCCTTTAAGAGTGTGGACATTTGTTTTGTCAATGAATATACTTTTCAGCTGTTAAAGTATTTTGTGTTGTGAAAATGGAGCAGTTGGTTTTTTGAGTGTTTTTAGTCTCTTGTCGGCGAAATTGAAGGAGAAAAGTTTTTTATTTTTTTTATCAGATCGATTTTAATAAAACACAATTATCTTGTTAATTTCTTATGGCTAACAGAAAGACAGCTTTGTTCGGTGGAACATTTGACCCGATACATCTCGGGCATACAGAGGTTGCATCTTATGCAGCAGAGAAAATTGGAGCGGAGAAGACAATCTTTGTACCTGCGAAGCATTCGCCGTTGAAGGTATTATCCCCGGCAGCATCTGATAGAGACAGATTTGAGATGATAAAGCTTGCAATAGCCGGCAAGAGCGATTTTGAGGTTAGTGATTATGAATTGAGCAAAGAGGGTAACAATTATACTATTGAAACCGTAAGGCATTTTAAGGAAGATTTCGGCAGAGATGCCGAGATTTACTGGCTTATGGGTGCCGACACAATAGATGAGCTCGTGCGGTGGCGCAGGGTTGCTGAGTTAATAGATGAGTGTAATTTGTGTGCGATGTACAGGGCCGGCTGTGAGAAGCCGGATTTTACGAGGTTTGGGAAAGTGTGGGGTGCCGAGCGAGTTGAAAAATTGCAGACCAATATTATTGAGACGCCGCTGATTGATATTAGCAGTTCTGAGATTCGCAGCAGGATAGCAGCGGGTGAGGATGTAAGTGATATGGTTTGCCCTGCAGTTGCCGAGTATATAAAAAAGCACGGACTTTATAAATAAGGTCCGTGCTTTTAATTGATGAGTTAATTATCCTGCCGGTTTCATTTCAATTATTATTTTTCAGAAGTTGTTTTTTTACCGGTATCATAATTTCGGCTTCCATCTGTTCGTAATTGCCTGACATAGCCTGTGAGAGAAAGACTTCGCAAGGATTATCTATTTCGGCATAGCCGTTTTTATAAAGCCAGGTGTATAGTCTGTCATAAATTGGGGACGGGTCAGTTGTGCCTTTAGGTTTTTTTGCAACAACTATTTCGATTGCGGGAAGTGTTTTAACATCTGTCATTTCGCCGAGGGTTCCGGCAAGTTTCAGAGCGTCTTTATCGACGGGGATTCTGATTTCTGTCAGGTAATGTTCTTTTGAGACGAGCTGAGGATTATTCAAATAGGCGCAGGATAATGGGCCTTTAGGAATAAGGCCGTTTCTTCCGGCAAGAGCGAATAACTTTCCGATGGCCAGGCCGATGTTTTCGTACGGCCCGCGGTATATCGTATAGAGCACAGTCTGCTCGTTGACTTTGCGAAGGGTAAATTCTGGCTTTGAGTCGGTGTCTTTTTTTTCAGCCTCTGCGAAGCAAAAGGCTGTTATTAAAATTAAGGCTGAGACAATAATTGTACAAAATACTTTTTTCATTTTTTTCTCCTTTTCGTAAAGTGTTTTCGTTTTTTTACATACCTTTGATTATTTTTTCAACTTTATGTATAGCATTCGGCGGGGCCGATGGTTGATGAGTAAAGGCCTTTGTCGAAAAGGAATTTTCTTACACAATAGCAGAGGTGGCATTTGTCGGTATATGCTTGCAGCGGTTTGAAACCATTTTTTTCTGCGAGCTCGAGCAGGCCGGCAGGACCCGAATTAAAAAGCGTATTAATGATAATATCGTTTTCCGGGTGAAAGTTTTGCCAGATAATTTCGAGCGGTATTCGGTTGATGTTGCCAAGAGTGATACCGCTGCAGGTGCCGCTGAAGATATTGCCGTACGGGTCGATGTGTATGCCTTTTGCATCCAGAAAAGAGGCTTTGCAGTTTTGCCGTTTGATTAGCTCGATAGGTTTGGCATCAAGCAAACGAGCGATTTTTTCTGCTGCCCTTCCTGTGAGCCGGCAGGGGTAATCTTTTGTTGCTGAAATAAATAGTTGTTGCTTCTGCTGTTTAGTTAGACTTTCAAAATTGATAGATTCATTAAGATATTTTTGCCATCGAACGAGGACTCGCTGCGGGCCGAGAAGGTCTGTTGCGATATCAGTGAGCCTTCTTACTAAGTCAATGTCAACAAATTCCTGATGGAAAGGGTCACAACTGATTTTTAATCGGTGCATACCAAGATGGTCGAGGGTTTTTATTTTTTCTTTTATTTCTGTTTCGTTTTCGGCCCAGAAAGCGTTTGTTTCGATTATGTCTATTTTGCCGAGCCTTTGTTTTTTTGCTTCTTCGAGAAGAGTACACATATGGTCGAAGTATAAAAACGGTTCGCCGCCTGTGATGTGTATTTTTGCTGTTTCACCTGCAATAGCTTTTAAGGACTGCCAGGCGTTAATAAAAATATCTTTGCTCATCAGGCCGCCTTTTTCGGGTGAGCAGTTGTAATAACAGAACTCACAAGCGCAGTTGCATTTGTAAGTCAAGAGCAGGCCGGCATAGCGCCAGAGCTTGAATTTCGGCTGGCTGCGTATTAACTGTTTGTTGTATAGGTTGTCTGCGAGCTTCATAAGCTTTTAATGATATTTTTTCAGATATACCTGAATAACTATAATGTCGGCAGGTGTTATTCCGCCAATTCGGCAGGCCTGAGCGAGTGTTGCAGGGCGAAAAGCGGTGAGCTTTTCTTTAGCTTCGGCATGCAGATGCTCGATTCTGTTGTAATCGATGCCGGCAGGGATTTTTTTCTTTTCGAGTGATTTGAGAGCGGCGACGATTTTTTGCTGTTTTTCGAGGTAGCCCGCGTATTTTGCGTCGATAATCACAGCTTCAAGGACGGATTTGTCGAAGCGCTCACTTTTTACAAACTCATTATCGGACAATGTTTTAGCCAATGGGCTGTTTGGACGGGACAGGATTTGCCATAGGGTGAAACTGCCCTGTCGTTTGTGCGTCAGATAATCTTTTAGTTTTTCGACGTCAGAAAGCTTTTTGGAGTACTTCTGCCATCTGTTTTCATCAACGAGGCCGACGGATTTGCCGATTTGAGTTAATCTTCGGTCAGCGTTATCGGACCGTAGGGACAGCCTGTATTCGGCTCTGGAGGTGAACATCCGATAAGGCTCATCTATTTGTTTGGTCAAGAGGTCATCGATGAGCACACCTGTATAGGCCTGCTCTCTGCCGAGGACAATGGGTTCAGCGTTCTGGAGTTTTCTTGCTGCATTTATGCCTGCGATGATGCCCTGAGCCGCGGCCTCTTCATAGCCGCTGGTGCCGTTGATTTGTCCTGCGAGGAACAGGCCTTCGATTTTTTTTGTTTCGAGATTATTTTTGAGCTGAACCGGCGGGCAATAGTCGTATTCGATTGCATAGCCGAAGTGAACTATTTTTGCGTTTTCTGTGCCGGGCAGCAATTTCAGCATTTGCTGCTGGATGTCTTTCGGAAAAGAGGTGCTGATTCCGTTGCAGTAGATAGTGGTTATTTTTTCATCTTCGGGCTCGAGGAAGACCTGGTGACGATTTTTGTCGGCGAAGCGAACGATTTTACCTTCGATGCTGGGGCAGTACCGTGGACCGACAGATTTTATCTGGCCTGTATATAAAGGAGCGCGGTTGAGATTTTCTCTGAGGAGCTGGTGGATTTTTTCATTTGTGTAGGTTATCCAGCAGGGAATTTGCGGGCGGTTGATTGAGTCGTTCAAGAATGAGAAGGGGACAGGGACGCTGTCGCCGAGCTGGATTTCGAGTTTGTCGAGATTTACGGTTGAGCCGTCAAGGCGGGGCGGTGTACCTGTTTTTAGTCGGCCCACTTTTAATCCGAGCCGCTGCAGGCACAACGAAAGCTCTTTGCTTGCAGGTTCGCCGAGCCGGCCGCCCGGTGATTGCATAGTGCCGATGTGCATCAGGCCCTGCAAGAATGTCCCCGTTGCGATGATAATGGTTTTTGTCTGATATACGTTGCCGTCATTACAGGTGATTGCTTTTACCTTATTGTTTTCCGTAATGATATCTGTCACCATTGCCTCGATGATTGTGAGGTTTTGTGTTTGTTGGAGAGTTTTTGTTATCCATTGTGAGTATTTGTATTTGTCGGCCTGTGCGCGGGGCGACTGGACAGCAGGTCCTTTTGAACGGTTCAGGATTCTGAACTGAATTGCTGTTGCATCTGTAGCCAGGCCCATAAGGCCTCCGAGGGCATCGACTTCGCGGGCAATCTGTCCTTTAGCAAGGCCGCCAATGGCAGGGTTGCAGCTCATTTTTGCTATAGTTTTTTTGCTGATAGTAACAAGTGCTGTTTTAGCGCCGATTTTAGCGGCGGCAAAGGCCGCCTCGATGCCTGCATGACCTGCACCTATAACGATACATTCAAAATCGTTTTTTTTCGCTCTGTTAGACATATTTAGCCAGTATAGCTTTTTGAACTTTCTAATCAAGTCTTGACAACTGATGCCATTTCTCTAATAATGGTATCGGAATGAGCAAGAAATTCTTAATAAACTACGATTATGAATAGGACAACTTTTATATAAACATATACAGATGGCTTTGCAAAGCAATGCGTTTTAAATCTTGTGGTGAGTTTGGCGAAGCAATCAGTTAAAATATATTTAGATGGATTCTTATATAGAAACCATATAAGTCATAGTTCAGCAAAAGGAGCGTGCAAGTGAGAAGACAAACCAGTTGCACTATCCGCCACGGCGATACTCGTTTGAGAGCTTTGCGTCCAAATCGACGAGGTAGGTGTGGGAGAATAGAAAGGAGAAGACTGAGATGACAAACGTAAATGGATCGCCGGGAAACAACGAAGAAGGCATTAAGGGTCTCAAGCAATGTCTTCGTCGTTACATGCGTGGAGAGAAAGAAGTCAAAAGTATTCTTATACTGATGGATGGGTCTTCTATCCGGGTACTCGATATGTTTCCTAAGGTGTGCGATGAAATGTTCGAGTGGTTTATCAACTTGGCACAATTGTCAGAACTTGAGTCCGGTTCTGAGAAAGCTCTACCCATGCGATGGGCTCTTGACACTCTCAACGCGATTTTCGTCCGGATTCGCGAATCTAGTCCAAATGAGTATATGGCAAAATTTACATTGGCTATGTGGTCCGTGAAATACCGAAAGCAGTTTGACAAGAAGTTCTGGGCGGGACTTGGGCGTCTCAAGGTGGCTGCTCATTTAATGTGGCAGAAGGATACAGCCCATATCCAAATCAAGCGCTTGCAAGAACTCGAGACATTATGTAAAGCAAGCGACGAAGACATATTCACACAGTATCCTAAAATGAAGGAGATGGTCCAACTCCTTCGCAAAGGAGAAGGGAGACGCCGATGATAAGCATTGTTTTTGAGACCGCTCATCTTTCTGACGAGTTCGCACTCAGCATCTTCGAGCACTATGCTGACATTGTGTCACTCCCAATTATGAAAAATGCATATCATAGTGTTCCACTGAAACAGAGCGAAATCACCAGAGTGGGGTACGGCGCAGATGCCGTTAACAAGATGAATACCCTTGCGGCCAAGGGCGGGGACTATGTCATATTCCATGACAGAACCCACCAAGTAGCACTTACTAACAACGAGAACCTGAAGAGACTTCAGCGGTTCCAGACTCCGTCTGGCAATCATCACCCAATGAACCTTCTCCAAGAGACGCTTGTGGAGTCCTATGACATTCCTACAGGCAAAATTCGGTGCAAAGTATACGCAGAAGACCTGTCCGACACCGCCAAGAGCTTCTCAGATGAAAAGCTTAAGATAACATCCTTCGTGAATTTGAAGGACTACAACAAATATCTGAAGGACGTTATTTTCGGGATTCGTCAGATTACTCCAAGGCTACTTGAAGTGAGTCTCGACAACATCTACATATTTGTTCTTGGAGTCGCTTCCTGAGGAGCCTCAGTCTGGAAACTAAGTCTTGGTTTGGGCATCGCTGAATAACGGGGTGAATATACGCCTGATAGGGTGCATTATGTGCTTTGAGAGATTGAGATTGGGGTAATCCAATTTGCCGTAATGCAAATTCAAGTTCATCAGTTATTGTTTTGTTGCAAGAGCAACGGCTGAAGCTATTGCGAAGTTGGCGGTATGTGTAATGCTGATACTCATCTGCTTTATACCGAGTTTTTGGGCGATTTTTTTTACTTCGCCGGTAAGTTTCACTTCGGGCTGTCCTGTGGGATTGTTTATTATTTCGATGTCGGTCCAGGCGATTTTTCCTATCCAGCCGGTGCCCATCATTTTCAGGACTGCTTCCTTGGCGGCGAAGCGGCCGGCGAGTTTTTCAATTTTGTTTTTATTTTTTTGGGCGTATTGCTGCTCGGCTTTTGTGAAGATGCGGCTTATAAATCGTTTGCCGTGACGGCTGAGCATATCTTCAATTCTCGGGCAATCGACGAGGTCAATGCCGTGAGCGACGATTTTCGAATTTTTATTAGAATTAGCCGCTGTTTTTTTCATAGATTTTCTGCAAACAGAAGTCAATAAACTCATCCATATTGGTGATGTCGGCCTGCTGAATGAGTTTTAATATAATCTGGTCGATAGCCTGCTTTCGGCGTTCGGCGAGTATTTTTCTTTTAATTTCTTTTTGCACATCCTCGAAGGCTGCTGCTTTTTGTTTTTGTCTCTCGAGCAGTTTCATTATGAAAATGTGCTCTTCTGTATTGATTGGTCCGATTATTTGTCCGGGCTCGATATTCTGTGTGTATTTTGCGAGTATGTCGTAAGGTGGGGCAAGAGAGTCTGGATTAAGTGGTTTCCAAAGTCCGCCGAGAGGCGCCCAGGGTCCGTGCGAGAACTGTTCTGCAAGCTTTCCGAAATCTTCACCGGCCTGGATGCGTTTTATAATGGCGTTAGCGCGCTGTTCTGCAGCTTGCTGTTTGGTAGTGTTGGGGTCGGCAGGACTGAGTTTGGCCGGTTGAATATCAATCAGCAGGAAAGATATTTTAGGTGGGCGGACAAAGACTTTGTCTTTCACTGCATTGTAGTAGTCCATCATTTCACTGAAGGTGACAGGTTTTTCTTCGGGCATTTTGTTCGCGAGGTAAGACTGGCTGAGGATTAGCTTTTTCTGGTATTCCCTGAAATCCTGCCAGCCGGTGAAGCCGTCATTTTTTAGCGCTTCTTCGGCTTTTGCGTAGTCGCCGCCGAATTCTGCGAGAAATCTTCTCACTTCGTTTTCGACTGCTTTTTTGAGCTGTTCGTCGATTTGCTCCGAGGAATCAATCTTTGCCTGCTGATAGAGAAGGAGATTTGATATTTTGTTTATGACGAAGTTCTCGACCTGAAACTTTGCCTGCTTTTTGAAATTGGCAAGAGATGTATTTTTTGCAAGGTCTGCGTAATATACGGCGAGCGACTCAACGATTTCCGTGCTGGTTATAGTGTCGGTTCCAACGGCGAGGGCGAAACCGCCAGTAGCTTCGGGCAGGTTTTCTCTTTGCGGCTGAGGCATAAGTTCGAGCTCAATATCGGTGAATTGGGGCTTTTCCTTCTTGCAGCCGCTGCTCAGTGAGAGCATTATGATTAAGAGAGGAACGAATTTACGCATATTTCAAAGCTCCGATTAATTATAGTAGTCATTTTAAGAATACGATTGTATCCGATAAGAACATTAAAATCCATAGAAACATTTTTCGAAGAGCATTCACAGGCTTTTCTTATTTGGAAGTTTTTTCATTTGTCCTCAGGAGGTTTCAATTTTTTTGTTTTTTCGTATTCGAGCAGGTCGAAAATCAGGATTCCTCTGCCGATACCTGCCCAGTCACCGGCTTTTGCATATTGAAATGCCATAAACCGGCCGTCATCGCTTATCACCGGGTTTGATGCCTTGTAGCCGGGATAATCCGAGAAGAAAGTCAGCCTTACTGATTTACCCGAGCCGTCCAGAGCGAGTTTATAGATATCGTCATATTGCGGGCCTTTCGGGTTGTGCCTGTCGCACTCGACGGTTGTGTATTTACCATCGGGGAAGATACCTTCTGCCTCATCAAACTGGTTATCGGCTTTGGAATAATTTGTGAACTTTCCTGTTTCGATGTCAAGGCCCATCGCGTCCGTTCCCTGATATTCGTAAGCATTGAATGTCAGCTCTTTTTCGTCAGGGGGCCTGAAGTTCTGTGTTTCGAGATAGCATCTGAAAGGTAAATCGTTGACGTCGAGTATCTTTTTTTTGTTGTCAATTTTTGGTTTGCCGTTTTCATAAACAATATCAGCCAGATAAAAACAGTTGTTTCGAGTCCAGGCGATTTTTAATTTTTTCCGCGATACGGCGGGGCCCTCCGAGCAGTGTTCACCAAGTGATGTTGGTGGCCCGGAGAGGTCTTTTTTTAATACCCACAATTGTGCATTTTTTTCACTTCGGCCGTCCGATGGATTGTCGGGGTCGAGGCGTTTCGGCCCGGAAAGAAGTATGTCACCATTGCTTAGATACAGTGCCCGTGTGTAGCCTGTATGATAATAATGGTGCGTCATAGGCTTGAGTTTTCCGGTTGCCAGTTCGACTTCATACACATCGCCGAAGGTTTTTTCGAGGAACAATATTTTTTTGCCGTCATGCGAGAAGTCCGCTCTTTGCCCGAATGGTGTAGCCTGTTTTATGTGCGGCGGCAGCTCATCAAGCGGTGATTTGCCGCTATTGTTGGTGGCTCTGAGATTGTTTGCTGACAGAATCGCTGCGAGAATTAACAACATAATTTTAGTTATTTTTTGCCACATAATCTTTCTCCTTAATTTTTTTATGAGATGCAACGAAGATTTTTCGCAGAATATTAATTAAAGTTTGCGGTTCGCAATAATTTTTTTGCAGATGGAGATAAGCGGTTTTATTATCCGGGATTGTGATTTTTCCCGCAATATTTTTGAGAAGCATTTTGTCTTTGTTGCTTATTTTCTGTGCAAAGGAGAAAACGAGACTTTGCCCCGAGGCAATGATTGCTTTTATATTGAACTCGGCAGCTTTGATTTTAAGTTTTGTTAAATCGAGCAGCAGCTTTACCTCATCGGAGACTGGGCCGTAAAGGTCATTTAATTCAGCGGCTAAATCCTTTATTTGCTGCAGTGTCTTCGCGACGGCAATCTTTCGGTAGACTTCCATTCGGTGCCTGTCGGATGGTATGTAATTTTTTGGTATGTAGGTTGTGATACCCAAATCAAGGACTACGGTGGGGATTTTTTCTTCAGGCTGATTCTTCATTTTTCTGACGGCTTGGGCGAGGAGCTCACAATACATCTGGTAACCGACGAGCTGAATGTGGCCGGATTGTTCGGCGCCGAGTATATTGCCTGCACCGCGAATCTCAAGGTCTCGCAGGGCGATTCGAAAGCCTGCGCCGAGGTGAGAGTAATCCTCAATTGCCTTTAACCTCCTGGCTGCGAGGGGAGTAATAGTTCTTTTTTGCGGCAGGAGCATATAGGCGAAGGCTCTGTGTTTGTATCTTCCGACGCGTCCGCGTAGCTGGTGCAGCTCTGCCAGGCCGAACCTGTCGGCGTTGTCGATAAAAATGGTGTTGGCGTTCGGGATATCGAGGCCGGATTCGATAATGGTCGTGCAGACAAGGACGTCAATTTTGCCTTCGACAAAATCAATCATAGTTTTTTCGAGCTGCTCTTTTTTCATTCGGCCGTGGGCTATTGCGATTTTAGCTTTCGTTTGCTCGAGTAGTTTGAAGATTTCAAATGCTTTTTTATCTATGGTTTTTACTCTGTTGTGCAGAAAGAATACCTGGCCTGAGCGGTTGGTTTCCCGGATGACAGCTTTTTTGATGAGCTCTTTATTATAGCCGGTGACATTGGTAACTATGCTTCTTCTGTCAAGCGGCGGTGTTGCCAGCGAGCTTATGTCGCGCAGGCCTAATAGTGACATATGCAGGGTTCTGGGTATCGGTGTTGCAGTCATTGTGAGGATATCGACGTTGACTCTCATTTTTTTCAGTTTTTCTTTTTGCTTGACTCCGAACCGCTGCTCCTCATCGATAATTAGAAGTCCGAGGTTTTTGAAGCAGACGTCGCTGCTTAGAAGACGATGTGTTCCTATCAAGATATCGACCTTTCCTTCTTTTGTGCGTTTGATGATGTCTGTTGTTTGTTTTGAGTTTTTGAAGCGGTTGAGTATTTCGATGCAGACGGGGAAATCGGTGAATCTTTCTGTGAAGGTTCGGCCGTGCTGTACGCATAGAACTGTTGTTGGCACGAGTACGGCGACCTGCTTATTATTTTCCACGGTTTTGAATGCGGCTCTCATAGCGAGCTCGGTTTTTCCATAGCCAACGTCACCGCAGAGGAGTCTGTCCATAGCAACCGGCTGCTGCATATCGTTTTTAATATCTTCGGCAGTGGTTATCTGGTCGGGCGTTTCCTGATATGGGAAAGATTCTTCGAATTCTCTCTGCCAGTTCGAATCGGCGGGTAAGGCAAAACCTCCTGCAAGCTGTCTTTTTGCCTGGACTTCGAGCAGCTCAACAGCGAGGTCCTGGATGGATTTTGCAACTTTACTTTTTTGCTTCTGCCATTTTTTCGAGCCTATTTTGCTCAGTTTCGGCCTTTTGGGAGAAGTGCCAATGTATTTTTGAACGAGATTAATATTGCTGACGGAGACGTGAATTTTGGCATCATCTTCATATTTGATTGTAAGATGTTCGCTGGTGCCGGTTGTTTGTTTTATGGTTTTTACGCCGGTGAACCTGCCGATGCCGTAGGAGGCGTGGACGACATAGTCGCCGGGCATAAGGTCTGCAAGGGTATCTATCGGAGCGCTCGGTCGCATCGGCCGCTGCAATCTTCGAAGCGTGAACTGGCCGAATAATTCGTGGTGACTGATTACGATTGTGTTCAGTGAGCTTATGACAAAGCCCTGATGAACAAAGCCTTTTAGCAGATTGAAGTTTGCCGGCAGTTTTTTGTTCGTTTGCTTTATAATTTCACTGACTCTCTGGATTTCAGCGGAGCTTTCGCAGTAGAGATATACTTTTTTTGCCTGCTTTGCTTCGTCGATTAGCTTCTCGAGTGCAGCCTTGTGAGATGCCCAGGCGCCGGCTACCTTGTGCTGATAGGGCTGAATGCTCTTGATGTTGAGTTTTATGAAATCTTTTTCTGCGGCTGCGAATCTGCATATAAGCAGTTGGGGGAAGTTTTGTACGGCAGAGAAAATATCCTGCCAGCTGTATAGCAGTGATGGGTTTTCCAGTCTTGCGAGAAATAGGCCGGCAACCTCTTCGATTTCAGCAGGTTCATCTAAAATGATAAGTGTCTGAGGGAGCAGGAGATTGATGAAAAGTTCTTTGTCTTTTTGGCCGGTTCCGGGTGCGGCTGAGATTATGTCAATTGTCTCTATCTGCTCGAGAGAACGCTGCGTATCGAGATTTATCATTCTGATACTCTCGATATTGTCACCGAAAAATTCGATTCTGACAGCGGCTTCTGTTTTTGTGAAGTGCTGCGTTGTTGATTTTTCAGTGAAGGTTAAATTTGCTGCGACGGGAGCGAAGATGTCAATGATACCTCCTCGGCGGGCGAACTGGCCGGGCAGGTCGATTTTATCGACGTTTTCAAAATTGTTATCTACAAGCCATTGAATAATATTCTCCAGAGATAACTGTCTATTGACGGACAATTTGAGACTTGCAGCCTGGATTGCGTTTTGTTTCGGTACCGGCTGGCAGAGTGCCTGTATCGAGGCGGGTATAATAAAATTCTGATTGTTGTTGAGAAGTCTGAGAATTAGTTTTAGTCTTTGAGCTCTTATTTCGTCGGTTGCATCTGCGATTTGCTCTTCGTCTTCCCAGGCGGGGAAGGGGTCGATATTTTTTGCACCGAAGGTCTGCAGGTCGTCTGCGGCCTTGTCGGCGTCGTCGATGTGCGGGCGGATATAAAGGATGGGAATGTTAAGCTTTTCTGATATGTAGGCAGCCAATAAAGGCGCGAAGGACCCCCAGCTGCCCTCGACTTTGACCTGCCCTTTTGATTTTAGGGCTTCGTTCAGCCGGGAGAGTATTGTTGCGACTGCTTTATCTTTTCCAATGTCCACCAGCTTGTATTTTAATCGAAATTGTGTAAACAAACAATCTTTGAATTTTTGCGGATAATCAAAAAGGCGGGATTTTCGCCTGCCTTCGATATAGATTTTTTTAAGGAAGTGTTTTTACTTTCCCATTGATTTTTTAGAGGCGGCGACGGCGTTTTCGGCTGTAATGCCGAATTTCACGAAGCAGACCTTGCCGGGTGCAGATGCGCCAAACGACGACATTCCAATAAAAATACCTTTATCGCCGAGCCATTTGTACCATCCCAATTCGACACCAGCCTCAATGCCGACTCTGACTTTTGTCTCGGGCGGAATAACCGAATCTTTATACTCCTGCGATTGTTTCTCAAAAAGCTCCCAGCAGGGCATACTAACGATTTGCGCTTTGATGTTTTCGGCAGCGAGTTTCTGGGCAGCTTCAATTGCGATTCCGACTTCCGAACCAGTAGCCAGAAGAAGGACGTCAGGTTGGTCAACCTTTTTCAGGATATAGGCGCCTCTGCTGAGATTGGCTGCTGAGCTGTATTGCTGCTGGTCGAGTACGGTTAAAGCCTGTCTTGTCAGGCAGATTGCGACCGGGCCGTCGCTGTATTCAAATATAAATTTCCACGCTGCGGCGGTCTCATTGGCGTCGGCTGGTCGGAAGACAAGCAGATTCGGAATGGAGCGCAGAGCAGCGATGTGCTCGACGGGCTGATGTGTCGGGCCGTCTTCACCTAAGCCGATACTGTCGTGA
>Ga0315533_1001626_pt1 | contig 16853 bp, 15 predicted proteins | sample SalMarSW160130MG_FD_203081 | JGI IMG/M metagenome (GOLD analysis project Ga0315533, IMG submission 203081) | Salt marsh sediment microbial communities from the Plum Island Ecosystem LTER, Massachusetts, United States - Salt Marsh Sediment SW1601-30 ... | reverse complement strand
AATTAGGCGCAACCAAGTTACCTACGCCAACCGGCTTAGCCAGAACCGAAACGTCCTCACTGGCCCCTATCTTAAGCGATAAAGACCTCGCAAGCTTCTGCAATTGCTCAATACTGCTTAACTCGAATTCCCAAACATTTGTCTTCTTCGGTTTCAATAATTCCATAACATCCTTTTCGTCCCGCCCCTCGGAGGGTGGGATTTATCAAAAAATCCGGTTCACACAAATAATATCCACAAAAAAACAACTGGGGAACCAGGATTCGGACCTGGACTAACTGATTCAGAGTCAGTCGTGCTACCGTTACACCATTCCCCAAGTCGTTTGCCGATTGTAAACTGCCGGCCGGAAGCTGTCAATTGTCGTTTGACAATTAGCCGCCCAATCGCTAACCTATCACCTTATGAGGCGGTTTTTCCAATTGGTGGCACGGGCGTGGCGGGCGTGTTTTGTCGTGGCTCTAATCTGCACAACTGCGGCATCAATCGGCTGCAACGGGGCCGAAAAAGACAAGCCCTTCTGGCAGCAGGTCAAAATAAATGATTTAGCCCCCTCTCGCAAGCCCGGCAGGTCGAATAAACAGTCCTTAAAAACAATAAATTTCAGCGTCTATATCTTTGAGATACCAGCCGAAAATATCACCGCCCTGAATGACATCTGGCAGATGCTCGACGGTTCCCATTTTGCAAAAGAGGGCAAAATGGGGTCCCTCGACACAAAACCCCTGCGATTCAACAATCATAGCGCCTTCACGGCCAATTTCTTCTCCATCGGCTTTGGCCGGCTACAGATGTGGAATAACGTCGCAGACCTGCTGCGCAACGCCGGCGGCAAAAAAATAGAGACAATCCTCCTGCTGCTGCCCGACGACCAGCCCCAGAACATTACCATTGCAAAATTAGACCATAAACAGTCCGTCTTTTACATCTCAAGCGCCGGCTCAACGGAAGATGCCGACGTCGGGCCGGGGGTAATTGCCCTGCAGATAAAGGCCGAGAGAATCCCCCCCCAAAAAGCAGTGTGCAAAATGAACGCCGTGCCGGTCTGCCTTTCCTATGCAAAGACCGGCGAATTCCCCTTCGACCCCCTCGGCTTCAGCGTAGAAATGAACCCCGGCGACTTCGTATTCATCGGGCCGGAAAAATACATCAGCCATCAAATAACCCTGGCCGGCCTGTTCTTTACCCCGCCCCAATCCGGGGCGGGGTTCAGCAGCCCCGCAGACCAACCCGCCGTCAGATGCTACCTGATCGTCTGTACCGCAATAAGCAACTGACACTTATGCAAGAGCCAACCGTAATACTGACCCGATGCGACGATTACAACGAGGCCAGAATCGCCGCCTGCCTGCAAAGACAGTTCGAGCTTCTCGGCGGACTGGAAAAATTCGTCCACCCAGGTGACTCCGTCTTACTAAAACCCAACTTCATCGCCCCCAGACCCCGCCGCTCCGCCACCCAGACCGACCCGGTGATACTCATCGAAACCGCTAAGCTGTTAAAAGACCTCGGCGCAAAACCCTTTATCGCCGATTCACCCGCCTGGGGCAATGTGTTCGGCTGTATAAAGGCCCTGAAACTGGAAGAGCCGTTAAAAAAATTAAACGTCCCCATAAAGCAGCTCAACAAACCCAAAAAATGCCTGCTCGGAAAAGATAAAATCAAGGTCGGCATAAGCTCAATCGCTCTCGACGCCGACGTCATCATAAACCTGCCGAAGCTCAAAACGCATCAGCAATTAGTTGCGACGTTCGCCGTCAAGAATATGTTCGGCACCGTCAGTGGCAAATGGAAGGCATACTGGCACCTCGCAAAAGGCAAACATCACAACGACTTCTGCAAGCTGCTGATTGAAATTTACAGGTTTCTAAACCCCGCCCTGACCATAATCGACGCCGTGGTCACAATGGACGGCCCAGGCCCGATTAAGGGCAGGGCCAGACCACTGGGGTTTCTTGTCGGCGGCACCGAACCAATCGCCTGCGAAACCGTCTGCTGCAAACTTGTAAATATCAACCCCGATAACCTGCCCATCATCAAAACGGCAAGGCAAATGGGCTTCGGCTGCAGCGAACCCGACAGGATAAAAATTTTAGGCGACGACTTCCCGCAAAACGTATGCACGGATTTCGAGCTGCCCGAGCTTATCCCCCTGCGGTTCTCGCCGCCGCACGTAGCTAAAAGCATCTGCAAACAAATAATACTTCTCGCCAAATCGGCAATTAAAAAAATCGATTCCAACCACTAAAAACCTCTGTCCCCCTGTACCTCCGTGCCTATTTTTTACTTTTACTTTTCTCTTCCACCCCGCTAATATCCACTTTATGCAAGCAAAAAACAAACCCGTAAATAAAATACGAGCCACGAGCCACGATTCACGAACCACGATTAACATCTTAGGCATTGAGACCAGTTGCGATGAAACGGCCGCGGCTGTCGTCGCCGACGGCAAAACCGTCAAATTCTCCGTAATCACCTCACAAACAAAACTGCACGAAAAATACGGCGGCGTCGTCCCCGAAATCGCCTCCCGTGCACACCTCGAAAAGATATGCCCTGTCATAACCGAGGTGCTTCAACAAGCCCAAGCCGGCAAAGACGACATTGACGCAATCGCCGTTGCAAACCGGCCGGGCCTGACCGTTGCCCTCATAATCGGCGTTACCGCCGCCAAAACTCTCAGCTTCGCCTGGGCCAAACCCCTGATAGCAATCGACCACCTGCACGCCCATATACAATCAGCAATCTTCACATCCAACCTCACGAGCCACGAGCCACGAACCACGAACCACGAATTAACACTGCCCGCCGTTGCACTGATAGTATCAGGAGGCCACACCTCCCTATACGACTACCACTCACCGCTGGAACCGAAACTGCTCGGCTCTACAATAGACGACGCCGCTGGCGAGGCCTTCGATAAGGTCGCAACGATTTTAAAACTGCCATATCCCGGCGGCCCGGCCATCGAAAAGGCGGCGAAAACAGGAAACCCAAACGCAATCGCATTCCCCCGCTCAATGCTCGAGCCGGATTCATTAGACTTCTCATTCAGCGGTATCAAAACCGCCGTCTTGTATTATTGCCACGGCCAGGATATGAAGGGCGAAAACAAAGTCGACTCGATGAGTCAACAGCAAATAGCCGACATCGCAGCATCCTTTCAGGCGGCGGTAGTCGATGTGCTCGTAAAAAAAACACAACGGGCCGCCGAAAAAATCGACGCACAAACGGTCCTGTTAGGCGGCGGAGTGGCCGCCAACAATCAACTGCGAATACGCTTACAGCAGATATGCGATTCGAGCGCTCCGCCAAAAAAACTGCTCATCGCACCGAAACAGTATTGCACTGACAATGCCGTTATGGTAGCTTCTTTAGCGTATCACAATTTCAAGGCAGGACTGTTCGCCAAGCTAACTCTTGAACCTCACGCAGGATGCCTTACGACAAAAAACGCATAGCCAATAATTCAAGTTGGCTATCTATGAACTATGAACTAACAACTACGAACTGAAGCAAGGCAGGTGAAATATCCAAGCTGAACAGTTAAAAGAACTATTAGAGCAGGTCAAAAACGGCAATATCAGTATCGACGAGGCGATTGGGAAACTTCGGTATCTGCCATTCGAGGACCTCGGTTTCGCCCACATAGACCACCACCGCCAGATTCGCTGCGGCTTCCCCGAGGTCATCTACTGCCCCGGCAAAACCACGGAGCAAATAATCAAAATCTTCTCGGCGCTGGCCGAAAAAGGCAACAACGTCCTGGCCACAAGGGCCGAGGAAACCATCTTTGAAGCCCTCGCTGAAACAAAAAAATTCCCGCATGCCCGCTACGAAAAACAGGCCAAAGCAATCATCCTCGAACAAAAAAAGATAGAACAATCCGAAACCGTCCTGCCGATAGTTACCGCAGGCACCGCTGATTTGCCCGTCGCAGCCGAGGCAAAGGTTACCGCAGAGATTATGGGCCAGCGCACAGAGCTGATTTGCGACGTCGGAGTGGCCGGCCTGCACAGGATACTGGCGCATCTGCCGAAGCTGCAAAACGCCAACGTCATCATCGTCGTAGCAGGGATGGAAGGGGCATTAGCCAGCGTCGTAGGCGGACTGGTTAGCTGCCCGGTAATCGCCGTGCCGACAAGCGTTGGCTACGGCGCCAGCTTCGAGGGATTATCGGCACTGCTTACAATGCTAAATAGCTGCGCCGCCGGCGTTACCGTAGTCAATATTGATAACGGCTTCTCCGCAGCCGTTACCGCCACCCTGATTAACAAAAAGATAGAACAGAGTAATCACTAAAGCGAAGATGCGCACAATAAAAAACGTCCCAAAATTAAAACCGAGGGCGGTTGACGCTCATAAGGGCGACTTCGGCAAGGTCTGTATCATCGCCGGAAGCATCGGTATGAGCGGCGCCGCGGCGCTGGCAGGCCGAGCCGCACTGCGAGCAGGCGCAGGGCTCGTGCGAGTGGCAATCCCAAAAAACATCCTGCCGATAGTCGCCTCAATAGAGCCGTCCTTTACCACTATACCATTAGCCGAAGATAACGCTGGCCGAATATCCGCAAAGGCAATCAATACTATCCTCGATGCCGCCGGTGAAAACGACGTGCTGGCCTTCGGCCCGGGCGTCGGTGTTAGTAGCGCTCTTCAGTCAGTGCTGCAGACGCTCCTCGAACAAGCCCAACTCCGGCTGGTCATAGACGCCGACGGCCTGAATAACCTAAGCAAAATAAAAAACTGGCCCGCCAAACTAAAGGCAAAATTGATTCTGACACCACACCCCGGCGAAATGAACAGATTATGGAAAGGGCTTTTCAGAGAACCACTGCCGACCAGCCGCCGAAACCAGGCAGGGCAATTAGCGAAGCTGACCAAAACCACCATAGCGCTAAAAGGCGCAGCCACAGTAGTAACCGACGGCCAAAAAGTGTATATAAATAAAACCGGCAACCCCGGAATGGCCACCGCCGGCTCAGGAGACGTGCTGACAGGCATAATAACCGCCCTTATAGGCCAGGGGCTGAACAACTTCGACGCAGCTATCATGGGCGTTTACATACACGGCTTGGCCGGCGACATAGCGGCAAAAAAGACCGGCCAGGTTGGGCTGATTACCACCGATATTATCGAATCACTGCCCGAGGCCTTCCTGAAACACAAATGAGCGTCTCTGCCCCAAAGCAAAAAGTGCGGTAACATCAGCTAATGAATACCAACACTATTGCCTTATTCTTTCTAAAGCGGAAATGGATTCTGGCCACCCTGTTTATCGTCACGCTGGCGGGGTTCTCGTCTAAATGGTATTCCGGCCCCGCCCACCGCTGGTTTAATAACTACGGTGCCGGCCTCTTATACGAGGTCTTCTGGTGCCTAATTGTATTCTTCTTCATACCAAACAAAAAACACGCAACGTCCATCGCAATAGGTGTCTTCGCCGTTACCTGCATACTGGAAACGCTGCAGCTCTGGAACCCACCGTTCCTGCAGCTGCTGCGCTCGACCTTTCTCGGCAAGGCCATCTTAGGCACCACCTTCGTCTGGTGGGACTTCCCACATTACGTCCTGGGCTGCGCCCTCGGCTGGCTCTGTATGCGATTACTTTCAAAAGGAACTGACAAAGCCCCACCCTCATAATTAGCGGAACGAAAAATCTGCAAAACCCCCCATTTTCGCTGACTTTTACCCCATACCCCCATACCATTCAAGAAAACCCGCCCAAAAGGCCGAAAATATACATAATATCAGCGCAAAAAATGATTCCTGACAGAGATTAAGGATGAAACCAGCCATAGACCGGACAATCTCGCAGGAGGCCCCGCCAACCCTGCAATCTAAAAGGTCGCTTCTGCCAATAGATGAATATGCGGCACGGGAGGGACTGTCGAGGGAAACTATCGAGGAATGCGGCCGTCTGGGCATCATCCAGATAAGAAAATACAAAGGCAAAACCTTCGTTGTCGATGTCCCGCTCAGCCCATATCTGCGCACAACCGAGACCGCCGCAGCGCCACCGCAGGCCGTCAGTAAATCAACCCCTGCCCAAAAAACACCTAAACCGACCCAGAAAGTAACTCCTGATGTACCCGAAACCGTCGAAACTAACGAGCCCGTCGAGCCCGGAGCTATATCCCGACTGGTCGAAAAAATGTTTGAGACGGCCTCCAAAATCACGGATAAGCCGGAAGAAACAGCCCCCGCACCTACTTTGGGAAATGACAATCAAGCCGGTTGCTCGCCCCGCCCCTCGGAGAGGCGGGGCAAGCATCCTCACGCGAGAAAAGCAGGTGCAGAACCTGGAATCATCAACAGGCCTGCCCAGATTAGAAAAGAGATACAAACCCCCCATATAGAAAATCCGCCGGAGGTAATCCAGACGCCTGAGCTGGAAACGTTTAATGGCCCTGCTGAGACCCTGGAAATTATCAACGAATCCACAGAAACCAAAGAAACGCCCCGGCCTGCTCCAGCTCTGCAAAACGATAAATCCCACCCCGACGCTCCAGCCGCACAAGCCGAGCCCCGCCGTGTCCTGCCAGCCGCGACAATCCTTTTATCTGTCATTTTCCTGGCAGCCGTCTTTGGCAATCTATGGCTCTATATGGACCGCCAAATCCAGCTTGACCGGCTCAACCAAGCACACGCCGGCATCCAACAGGCACACAGCGACCTCGCACAGACCAATCAACGCTCTGAAACCCTCCAAAACGAACTGAACAACTACAAAGCAGAGCTCATACGCACCCAAAACGAACTGGGCAGCTCCAAAGCGGAAGTAAAAAGGATACAGGACGAACTTGCCCGAACCACCCAAACACTCAGCGCCGCCCAGCAGCGCAATTCCGAGGCGGTAGAACGACTGAACGAGCAAATCCGACGGCTCACAACCCAATTAACCGAGCTAACCGAACCACCCCCAGCCCCACCTGGCTCCATTCAAAATTGAATGGCTGTGCCTGCGAAAGCAGGTATTCAAAATTCAGAATTCAAAATGCCCGCCCCATTAGAGGTCCCGAGCGAATACCCATCAGCCCCTCAAGGGGACTTTTCTCTAACGGGGCCTGTCATTGCAAGCAGCTTCCAGCCCGAAGGCAGAAGTATCGCCGCCAGGATTATCTTCAGCCCATCACCAACAACAAACGGATATAACCCCACCGCCAGTACCCTGCTAACGCCTATCAAACAGCTCAGCCAAAGCAAACCAAAGGCGTAAAGCGCAAGATTGCCTAAGGCCATCGCTAAAACGGTTGTCCCTATCCGCCGGTCCCATCCCCTCTCAGCCAGCAACCCTACGATATAAGCGCCGACAATGAAGCCTGCCAGATACCCCCCCGTCGGCCCTAATAACACGCCCACACCCGCCCTGCCCATCGCAAACACGGGTAGCCCGACCGCCCCCTCCAGTATGTATGCAAGTATGCATAAACCCCCGCGCCTGCGCCCCAGCAGCGCCCCCGCCATCAATACGGCAAAGGTCTGCCCTGTAACAGGAACCGGACTAAAAGGCACCACCACCGCAACCTGCGCACATAAACCGATGAACAAAGACCCGCCGACAATCAAAACGGCATTGTAAAGACCGGCGTACCTCTCATTAGAAGGCCGCAAGACATCTGCATAAGTCACTTTAGTCAGCATACTTGCTCCACCAACAAAAAACTGGAATCTTCAATAGTTAAAAATATAGAATCTATTACCTGCCGGCTATTATATTCAAGGCCCTGACCCGCGTCAAATGTAGATTATAAACCCTTCTTTAACTCGAACCCTGCTGATTAAGTAAACATTGTGTGATAATACACTTGAATCTGAGATGGCTTCCTGTATTATATTAAATTCCTGTGTTTCACTTACAATTAAGATTCAAACGAACGTCGAAAGGAGCACTATGAAATCACAAAAACTCGTCTCGGTGAAGTCCCGAACCGTAGCCGGATGGGCAATTATCACCATTTCTGCAATATGGCTGCTGCTAACAGTCCCCGCCTGCAGGAAAGATGCCTGCCCAACCACCAAACAGGCCGCCCAGCAACCAACCTGCCGGACCCTGCTTGAGTTTGACATTCACCAGGACAAGGATTTAATCCTTCTTACCACGTTTGCCGAGCCGCCTCAATTCGCCATCTGGCTGGAAGACCCGGCAACCCACCAGCTGAAGACCATCTTCGTTACTTACCGTTCAGCCACCGGTGACCTCGTAGGCAAGGCCGAATGCCCAGCGTGTCTGCCCCGGTGGTTCGATGTTTACGAGCAGGAAACGGGCAAGGTCGGATATCCCACACAGGACGACCCCGCACCGGCAGCGGTAACCGTCCCTACTCCACAGAACGAACATTTCAAAATCACATACGAAATCCAACAGGGCAGCAAATGGATATGCTGGCTCGAGATGAGTCTTGCTGGAGACTTCAATGAAAAATATCAGGAGTACGACCCGGATGCAAAGACAATCGATTGGGACTTTACAGGCCAGCCATCCCTGATTTACCGTGCTGAAATCACAGCAATACCCGGCAAGCAGTTTGTGCCGGAGCTTTATGGCAAGACGGTATTGAACAGCCCCAACGGCCAAACCATGCAACCAATCACTGATGATATCACCACTGCAAAAGATGTTTTAAAATCCATTAAGATTGCTGTCCTCCAGCCAAGTCCGGACACAGCTAAATAACTTTGGCTCAGGTTGGAGAATAAATTTTGGGACAATACTAACGGCGGGCATTTTTCCTTTATTACATGGTAACACCATAGCTTTATTCCAAAACCAATTGTGTTTTATTACTATAATTAAGAAACACAAGTAGTATTAGTATTCATATTGGTTGTTAAATTTTTATATTTAAGGCCATCTGGTTACTAACAGCTTTTGGGAGAAGCGTTTAAAAGCAGAAAGTATTTGTTTTTTCTGGGGAAAACCGGTTAAGATACCTGTGGTTTTGTCTGGGGTAATCAACATAAAAGTTCTTTGATAGTGCCGAAGTGTTAATTATTATAGAATCCAACAGATTTGCTAACAACACGCAGGCAGCGGAGTATTGCTATGGATGCTGACCCCGTTAGAAGTGAGCTACCAACCTCTAACCTCGTTAGAAGTAAATTACCAACTTCTAACAGGGCAGGCGCAACAGAGCCAATACGACGGGACGTAGCGGTCCAAAGGACTCCTCGCGGAGCGCCAAGCTGGGCAAAGGGACACCACCCTGAACCACTACGTGAAAGACATCAGCTTTATCTTGGCGTAGATATTGGCTCTACTAGCAGCGATGTGGTTGTGCTCAACGAAGATGATGAGCTAATCTTCTCTAATTATCAGCGCACTAAAGGCAAACCAATAGAGACGGCACGCTTACAACTTAATGATGTTTGCAAACAAGTAAGCTATTCAGATATCGTTCTCACCGCAGCAACCGGTTCAGCCGGCCGCCTTCTCGCTAAACTTCTTGACATTACCTTTATAAACGAGGTCCCTGCCCAGGCAGCGGCGATATGCCGGCTCTACCCACACGCCCAGCAGGCAACGATAATCGAAATGGGCGGTCAGGACAGCAAGCTGATTTTCCTGTCCACAAAGGATGGCCGCTGCAGGATGCAGGATTTTACACTTAATACTGTTTGTGCCGCCGGTACCGGCTCTTTTCTCGACCAGCAGGCGCAACGGCTTGGTATCGATATCGAGAGCGAGTTTGGCCGGCTGGCCCTGCAGAGCAACAGCGTCCCACGAATGGCCGGACGGTGCTCCGTCTTTGCGAAGAGCGATATGATTCACCTCCAGCAGCAGGCCACACCAAACTGTGATATTATCGCAGGACTATGTCTTGCATTGGCGAGAAATTTAAAGAGCAACCTCGGTTGCGGCAGGCAATTCGTCAAACCAATCATCTTCACCGGCGGCGTGGCAGCCAATGTCGGCGTAGTAAGGGCCTTGGAGCAGGTCTTTGAGCTAAAACAAGGCGAGCTTCTCGTCCCTAAGGAGCACTTTTTTACCGGCGCCATAGGTGCCGTGCTGGTTGCCAGAAGCAAACCCGGTCGCAGCGACCGCACCAGCCAAATCGACCTTGATAAGATAGACGACTATCTTGCTCAAAGGGGTACTGCTCACCAAAGCGCACCACGCCGCCAGCCCTTGAGTACACCAACGCTGCCGCCGCCGGAAAGCGTGGTCTACGAGCATCTGCTCACGACCGCAACTGAACCGATAAATGCGTATCTCGGTGTGGATGTCGGCTCGATAAGCACGAACGTAGCGGTCATCGACGAGCAAAAAAGAGTCCTTACCAAAGCATATCTGATGACAGCAGGCCAACCATTGGAGGCGGTGCGACAGGGGCTGGATATCGTCAGTAAGAAGGTCGCCGGAAAAGTGAATATTTTAGGTGCGGCAACGACCGGCTCGGGCAGATACCTTACCGGCGATTTCATAGGCGCCGACGTGATAATAAACGAAATCACAGCCCAGGCCGCCGGGGCGGCAATAGTTAATCCGAAGGTCGATACGATATTTGAAATCGGCGGTCAGGACAGTAAATACATATCGCTCGAAAACGGCGTGGTGGTTGACTTCGAGATGAACCACGCCTGCGCAGCCGGCACCGGCTCGTTCCTCGAAGAACAGGCGCAGCGCTTAAATATAAACATCAACGAGGAGTTTGCAAACCTGGCCCTTAAAAGCCAGGCCCCTATAAAACTCGGTGAACGCTGCACCGTCTTTATGGAATCCGACCTGCTCAGCTATCAGCAGCAGTCAGCTAAAACGGAGGATTTGGTAGCCGGCCTGAGCTATTCTATTGTTGCTAATTACCTGAACCGCGTGGTTGGCCGACGAAAAATCGGCGACAATATCTGCTTCCAGGGCGGAACCGCCTTCAATAAGGCGGTATGGGCCGCCTTCGAGAAGGTAACGGCAAAGCCGGTTATGGTCCCCGACCATCACGAAGTAACAGGCGCCATCGGCGCAGCAGCCATCACCGCTGAGCGTATGGAAAAAATCCGCCGGGGCGGACAACAAGCCGAAAGCAGCTTCAGGGGCTTTGAGAATCTCATCTCTATCGAATATAAGGTTGAGTCCTTTACCTGCGAGCACTGCCCGAACCACTGTGAGGTTAAGAAGGTGCAGTTGCCCTCGGCAGAGCCGCTGTACTACGGCTCCCGCTGCGACAGATATAACCTGAAGAAAAAGCAGCAGAAGACAAAAGCCCCCGATGCGTTCGAGTATTATAACCGCAAACTGCTTGAATTCGCAGGGCTAAAGGACGAAGCCCACGAGCCCCGCCCCTCTGAGAGGCGGGACGAGCCGCGGGCCACGGGAGAACGGCCACGAGCCACAAGCCACGGGCCGCGGGCTACGATAGGCATCCCGATGGCCTTGACTTCCTGGCAGCTTCTGCCTCTGTTTGGGCGATTCCTCAAGGCATTAGGGTTTGAAGTGGTTCTTTCCGGCCGCACCGACAGGCGAATAATCCGTATGGGCGTTGAGTCCGTTACCGCTCAGCCCTGTTTCCCCGTAAAGGTTGCATACGGCCATATCGCCGAACTGATTGAAAAACGAGTTGACTATATCTTTCTGCCGAGCATCGTCTCAATGATGGCGGCCTATCCACAGAACCAGCATAATCAATTGTGTCCCTATGTCCAGTCGTTGGGCTACCAGGCCAAAACGGCCTTTGCCGATAAACTCGGAGATACGAAAATTCTCACCGTTCCAATCCGCCTCGGCGAGGGACAGAAACTTCTAAAAAAGAGCTTCATCGCGATTGGCAAAAAGTTAGGGGTCTCCGCATCAGCGGTTCGTAGGGCAATTAAAGAAGGATTTTCCGCCCAGCATGACTTCGAGCAGGCCTTGAAGGGGAAGGGCAGGGAGATTCTCGGTCAAATCGGCCCTGACCAGAAACTGTTCGTGCTCATCTCTCGCCCATACAACGGCTGTGACGAGGGAGTGAACCTGCGATTGCCTGAGAAACTCACCGACCTCGGCGTCAAAATAATACCGATGGATATGCTGGAGCTCGACCAGGCACGGCTTGGCGATGAGGCATTACACCAGCAGGTGTACTGGGCGTATGGCCAGAATATTTTAAGGGCCGCTGAAATAATTAAAGACGACGGGCGCCTTTTTGCAATCTACCTGTCAAACTTCAGTTGCGGGCCGGACTCGTTCCTGATGACGTTTTTTAAGGACATAATGGACAAAAAGCCCTGTCTGCAGCTCGAGATTGACGAGCATTCCGCCGACGCCGGCGTGCTCACCCGTCTCGAGGCCTTTCTTGAGAGCTTGAAGAACTACCGTCCTCAGAAGCCAGAAGTCAGAAGACCCCGACAAGTCGGGGTTGTCTGTCCTCTGTCGTCTGCTACTAAAGGCATCAGTCCCGACAAGTCGGGACACAAGTTATACATCCCGTATATGGGCGACGCCTCCTACGGTCTGGCTGCCTGCTTCAGGGCCTATGGCCGGCCGGCTGAGGTTATGCCCATCGCCGATAGTAAGGCCCTGTTACGCGGCAGGAGATTTACCACCGGCAAGGAGTGTCTGCCCTGTGCCATAACTGCCGGCGAGATGCTCACAACAGCGAAATCCGAGGGCTTTGACCCAAAACGCGCGGCATTCTTTATGCCCGCCGCTTCGGGACCCTGCCGGTTTGGGATGTACAGTTGTATGCAGCGGCTCATTCTAAGATACGCCGGCCTGCCCCCGACTGTCGGGGTTGTGTCCCCGAATCAGGACAGCAATTTCTATGATGAGTTTGCAAAAAGCTTCGATAGCTCCTCAGCGACCGGCTTTATGAAAGATGCCTGGATTGCCGTCGTTGGCGCAGATTTGCTGGGCAAGGTGCTCTTACGGCTGCGCCCCGCAGCTTCCGACGCCGGCAGCTGCCAGCAGGTTTATAACCGAGCGCTCGAGCGATGGGTTGGGTCGATTGAAAGCCGCAGGAGCTTGTCTCAGTACATTGAGCTTATGGGCTCTATCGCCGATGACTTCACAGCCGTGCAATTAGACCCCTCGTCCCGCCCCTCGGAGAGGCGGGACGAGCAGCAGAAGCCGAGAATCGGCATAGTCGGCGAGATTTACGTCCGAAGCCACCCCTTTGCCAATATGAATATAATCGCCCGACTTGAAGAGCTCGGCGCCGCCTGCGATTTGGCATCGCTGGCAGAGTGGATTTACTATACCAACTTTACCCGGGCCAGAATGGCCAGACGCAGAGGCCAGCTTCGCAACCTCTTCACCAACGCAATCCAGAACCATTTCCAGCACAGGATGGAAAAGGCGCTCGCGGCGCCGCTCGAAAAAAGGTTTGGCAAATTGGCCGAGGAGCCGATAGAGAATGTAATTGAGCTGGCCGGACCTTATCTACACCCTTCGTTTGAGGGTGAGGCGATACTTAGCGTCGGAAAAACGGTCGAGTATCACGAACAAGGTTTCGGAGGCGTGGTAAATGTGATGCCCTTTAGCTGTATGCCCTCGACAGTAGTCAGTATGTTCTACTCTCGTTTAAGCGCTGATTGCGGCGGTATGCCGATTTTGAACTTGAGCTTCGATGGCCAGGACGATTCAACGCTGACTACCCGCCTGGAGGCCTTCGTCGAGCAGGTCCGCGACAGAAGCCGGAAGTCAGAAGTCAGAAGACAGACCTCTGTCCTCTGACCTCTGGTTACTCGTCCCGTTAGAAATCCAGCCAGGGGCAATACCACACGAAAAGACAAAATTTCTAACGGGACTCGTTTAGCTTAATCATATCAATAACCTGTTGGTCTATAGGGATGCGCTCATCACAAGCTTGTAAAAGTTCATCGTGTGGCCGGGGGGGTATATGATAATAAAGTTCTACAACTGTGCCTGCGTTGCGAGCGATTTGGATGGCTGGCACAAAATCGCTGTCATTCGCCAATAATACTGCTCGCTGTATCTGATGTTGGACACTCAATTGAACCAAGTCTACAGCCAAAAGAATGTCTACCATTTTTTGTTCATAGCGCACTTTCCCAAGAATATCCTGCACTTGCCCCAAGACCTGCGCAGAAATGACTGGGCTTAGAAGATTGAGTAACTTTTGTTCTACCTCCTCAGCCAACTGTCGTCGTTTAGCAAGCCTACCTGGACGAACTTGAAAACGGGATTCTCTTTCTATCGCGAAAGTGAATCTATCAAATCTGCTTTTTCGTCCTTTCTCTTCATCTGTTGGCGGCGAACTTACGTAGGGCGCACAATCGTAATAATAAGTCCGTAGTCTTTCATCACCTTTTGTTACATATTCAGAAAATTTAAAATAAGAAATTCGGGGGTTTCCAAATTGCTCAAAATACCTTTCTGGCGTAACCACCGTCAATAAATACCGCGTACCTACCCATAATGACCTTTTAACAAAAAAAAGACCAGCGACCGGCTCCCGATCGCTGGCGACTATATCTTACCAGCAACCAACATGGATTGCTGGCGGTTATTCTTATAGTATCGGAAATAAGCCGCATCTGTGTCAATCCTAAATTCTCAGAATTTCAAAAAATTTTATGCCAACCTTCCTTAAATGGCGAAAAACAGCGTTTTTCTGACAACTTCGATTATTGAGAAGCCAGTTAAAAACAAGATAATTGTACGATATTCAGGCCGTCAATCAACAAAGAAAGAGCCGATTTTTAGCATTTTCTTCTCACCATCTCCGCACCGAAGCCGAGGTCTTGGCGTTAACCTCAGCGTTCCTTTCCAAAAGGAGCTTACTTTCCTCGGAAAACCAATAGCGTGATATTATGCGCCGAGGCTATCTAAAAATCAATCAATTTGTCAGCTATCGCCAAAGAAAACTCTCATTTTGTAAAAAATTTATTATTTCAGCTATCATATAGACTTAAAGCAAACTACTCATCTTAACATCCGGCCATTTTTCGCAACAAAGGCGCTCATTCATACGAATACGGATTACGTATTCGTAGTTGATTAATCTTTTACTACGTAATACGAAATACGTATGCAGACGCAGGAAATAAAATTCTGGATTACAAGAGGACTTGACTTTGTCATTCTAAGCCAGGGAAGAAAACCGATTGTCGATGGCAGGATAAACTTTGATTCAAGCGTATATGTAGCCCGTTTTCGCGAAAGTTTGTTCAGGAAGAAAACAGAAATTGAAATTGAAGAAGGCGAGGTTGTTGAGCTTCTTTCTGTTAAGTTAGAAATCAGGAGATTAAAAAAGACCTAATCTTGCCTTCAGACTGGGTGCCGGCGACGGTGAGGAGGGAATCGGAGCTGTCGTCGGTAACTTTTTAAGAAAGGTGAAAAATGGACAATGACAAAAAAAACCAGAAGAAAAAACGGAAAAAAAAGAAGAAAAAGAAAAACAAGCATTATCTATACCCGTGGTTGTAATCACCGCTTTGCGCAAGTGCCATCACAATAATGCCAGACAGATAGCCCAAAAAGCTTACAAGCTGACAGCGGAGGAAAGAGCGGCCTTGTTAAAGTTCTTCGATTGTAAATCGACAGACCTCGTTTTCGAGATTAAAAAGTTCTGGCTCGGCGACAATCTTATCGTAAAGGCAGAACAGCGTTCATCTATGGGGTAAAAGACAATAGATACACCGGTTCAACTACCAACGATTATTACCTGTGGAAGGCTGTCAAAAATCATCAAGCCAAAAGACCACTGCGACAAGGTTTCTTTGCTGAATGTGGCAAAGTGGATACACAATATAGCAAAGACAAATGAGCAGGTCGATGAGCTTTCCAACATAGTTTTCGCGCTTGCGAAAGAGGCAAACGCACCGACCAGCAAAAACCCGATAGCGGTTTTTATGAGCTCGATTAAATCCCAGCTTGGCTATGTACCGCCTACGAAACTTAAAAAAACAGTGAAAAGGGACATCCGTGACCGACTACTTAACGGCTGAAGCAAAATAATGGCTTATCCTTTACCAAAAAAATATGAAGCATTTAGTCCGGAACAAAAAGCAACAGTAGATTCAATCCGGCTTTATGAAGTATATCACAAATTCCGTCCGGCAATGAACGTCTGTGGTAACTGTACACACGCCATAAGAGCTAAAGTTGTTAAAGACCCTGATTGTCGCTGTACAAAACACAATGTACCGGTACACGGCGCCTATTGCTGCGAGGATTTTGCTCTTAATCCTAACCTTATTATGGGCCGGTCTTTGTCAGAGCCTTCTTTAGACGGTAATAAGCATGGACAGCCCGAATCTGTAAGGGACCCTCTCTTAGAGCAATCCGATACAGAGCATCGACAATCCGATATAGAATCTCATCACCACACTCCCGTAAAACTAAATCTTCAAGATGACGCTGTTCGTCAGGGCATGCTTTGTGAGCTCCGTCAGCACAAAGAGCAGAAAGACAAACTGAATGATGATTTACGTCGGGCATTTCAATAAGCCTCCTAGGTGAAGAATATCAGTAGAAAAAAGAAAAATAGGTCGAAATTTTACAATATCAGAGTGCCAAAAAGAGACCCTATCGTCCTGCGGGATATTACGTATATACCTCTTACAAGAGGCCTCTTTGCTATGATTGACACCGAGGATTTAGATAAGGTAAAAAACCATACTTGGTCTGTTGCTTATATTAAGGGCAGGCCTTATGCTGAGACTCGAATAGAGGGTTGTCTTGTAAGACTGCATCGTCTTATCATGAGTGCTGAAAAAGGCGATGGGAAAATGATAGACCACAAAGATGGGCGCTCTCTGGACTGTAGGAAGCAAAATATGCGTTTCTGTACCTGTTCTGAAAACAACAGGAACGCCAAACCAAGGCCACATTCCTCTAAGTACAAGGGTGTTATTAAGAGAAAAAGAAAAAAGGGCTTTGCATGGCAGGCCTCTATAAAAATCAGCGGTAAACCTGTTTG
>Ga0315533_1001624_pt1 | contig 16865 bp, 13 predicted proteins | sample SalMarSW160130MG_FD_203081 | JGI IMG/M metagenome (GOLD analysis project Ga0315533, IMG submission 203081) | Salt marsh sediment microbial communities from the Plum Island Ecosystem LTER, Massachusetts, United States - Salt Marsh Sediment SW1601-30 ... | reverse complement strand
TATAAAATTGACAATCTATATCAAAGTTGATAAGAGCATAAATTTCAGTTTTAACTAATTCTTTGATATTAGCATCGGGATTGGGAAAATGTTCGATAACATAAACTGATCTTGCCACTCTTCGTGCTTCAATTAATACAGACTCAGGATCTTCACAATGATGTAATGTTTCATTTAATAATGAAACATCAAATTCTACATTATCGAATGGCAAAGTCTTGCCATCATAAATCACAAATGGTAACTTTTTTCTTTTTCTGATATCGACAATATCTACTGTATTATATCTGACCTCAGGAAAAATCTCAGCAAAAATATGGATAGGTAGTGATGTTCCGGTTCCAATGTCAAGTACAGAATTAATACCTTCAATATGAGGTCTGAATAATTCAATGAGGTCAAATATTATATCTTCTAATGATTTATTCACAACCGTAAGCCGTATTAAAATGAACTTAAAGTTATATCAAATTAGAGAAATTATCTCCTTTCTTATCAAGGGAGGAAAGCAATGAGACTATAATAACTTTTTATTACAGATCATCTCATCAACCAAATTTTTCTCCACCAGATAGTTTAGACAGGACGTAATTTAAGTATGCTATTAAAGAATTGGAGGGTATTGTGATAAAGCTATAATGGCCTGAACTTTAGTCACAAAAGGAGCATGTTGACTGGAAGTGCTTCTTGAGCGGCATATACCTGTCAGACAGATACCTTACAACATAGCTCTGACGGTCTCTCAGGCATTTGATGATCTCATTGTCAGAATATTCTTTCACTGCAACTGGCAATTTCTTTCAGGCATAACCTGGTGCTGTTCATATTTAAACCATTTTTTTATGAATTGTTGAAAAAAAGCCTGTAAATCAGGGTAACAATTTGGTACTGATTCCTATTAACTGTGTAATTATACTTAACTGTTATAACAATTCTGGTCGAAACAGTTGATTTTATCCGCTTTGCCGGTTCCAAAAAATGGGACTGACGAGGCGTAAGCATGTTTGATGTTGACATACGATGAAAGGAATAATAAGATTATTCGAATGAGTGACATAAAAGTTTTAAAATCTCCTCGAGATCAGGGAAAGTGTATTAGTAAAGATGCGAATAAATACATTGAAAATTCAGAAACACTCTTTTGCAGAGCTATTGAGAATGCTGATGGTGTACCCTTTCAGCTTATCTTCGGACAACGACCAAGAGAATGGCATTTTACAAAAGTAGGCGCAGGAATTAAGCAGTTGTTAGATATCACTCCGGAAGAATTTACTGAAAAACTTTTCCATAGTATGATTGAAGAAGTAGTTCCTCTTTCTGATGATATTCCTGTAGATTTGTGTGAGGCGCGCGAGAAATTCATCAGCGGGGAACTTAGAAGTTATAAAGCAGAAATTCTCCTCAGAACACCTGGAGGGGAGAAGAAGTGGATCCTTGACTCCTCGCTGCCCCTGACAGATGAGACTACAAGTAAAGTGGTTGGCGAATTTGGGATACTTTTTGACATTAATGAACGCAAGCAGATACTTGGTAACCTTGAAAAAACAAGAATGCAGGCTGAAGAGAGTGACCGTTTAAAGACAGCCTTTCTCAGGAACCTTTCGCATGAGATAAGGAAACCGCTGAATGCCATAGTCGGGTTCTCAACACTTATCGGTGAGCAGGAAAACGATCCTCAGCGACTGCAGGAATTCATAGAAATAATCAACCGCAACGCTGACCATCTGCTGGAGATAATGACAGATGTTGTTGAGATTTCTGATATTGAGACCGGCGCTGTAAAAATAAGTAAGGAAGAGATAAACCTTAACCAATTACTGGAAAGGGTCTGCAACTGGTTCACGACAAAAGCATCTGAAAAGAGTCTTTCGCTGAGTTATGTGGCTCCTGCTAATGATGATCAGGTTACGATCATAACCGATCGATTCAAGTTATTACAGATACTTCTTAATCTTGTGGGAAATGCCGTTAAGTTCACCAGGGAGGGAAAGGTTGAGTTCGGTTATACAATAAAGGGTGACATAATTGAATTTTATATTGCCGATACGGGCATAGGTATTTCTTCTGAGCATCATGAGAGGATCTTCAGCAGTTTCTATCAGGTAGATAACGGTTCCACCCGCAGGTATGAAGGCACAGGTCTGGGGCTACCTATTTCGAAAGCTTATATTGAGCTTCTTGGCGGTGAGATATGGTTTACTTCACAACCGGGTGAAGGATCGGTCTTTTATTTTACACTACCATATGAGGTTGTGGACTGATAAAGAAATTTAGAGTAATATAATAATAGTTTGTCAGACTGCCTTAAAATAGCTATATAACGGAGTCAAGGCCGAATTTTATTAATGATAAAAGTTAGTAATAAGGTTGAGGTCATAATGCCCTGATTTCCAACGCCTAAAACTAGAGTTTGGCAACCCATCGCTGGAACCGGTCCCAAGCTGCCAAACATAAACTTTTTTACCAACTCATTTTACAATAATAAGGTTTGAAAAAATTGACTATTATTTTAATATGATTTAATTTAGATAGAGGAAGTCGTACAAATATCAATTTTATGTAAAATAATCAGGAATGAAAAAATTACTTATTATCTTGATATTCTGCCTGATCAACAATTTGTAAAAGCTCTTTCATCGCTTTTCAGAGAAATATTTGCAGAGAATATTTACAAGCACGCCAATGAACTTATACCATATAGCAATAGTCAAAAGATAAATATTCCTTTCCATAGAACACTGATTTATATGACCAATTGGAATGTATTTGCCAAACCTGCTTTAAACAATGCTGAGTATGTCATAGGATACCTCGGACGTTATACACACAGGGTAGCCATATCAAATGCCAGGATAGTGGATATTGTAAATGACCATGTACATTTTATATGGAAAGACTACAGGCAAAACGGTAGAACAAAAATCATGAAGATCAAGGCAGTGGAATTTATTAACCGGTTCATGATGCATATACTACCCTGTGGTTTTTATAAAATACGCTACTATGGGATCTTTGCCAACAAACTATGTAATGACCTCTTGGATACATATCTCGCATTGAATGACAAGGAGATTGATCTATCTTCATTGGAAGGCAAAAACTGGCAGGAAATAGTTCAGGATATGTTTGGTTATGATCCGTTTCATTGTAAAAAATGTAAAACGGGGGAAATGATCTGGCAAATCAATATTAATGCTGAACCAAGGGCTGCCTGAGATGTGTTACTAAAATGTTCCTTGATATAAAATCATTCTTTAAAAGAGAGAAAATCTTTAATGGGAAAGGTATGTTCGATTGTATCAGTTTTTTGCTTATAATGAATTGGAGACCAATTAATAGTATGCTATTAATTTATAAAAGCCCTTCCAAAATCATTCCGTGCAGAGATCCTCTTTCTCCGCAGAGATTTCAGATACCCTTTGTAAATGAATTTATTACAAGAGGTTTTTAATTCCTGTATACATTATTACATACAATTTTAAAAATAAACCTCTTTGGAGTGCAACAATTCTTATTAAATAGTTGATCCTTAATAGTTATTAATAATCACGCACTTGTGTAACTTTCTTATGTCGAACGTTAATTAACAAAAATTGTACGATTCTTGTTGGTCTTCTTTTAATAGATAGATAGATTCAGCCAGATAAATGTCTGATAACTGTTGATTTTATTAATTTTCAAAGTCATGTTGCTACCCACTCTAACCGGTTTGATAGTATTATTAACAGCTTTTTTACTTTCTGCTCTCCTTACTTCATTCCTGGTACCACAGATCATCAAGGTAGCATCAAAATTTCATCTCACAGACAAACCCGGATACCGTAAGATACATAAATATGAGACGCCGACGCTTGGGGGGATTGGGATCTTCGCCGCATTTTCAATAAGTTACCTAACTACAATTAACAGCTATGACCCTGACACAAGGTTCTTCTTCGCAGTGCTGTTGATGCTCTTTTTTATCGGCATCACTGATGATATTATAAACATCAGACCTGTTAAAAAGCTGCTCCTCGAGATTCTGGCTGCAATGATACTAATAGTGCTTGCCGGCATCCGCTTCACCACCTTCCACGGTTTCCTCGGTTTACACATCATCCCTTTATGGCTCTCCGTATCGGTAACCCTCTTTATTATGATTGTCATCATCAATGCACTCAACCTTATTGACGGGGTTGACGGCCTGGCCGCTTCAATAGGTATTTTGGCATCGGTAGTATTGGGGTTTTGGTTCTGGAGCAGAGGCTCAACAGGTAATGCTATAATAACTGCCTCACTCGCAGGAACGCTGGCGGTATTTCTTGTGTTTAACATGTCAAAAGGGAAATACAAGATCTTCATGGGTGACTCAGGGTCGCTGGTTATAGGATTAATTCTCTCTATTCTGATAATAAGATTCAATGAATTAAATGCAGCTCCTGAGACTGTGCGTCCTCTGCACTCCGCTCCCGCCGTCTCTATTGCTATCCTGATAGTGCCTCTGTTTGACACACTGCGCGTTTTCATTATACGTATACTGTATCACCAGAGCCCTTTCACAGCTGATAATAGACACATACACCACCTAATGCTTCGCGCCGGTTACTCCCCCAGGGAGTCAACATTGTACATTTCCATCGCTCATATCCTTATTATCGCTGTGGCTTTTTTGCTCGATAATATCGGCATCTTTATGCTATCTATTGTCTTACTGTTGATATGTATGGGTCTGACAGGACTTGTGCATCTTAAAGTAAGAAATAATACCCGCAGACGACGTTTGCCTGAAGATAAAATCGAAATTGGGAAAGTAACGAATCAAATGCATATAGTACATCACAATGAAAAGAAAAGTATATAATACGACAGACAACCGGTTAATAGCCTTAGTGATGGAATGAAATAATTTGTACAGTATGATTTGATCTCTTAAATACTCTTTAGGGACATTCGCAAAATAGGCCACATTAACAAAAATCCGGTGAGATAAACGTTCTTCTTACCGGATTTTTTGATTATACCGGACTTTATTCATTAGTTTTCTTCATCAGGTGCATAAAATCAAGGTTTTTGGACATACTTATCCTGTCTAATCTATATTCGATCAGTTATTTGAGAGTTAGGCTGCTCTTTGTGATGACTTTTCCTGGGCAAGACGCTTTGCGATTCTGACAGCATTGGCCGTATGCACACCGAAAAAGATCCAGAGGATTTCATTCAGTTGCGTACGAGCTTTGATTTTGTCCAGGCTGTAATGCTGTTTTTCGGTACCAAAGCTACACTCCATCCTTGTTGCCCGTTCCTTACGGAGTTCACTGGCCATAATCTGCCTTTGATCTTCATGTTTTCCTGCCCGACCTTTCCGTTTGAAGTTCGTAGTTATATTCTGTCCGGAACCTGCTTACGATCTTAAAATCGGGCAACTTCTCAGGTCCCAAAAAGATACCACAAAACATCTGCTACTGTATGCTCCCATTGAGGTGTTCAAAAAGCTTCCTGTCTGATAGTCCCGAGTAAGCCTTCAAAAACATCAGGGCCAGCTTGCCTTGAGGACTGAACAATGCAAAACGACCTTTGCGATTTTCTCTTAGTTTCATCGACCTGATAAGCCCCTCCCAGGGAATGGCCTGATAAATTTTACCCAGTTCCGATTCAAGAAAACTGATCCAGTAAAGTTTAAATTCAGTTTGTGGAGAAATAAATGAAATTTCTGGTGTGGATTCGAAGATTCTTTGTAATTTGCTCATATCTTTTTTTAGAATTACCCCGATTTCTTGCCCGTTAAGTTGATTTCGGGGTTTTTCTTCAATTTACAAAGATCTATCTATTTATCAATCAATTATTTTGATTAGTTTTCACAAGTTGCGAACATCCCTCTGTAAGCAAATGGTGTCAATTTGGTGGCACCTTTTTTTTGGCGTCACTTCTGCCCTCAATGTCCCGTTTTAGTTCAGGGCATCACGAAGAACCTATTGTTAATATAACATGAGTTCGGGGCAAAGATGAAAAAAAAGCCATTGATTAATCAATAATTTCCAGGTTTAGAGATGTTTTTTATTTGGCTTAAACTACAAATTTGGCAAGAATCCTTTTTTATAATACATTGTATATCAAATAATTTTTAACATTTAATCATAATTTATTAACAACCTGACACTTATGTATGTTAATGATATCAAGAAGTGTACCGGGAAGGATATTCAATTATTTCAATAATTCTGAGGATCTCAGGATACCTTTCTTTTTCAGGCTGAACATAACTCCGACATTTTTTTCAAAGAGTTTACCGACGTCAAATGCAACTGCAGCCGAGAAAGACAGATTCCATGGCGAAACCTCATCCATAGATCCTTTAATCAACACGGAATGCTGAATTTTGCCGCCTGGGAATTCACCTACATTTGTGCCGCGGTTTCTGGAAAATGTATAAAAGGCTTTATAATCAATCAGGTCAATCCTTCCCTCAATACCAAGATGTAATGCAGATATTTTATTATTTATTAGACATGGGCCGGTTGTTGATGACATTATTTCTGGAGATGTTATAAGCGGTGTTCCGATTGTTTTCCCATTATATGTCCATCCGCCCTCATATACTCCGCTGTTAAAATAGTTATCATTACCACCGGCAAATTTCAAGGTATCATTTTCATAATACTGGTCAAAGGTTCCGCTCTGGTCTGTTGTATTGATATATTCAGCCAGAATCCCCGATATATAATTAAATGATTTGAAAGAGATCTTAATTCCCCATAGTCCGTCCCTTACATTTCGTAATTTAAGACCGCTTCCGTCTTCAAATATTGTCTGCCAGTAAAAATTTATTTCATGGTTCCTGAGCTTCAAATCAATACCAAGATTGTGACTTCCAATATGATTACCTGTAGCGTTCAGGTACTCAGTCCAGTAAGCTCCGGAGCTTCCGCCTCTGGCCATAAAGACCTTCAGAAAATCAGAGAATCCTCCAGGTAGTTGCCCGTAGTTGGGATTGGAGGAGTATCCGCTCCATTGAGCAAAATGATGTAACCCATAATGCAACTTTACAGGTAGTTCACCTCCGAACCTTATATATAAGTATTTATGATGCAACAATATATCATCAACAACCAGATCATCGCCGAGCCAGCCGTGTGATATGCCTCCTTTGAACTCAACAAACTTTTTGGTAAATGGAACTGGTATATAGCCGGAGGTAGAAAAGCTTATTTCGGGTATTGGTCTTGCGTTACCTGACCAGATCAGTCCACCGCTACTTAGGCTCTGATCCTGGTTGCCAAACTGTTTTTCTAACCTTCCGGCTATCAGGGTGAATGGTCCAATTACCATCCCAACATGAGCCTGTTGCAAGATAAGCTCATTCTGACCGCTGAAACGGTCAATAATATCGGCCCCATACATAAATCGCAGGGTCTTATTAATGCCAACACTCCCGGAAAGACCCGCACGTGCCCATATATTAGGCGAGTTTAACGAGATTGTGCCGTAGTTATTTGAAAGAAGCCAAAAAGGGGTATTTTTCCCGGAGGAGACCACCGCGCCTGATTCAATGAAATAGGTGATAGTATCTCCCTTCCGCTGGGATAATGCCGGGGTGGCCAATATAAGGCAGGCAGACGCAATTACTATCTCTATCTTGATATATAATCTCATGAGTTATTTTTGTATTTTCAGAATCCGACTACACTTTTCATGCACTTTTGAAACCTAAGTAAACTAACAGAGTGACTTATGCCTCTAAGGTCTTATGCTTCTATTACAGGCCGTTCAGTCGAGCCAGAAGTAGTTGGTAATTTTATAAATATTCACTTCTTTGGAGTAATCCATTTCAAGCAGACAGGCAGCATTCCTTGAAAAGTTATTGAGCTCCTCACGGCTTGATTTGTAAAACTTTTCATAGCATTTTGCCATGGACACAACATCAATTGGGTCTGATGAAATACCAAGTGAATATTTATCTACTATCCTGGAAACCTCACCCCGGATCAAAGAAAAAATAGGTTTGGAGGCAGTCAGATAGGCCTGAAATTTTGAAGGTACTGTCAGTTCAAATAATGGCGCATCTTTTAGAGAAATGATAAGCACGTCGCTTGCAGCAAAGTATGCGGGCATCTCCGATAATGGTTTCCTCCCGGTAAAATTCACATTAGGTATCTTCTGTTCTTCAACAAAAGCTTTTAGAGAAGCCAGATTTGAACCATCTCCAACGATATTAAGATATACTGATGGATTACTTTCAACAAATAAGGAAAACCCAGCTATTACTTTCTCCAGATTTTGTACTTTCCCAATATTACCAGCAAAAGTAAAATTGAAATCGCCGGGTAATTTCTTAATCTCAACTAAAACATTATCAACGGACGGCCAGTTAGGGATAAAAATGATTTCCTTATCAGGCACAAATACCCTTATTTTTTCAATAAATCCTTCGCATGAAACAAAAATAAGGTTACAATTTTTATAGATAGCCCTTACAAACCATCTTAATAATGCCCTCCTGAATCTTGTTTCCCGGAATCCATATGCAAAAACTGTGTCCGGCCACAAATCCTGTGTCCAGATAATCAGCTTATTCTTAAAGAATTTCTTTGAAATCACGCTCCCTATTGCTAATGTAAGCGGCCCGGTCTGGTAGATAAAAATCCTATCAAATCTTTTTCCAATAAATAATAATACAATAGTGGTGAGTATTGAAAAAGTCAAATAATTAAGTATTTTCCTGAATGCACTTCTATGGTAACCTTCAATGACAGCGACTCTATGAACTGTAATGCCATATGATATTGTCTTTTGATAAATACGGTTTCGAAAACCCTGATAAGCTTTACCGAATGGATAAGATGGAACCCGGGTAAGAACTTCCATTTCATATCCCTCTGATATCCATTGCTGTACCAGGTCATTGATAAGGAAATTCTCCGGGTGGAAGGCTTCACATAATACAAGTGCACGTTTCATTAGCAAAGTTGAATTCCGGGAAAGAAATCTCTATGCCGATCCAGAGAGTATTTTGTTAATCATTATTACCTGATGACAGATACTGTCTGTACATGCCCGGGTGGTTATTCATGAATGCATGCTGTGACAAAAGCATCTCCTTATATGACGGCGCTGAATATTGAAAATCACTCCGGGTACATTTTAAACTTTTATCGGAGCGTTTGCCTTCCACCGGGAGTACAGTAACATTGTCTGCTTTCCATATTTCCTTAAAAAGGCACAGCAGAGCGTATTTGGAAATTTCAGAGTTGTTGGTTATGTGACAGATCCCTGTTAATTCCTGATTTACAGCTGCCTCAATTGCCCTAGCAAGCTCGAGTGTGGTAACCCCCCCCCAATATGTCTGAGTAAAACCATTTATTTCCCCCGATTGTTTCATGAACCAGTGAAAAAGGCCTTCCCCGTTTTCTTTCAGCTCAGGGCCAATAATTGAGGTTCTTAAGGTTAGGTCATGATCATTGATGACTTCTCCCAGAGCTTTACCTCGACCGTATATATCATCCACATCTCTGAAATCGGTTTCCGTGTAGGCTCCTTTTTCCCCGGAAAAGACGCAATCAGTGGAAATATGAATAAGTCTTCCTCCTGTTTCTCTCAGGAGTTTTGAAAGCTGGTGGGGGAAATAGGAATTCAGATAGATGGCATTCGACGGGTCAGTTTGTGAACCCCTTATTAAAATTCCGATACAATTGATGACTATATCAGGGTTTTCTGTTCTGATAAATGATTCAACGGTTGATTTATCAGTAACATTTAATAGATGACTGCTCTCATTTGCTTTTATCGGGAAGGAGGCATCAACAATATTAAAAGCTCCTGTTTCGGAGAAATAGTTGTAAACCATGTGCCCCAGCATGCCTGCTGAGCCCAAAATCATTATTTTTTTCATTACAGAGCTTTATAAATCATTTATGCCATACGGTCCGGTTGATATAATCGGTATAGGAAAGAATGGTCCTCACCACCTTCTTTGAAACGTTCTCGGTCTCATAATCATGAACCGGTCTGAATGAACTCCGTCCTTCAGCATGATGCGCAGTGACAATATCAATTGACTCCAGAATCCGGTCAGTTTTCAGGCCTGACATTATTAAGGTTCCTTCATCCATACCTTCCGGCCGCTCGTGCGCCTGACGAATGGTAATGGCTGGAAAATTTAACACGGAGGCCTCCTCAGTGATCGTTCCGCTGTCAGAAATCACACAGAATGCATTGGTCTGAAGTTTAATATAGTCAGTAAAACCAAACGGTTTCATAAACTCAACCTTAGAGTTATTATTTGTAAAACCGAGCATCTCAAGCTTCTTGCGGGTCCGTGGATGTGTGGATATTATTATTTTCTTCGAGTATTTTTCGGTTATAGCCTGTAATGAAGCGAGGAGGTCAGAAAGATTATTCTCACTTTCTATATTCTCCTCCCTGTGTGTGCTCATGATAAAATACTCCCCCTTTGCCAATCCTTCCGTACTGAGGACATCTGACTTTTCAATTTTATCCCGGTAATACAAAAGGATCTCCTTCATTGGTGAGCCGGTCTTGATTATAGTTTCAGGAGCTATACCTTCCCTGATCAGGTAACGCCGGGCATGTTCCGAAATCGGCATATTGATGTCACTCAGATGATCAACGATCCTGCGATTTATTTCCTCCGGGACACGCTGGTCAAAACAACGGTTCCCTGCTTCCATGTGAAAAATCGGGATTTTTCTGCGTTTAGCAGAAATAACAGCCAAACAGCTGTTTGTATCTCCATAAATTAAAAATGCATCGGGTTTGACCTTCTCAAGAATCTTATCTGACCTGATTATAATGTTGCCAATTGTTTCCGATGTATTATTGCCTGCAACATCAAGAAAATGGTCCGGCTTTCTTATCTCCATCTGCTCAAAGAATATTTCGTTGAGCTCATAGTCATAATTCTGGCCTGTATGAACCAGGATATGATTTGTATGACGATCAAGTTCGGCAATGACCCTGCATAACTTGATGATTTCAGGTCTGGTTCCTACCAGGGTCAATACTGTTATTTTCTTTCCCATGATTCTAATTCTGTCTCGATAAAGTCAAGTTTACGAAGTTTCTCAACAATCTCATCCACGTTCAGCCTACGGGTATTATGTGAATTATAATCCTCTGATAACGAAGTCACAACATCACCTGTTTCAAAATACTTACCATAATTCAGGTCCCTGTTGTCAGCGGGGACACGATAAAATCGGTCAAGATCTTCAGCCTTTGCCATTTCTTCACGTGTGCACAGGGTCTCAAACAGTTTTTCACCATGTCGTGTACCGATGACTTTGATCTCATTATCTGCTTTAAAAATAAGTTTTACAGCATTTGCCAGGTCAATTATTGTTGAGGCAGGAGCCTTCTGAACAAACAGGTCTCCCTGTTCCCCGTTTTGAAATGCATACAGAACCAGACCAACAGCTTCATCCAATGACATTAAATATCTCGTCATATTCGGATCAGTCACTGTGATTGGTTGTCCTGATTTTATCTGTTTCACGAATAAAGGTATGACCGAGCCTCTTGAAGCCATTACATTGCCATATCGTGTCAGACAAACTGTTGTTGTATTATCCGGAATATTCCTTGATGCTGCAGCAGCAACCTTCTCCATTAATGCTTTCGTCATACCCATTGCATTGATCGGGTATGCAGCTTTATCTGTGCTGAGACATATTACTTTCCTGACCTTATTTGCTACTGCCGATCTGATAACGTTATTCGTCCCTATGACATTGGTCTGTGTCGCCTCTATCGGAAAAAACTCACATGAGGGTACCTGTTTCAGGGCCGCAGCATGAAACAAATAATCTACACCAACCATTACCATTTCGAGGCTCTTATAATTACGGACATCCCCTAAATAAAACTTTAGCTTTGAATTCTGATAACCCACCCGCATATCATACTGTTTCTTCTCATCACGTGAGAAGATGCGGATCTCTTTAATCTCCGTCGAAATAAACCTTTTAACAACAGCATTCCCAAAAGATCCTGTGCCTCCGGTAATAAGTAGAATTTTATCTTTAAACATTGTTTTTGCTGTAATAAATTTGTTCAATGAAATTAAACGTTTTTACGGAAGTAACCTCCCAATTGTATTTCGTAACCTCCTTAAGATTGTTTGCAGCCATGATTCCTCTCTGTTCAGGTTGTGATAATAAATCTTCAAGTGTTTCCCTGATAGATATAACTTCATGCGCATTGAAATAGTAGCCGTTCTCCTTAAGAAACTCAGGCATCGGTTGCTTATCACTGCACGCAACAGGTACACCTGAGGCCATTGATTCAATGAGAATATTGGGCATATTCTCACAGGTGGAGGCAAAAATTATACCATCAGCATTTTTATAGTAGTTATTTATTTCATTGTAAGGAATATGGCCATGATAATGAATAAATTTTCCTTCGGGGTCAGTCTCTTTAATAGCCTTTATAAGTTCCTGGCCGGCAGGTTTAAAGATGACTCCTCCAACAAGATCAAGTTCAACCGGATAACCTTTACTCCTGATCTCCCCAATAGCTCTTATAACATTCCATTGATGTTTATATGTATGAACCGTTGATACATATAAAAACCTGAACGGCTTTTCCTTTGAATATTCGGTTATATCCTTTTGCTTTCTGACGTTACCCCGGAACATGGGAGAAACACCATGATTGATAACCCTGATCTCCTTTCCTTGCAGGTTTATTCTACGACTGATCAGATTTTCCGCATAATCTGAAATAAAAATAATCCCGTCAGAGTTTTTAAATGCCCTTCTTTGTCTTCTGTAATTTAACCAGAATTTTGCTACTTCCTTTGGTTGTCTGATCTCCCTCCATATTTCTCTTTCATATAACAACATATTTTGTGAAATACTAATCACAGGCTTGAAATGTCCTGTATAGTCGCCGCTGACTGAAAGAAGAATGTCACAGTTCTTTTTAATAATCCTGTCAAAAAGTAACAGCTGGAACATTACGCGAAACAACAATCCCCTGTTAAGCCATGGGAATTTTATCTTATTAATCCACACATTGTCAGGTAATTGATCTAATACTTTTTTGGAACTGAATACAAATACTTTAAAAGCCGTGGAATTAATTGTGCCGGGATTAAAATTTGCCAGTATCTCCGCAAGATGAGTTACGCCTCCACCACCACCAAGATTGGTTGCATCAATTCCTATACGCATGAATAATTTTAGTTTAACCAGAGGTTCTTTTATTCATAAATGATGGTAATATCACTATTAAATAGATAAAAAAAGCAGCCACCATAAAACCCATTGTAAATGCAAACGATGATAAAAGATCGCCTCTTAAGACAAAGATAACCATCCCAATTCTTCATTTAAGATAAAGGTCATGTATTATTTACCTTTTGTATAGCATCTCTCTTTTTACAAAAATAAGAAACTTATAGAACAAGTATTTTAATAATGAACCGTAGCCCTTTGCTTTAAGCTTTTTAGCTACTGTATAGTTACGAGAGATGAGAGTAACTGGTCTAAACATTCTGTAAAATATTGAGCTTTCTCTACCAATAGGCACGCCCCTTAGGTTTTTATCATGTTGTCTATATAGTATTGTGGGTAAATATATACTTGAAACTATCCCTTTGCGGATGACATTTATTGCAACCCACCAATCATGCATGCTTTCATCTTCAGGCACCGGGAGTGATACTTCTTTTGCCTTCTGGTTAAACATCATTGTGCAACCCGTTGCATAGCTACATATTGCTAAATAGTTGTACGATTTGAATTTATCAGGATCAAGTTTAATACTAGACCAGTAAGAGTCCGAGATTATATTTAAATTGGAGTCAACAAGTTTCAGATCAGTATGGATAATTATCGGTTTATCTTTATTTGATTCATTAATCTCAAGCATATGCTTATAAGTTATTTCTATTTTTTCAGGTAACCAGACATCATCCTGATCGCAAAACATATAAAACTCTGATTCAACAATTTCCATTAAGTATAAGAAACTCTTCATTGCCCCTAAATGAAGCTCGTTATTATCGACCAAAACTAATTTGGGGTATTTAAACAAATATTCATTCAGAATTTTCCGGGTTGCATCCGATGAACCATCATCTCGTATATATAAAGTCCAATCTAAACATGATTGGTTGATTAAAGAATCCAGTTGTTCCCTTAAATATGCCTCGCCATTAAAAACAGCCATTAAAATAGCTATCGTATGTGGATTGGTGATTCTTTGTTGCATAGTTATTTGGTTATGGATTATGCTATACTTATCTGATTACCATCCCAAAAGTAGAGAATTTGAATTTATTTGATCAATGGTATCAATTAGCCTTTTAGGAGTCAAATTGATAAGACTTGGAACTATGTATAAAAACAAGTAGTTTACAAATAATAGCGATTCGATCGCTATAAGTCTGTTTGGAATTTGTTGTGTTTTTTTTATGTAATTAAAAGAATATAAGACATAGCTTAATCGCACAATTATTAAAGTATCATTATAACGATGGCTAATAATTTGTAAAATAAATCCTACAGGAATGAAAATAATCGAATAAACAGAGAGGTAATAGAGAAATTTGTATTTACGGTCTTGCATTAAATCTGGAAAATCCCTTTTCAAGGAATTATGTAACACGATTACAAAAACTATAAATAGGAAACTGGGTATGGCACTAAATATTCCTCCTTTAATTGAAGAAATATGTCCCTCCATAAAATAATCGCGATAGTGATCTATCAGAAGACCAAGCTCAATTTTGAGTATTAAAAGCGTTAGAATAAATAATGCAACAGAATAAATAGTTAATCTGCGTATTAATTCATCAGGCTTGGTGAAATAGAAAATTAATGGGAAAAACAGTAGTAGTATAATGCCTTTGTGTGAGAGTATTGATAGTATAGCAAAAACTATGCTAATGAACCATCTCTTTTTAATAATCAGATAATATGAATAACCAAGAAAAAGGGCAAAGGCTAAGTAATATCTTATCTGATTACTTAAAGGAACAAACAAGACTATTAATATTGAAACCAGAACAAATAACCGATCTTCAGTGAATTTAGATACAAACAATAGAAAGAAAATCCCAATTAATAGAATATGTAATCTGTAAACTTCAGTGTAATTATAACCAATCTTCTGAAAGCAGTCCGAGATCACCCGAAACAATAGATCTTGAGAAACAATCAGATCCTCAAACATTAATTCGTATCCTTCCCAATCAACATTGTTTGTTATAAATAATAAGGAGATATAAAATATTACAAGCCCGGTTATGGAGTTTAAAAAAATAGTATTATCATTCTTTTTAAATCTTTGAAAAAAGAGACCCTGAAACAATTGTGCCAACGACAAAAAGACGATTAATAGAAATACTACTGCCAGGCTATACATTACAACTTTCTAATTCCTTTTATTTTAGGCTCTTATATTACTTATACTGCTGAACGCATGTATTCAATTACTTAGAGACATCAGTCAGAGATTTTAATCCCTTTGTAATAGCTTTTTAAAAGGCCATTCTTTTGGCATAAAAATATAGAAGCAAATAGTACAAAAGTTTCTACTATTATTATTACACCTGCCAATTGAAAAGTACCAAGTTTCTCACTAGCCAGGAGAAGTCCTATGCAAATAAGATAAACAACAAGTGCAGCCATTCGCATTTTGGTATATTCCTTGACATAGCCTAAAGGAATGAGTGTTAAATCGGCAAAGAAAAGGCTCAAGCAAACCGGCAACACTGAAATTGCAAGCAATCTTAAAAGATTAACAGCAACAGGATTAAAGCTGCCACTTATAAAAACAACAATAGGACCAGCAAATATGAATAATGTCAGATAAACTATTAAGAAGAATAAAAATACAAATGCCATGGGTTTTTTAATAAAACTTATATTCTTATCCTTTGAAACGCGAGGGAAGAGTGTTTGGCCTACCAAGTTAACGGGAACTTTAACAATATTAACAATTTTGTCAGCTACATCATAAATGGCAACTTCTTGCATTCCTAAGAAAGAACCCACAATTAGTTTATTAGCATTGACATAAATTTGTGACGAAACATTTGAGATAAACAAAGGAACATTTTCGTTGAAATATGCAAATAAATTTTTTATTGAAGGAATTCGGAATTTAATATGATGATGATAAAACATGATTCTTAATCCGATTATTGCTCCGGAAACAGTTCCAATACCTAAAAATAATGGAACCAGATAATAATCTTCCGGCTTTCTTACAAAGCAAAAAATCATAATTGCAGATAGAACTCTCGTGGCAATATTAATAAATGTAATATACTTCATTTTTTCAATTCCCCGAAAATACCAAATTGGGAATAGGGCTTCACTTAAGCAGAAGAGCATCGAAAGGTAAAATAAAACATCATGAGCCCGTAATAAAGGGATAAAAATGACAAGTATAGTAAGTACAAGGATAGAGGCAACAAAGAGGGCTTGCTTCAATATTATAATAGTAGAGACAGTTACAGATAATTTGTCCGGATCATTTCTATTTATAGAAACATCACGTGTGCCTGTAATAGTGAATCCAAAATTTACCAGTATGGAAAAATAAATGGAAATTGTTTGTCCAAACACTACTAAGCCGTAGTATTCTTGTCCTAATGTCCGAAATAGAATAGGGACAATTATTAGAAAAATAATAAGATTAGAGCCTTGAAGAAGACTCAAATATGAAAAGTTTTCAATTAGTATTAGGTTTTGTAAAAGGGCAGATTTTATTCTTTGAACCATTAAGTTACTTACTTAAGTTTCCTGGTTTCTAAACTATTATAATTCAATTAGTTAGTATTTCAATTTTTCTTCCAAATACTACTTTATATATCTAACATACAGCGCATTACAATGTCATTGGCTTATCATGCAGCC
>Ga0315533_1001623_pt1 | contig 16883 bp, 12 predicted proteins | sample SalMarSW160130MG_FD_203081 | JGI IMG/M metagenome (GOLD analysis project Ga0315533, IMG submission 203081) | Salt marsh sediment microbial communities from the Plum Island Ecosystem LTER, Massachusetts, United States - Salt Marsh Sediment SW1601-30 ... | reverse complement strand
ATACAGCTTCCTTGCATATAAGTGATTGTTTGCACAATACTTATCGGCAAATGAGGCTGTTTTTGTTTGATAATTGCTACCATCAAAATCCCTCTAATCGGTCAGTTTGAGTTAGTATGCTAATATAGTAACCAATTGATTTGGACCACCGAGCCATCTCAACTTCGGCGAGTAAATCCAAAATCCCCCTCAAAATCAGTTGACTTTGCGGCTAAGTCGATTTATCTTTTGACAGTAATCGTGTTAATAAAGCTGGCGAAAGCTTACCGTCCAATACGGTGACGGTGGTGCTGTGAAGCGACATGGTGTGTTATAATGAAACCATATAAAGCATAATTGAGCCAAGAAGGAATACACTATGAAAAAGAAAGCGGCGTATAAGGATTTCACCGACCGCCTCAAGCTGTTAATCAGTAAACATCCCGACCTGATTACAACAACGCTCAGCAATATCTTCACGATGCGCCTCATTGGGAATAAAACTCACGGCGACCTTGCCGAAATTGCAATTCCTGAGTTTGTAAATCAGTACATGTACGACTTTAAGTCCGTCCATGTTGGCAAAGATCTTTACAGATCGAAAACCAAAGAGGAAGACATCTCGATAATTAATGAGCTCTCCAAAACTAAATTTCCAGTGAGCCTAAAGGCCTACGGGGCTGGCCCGCTACAATTGTCCACGGACAAGAACAACCTTATGTTTCCCAAACTAGAGCAGTATAAGACTCCGATTGAAGGAGACATGATAAAGCAAGTGTGGGGCGACCCTGTGTTTTCGCAATTTGAAACCATCAATATCTTAGCTTTGATCTACGACGAAAAGAAAATGAAGTGCAACATTCTTGTGTTCAATTCTGGGAGAGCACAATCTGCGGTAACCCACATTGATTCTATCGTAAAAGGCAGAGGGCGAAAGCATCCCATCTACCGATTCTTCGATACTGATGGAGGGTATGTTTGCGAAGTCCGTTATGGCGGAAGAGCGGCAAATGCGCTACAGCGAGGTTTCTGGACAAACACCAAATCAGGGTTCAAGTATTTCGACAGTATCACGAATGGCTGGATTGACTATTCACACAATCTTATTTTGGTTAAGCTGTTTTCTCATGCGTTGGTCTCATCAAGCGATGGGCACTCATCCGCACTTGAGAAAATTAAAGAAGACATTGCCCTCTTAAAGCAACGGTCAGGATTAAATCAGTAATGGAAACTCTGTCACTATTCAATGACATTGTGGTCGATGCCCCACTTACAGAGGGTATCAAGTATGCGGGATCGAAGCTAAAGCTCCTCCCATACATTCTTCAACTAGCTAAGAAAGTTGGTGCTAAGTCTGTGCTGGATGGTTTCTCAGGAACTACGAGAGTATCGCAAGCATTCGCTAAAATGGGGTATCGAGTTTTTTGTAATGATATTTCAATATGGTCTGAAGTTTTCGGCACCTGCTATCTTCTCAATGATAAACGAGCCGAAGAATACTCTGGGCTTATTGACCATCTTAACTCACTACCGCCGACAGATGGGTGGTTTACGGAGAATTATGGTGGTCTGCCCAACGATGGGAGTGCTGTTCAACAAGATGGACTCAAGAAGCCGTGGCAGATTCACAACACCAGAAAGCTTGACGCTATAGTAGAAGAAATCGAAAACCTATCCCCACCCAAAGTTGATAAGGCTGTTGCTCTTACAAGTCTGATCCTTGCATTGGATAAAGTAGACAGTACTCTCGGCCACTTTGTTTCTTACCTGAAGGATTGGTCTCCAAGGTCGTATAATAACCTTATTCTCAAGGTTCCGCATATCTTCGTTAATGACAAACAAAATAAAGTTTTTCGTTGCGACATTTTTGATATAGCAAAGGATGCGAACGTAGACCTTGCTTACTACGATCCACCCTACGGATCTAACAACGAGAAAATGCCTCCTTCACGAGTTAGATATGCCTCCTATTATCATCTTTGGACCAGTGTATGCCTGTTCGACAGGCCTAGACTATTCGGAAAAGCAAATCGCCGAGAAGATTCTTCCGACAGAGTAGCGTCTTCCGTTTTCGAGGAGTTCCGAAGAAACTGTGACGGGCGTTTTATAGCCGTACAATCCATCGAGGACCTCATCAAGAAGACTCAAGCTCGCTGGATCATACTCTCTTATAGTTCCGGTGGCAGAGCCACGGCCGATGAGTTGAACGATGTTCTGTGCACAAACGGTAATATCATTGATGTGGTAGAAGTTGAATACAAAAAGAACGTGATGGCAGGTATGAAATGGACTAATGAGTGGTTGCGTGCTGCAGAAGATCCAAACCGAGAATTCCTGTTCCTGCTTGAGAAGAAATAGCCCAAAAAAAGCGATTTTTTGGCCGTTTTTCCTTGATTTTTGCCCACCCTGTACTACGTAGAGTGCAGGGTTAACGCCTTAGGGGAGTTAACCAACTTTTTTCTACAAAATGATTTGGCTGGCAATTTGTTCAGGCGCCTTTTCATAGCTCAACGGCTCCATAGTAAAGCTGCCCCGCCCTGCTGTAATGCCCCTAATCTCGCTGGAATACCCGAACATCTCAGCCAGAGGCACTTTAGCATCAATCACCCGCATATTTCCATGCATCCGGCAATCCGTGATTGAACCCCTTTTACCAAGCAAATTGCCCTGCACAGCCCCAAAACCGGCCTCAGGGACCACTATTTGCAGCCGCATTATCGGCTCAAGCAAAACCGGCCTCGCCTTCTCTAACGCATCAGCTATTGCTATTGCCCCAGCTTGCTCAAAAGCGATGTCCGAAGAATCCACCGGATGAAATGACCCGTCAATCAGCGTAACTTTAATTCCCACAACAGGGAAACCGGCCAGCACACCACCGCCCAAGGCATCTCTAACCCCTCTTTCTACCGCAGGAACATACTCCCTCGGCACTTTATCGGACGCAACTTTACTCTCAAATTCAATATCGCGGCCCCGCAGACGCCCTTTCGTCAGCAGCGGCTCAACTGTCAAGACAACGTGGCCGTATTGGCCATGACCTCCTGTCTGACGTATGAATTTGCCCTGCCCCTCTGCCGACCTCGTAATGGTCTCCTTATAGGCAACCTTTGGCCTGCCAACCCTGACATCAATACCTTTTTCTCGCACCAGTTTATGCTGGAGCACCTCCAAATGCAGCTCGCCCATCCCGCTGATGATTGTCTGGCCTGTTTCGCTATCGACCTTCACCTCAAAAGTTGGGTCTTCACGCCTCAACACAGCCAGCGCCTCTGCCAATTTTGCCGCCTCTGTACCTGTCCTCGGCTCTATCGACATACTAATAACCGTCTGGGGAAACGTAATGCTCGGCAAACAAACAGGATTCTTGGTATCGCAAATCGTATCGCCCGTAAGCGTCTGTTTCAGCCCCACAACAGCAACAATATCGCCGGCGCCGGCAGAGTCCAGAATCTTCCGCTCGCTGGCGTGCATCTCAAATATCCTGGTGATATTTTCCCGCTTGTTGCGATTTGCGTTTAAGACCCTGCTGCCGGACTTCAACGTGCCTTGATAAATCCTCAGAAAATACAAATCGCCGTGTATATCGCTGGTAATCTTAAACGCAAGCGCAACTAAGCTGGCACTTTTGTCACACTTAACCGTCTTTTTCTTCTTTTCATCGCCCGGCTTATGCCCGATTATAACGCCCTTCTCCAACGGAGAAGGCAAATACGCCACAACGCCGTCAAGCAACCTCTGAACACCGACATATTTCAGCGCCGAACCGACGAATATCGGATGGAGCTTATTGCGCAACGTTCCGCATCTCATCGCCCTATTAATCATCTCAACATCGATTGGCCTGTCATGTATGAAGTTATCCATCAACTCTTCATCGTGTTCGGCTGCAAGCTCAATCAGCCGGCCTCGCTGCTGCCGGGCCGCCCGTTGCAATTTGCCGGGAATCTCCGCCTCTTCGAAGGTCGCTCCCAGCTTTTCTGCCTTGTAGAAAACCGCTCGCATCGAAATTAAGTCTATTATCCCGGCAAAAGAACCTCCCGACCCGATAGGCATTTGTAACAGAATCGGATTGGCGATGAGCTTATCGTGAATGCTCTCAATGGTCATCTCGAAATCGGCGCCAACCTTGTCCATCTTGTTCACAAAGCAAAGGCAGGGCAAATCATATTTTTGTCCCTGCCTCCATACAGTCTCACTCTGGGCCTGCACACCTTCGCTGCCGTCAAACACCGCCACCGCACCGTCGAGAACACGCAAAGACCTTTCAACCTCAGCGGTAAAGTCGATATGCCCGGGCGTGTCGATAAGGTTGATTTCAAAGCCCTTCCACGGACATTTCGTCGCAGCGCTGGTTATAGTAATGCCCCTTTTCTGCTCCTCTTGCAGGTAGTCCATAACCGCCGTGCCTTCGTGGACCTCACCCATTTTGTAAGTCTTGCCGGTATAGTAAAGAATACGCTCGGTTATCGTCGTCTTGCCGGCGTCGATATGAGCCATAATTCCGATATTACGTAATTTTTCCATAGCGTTTTGCGTATAACGAATAGTAAAAAAACAGCGTATAGCAAAAAACTAAACGCTATACGCTGTCCGCTATCCGCTATAAAATTACCAAGCAAAGTGTGCGAACGCCTTATTCGCATCAGCCATTCTGTGAATATTTTCCCGCGTGGTCATTGCGCCGCCGCGCTGGTTATAAGCATCAATCAACTCGGAAGCCAGCCGCTCGCACATCGGCGAGCCCTTCTTGGCCCTGGCCGACTGGATTATCCACCTGAAAGCAAGTGACTGCTGCCGTCTGCTGCTCACCTGCATCGGCACCTGATAACTGGCCCCGCCGACACGTTTGCTGCGAACCTCGATTAAGGGCCTTACGTTATTTACCGCCTTCTCAAATATCTCAAGCGGGCCGGCATCTTTGACCTTTTTGGATATAATATCCATAGCATCGTAAAAAACCTGCTGTGCCACGCTTTTCTTGCCGCCCCACATCAAACAGTTAATAAACTTAGAAACCAGCTTGCTGTTATACGCCGGGTCCGCTTTTAATTGCTGACCTGAAGCCGTAAACTTTTTTGCCATAATGTCCTCGGTCAGTTCATTGTTCATCAATGAACTCATAACAATGAACTACGAACTATTTTGTTCTTTTTGCCCCATATTTACTTCTACCCTGTTTGCGTCCGGAAACAGCCGCACAGTCAAGCACGCCGCGAACAACATGATACCGCACACCGGGCAGGTCTCTAACCCGCCCCCCGCGAATGCAGACCTGGCTGTGCTCCTGCAGGTTGTGGTCGATACCCGGTATGTAAGCCGTAACTTCCACGCCGCTGGTCAGCCGAACTCGAGCGATTTTACGCAAGGCGGAGTTCGGCTTCTTCGGCGTCTGCGTCCTTACTATCAGACACACACCCCTTTTCTGCGGACTGCCGCTAATCTCAGACACTCGCCTTCGAGACTTTGATTTCGCCCTCGGACGTCTGACTAACTGGTTTATAGTAGGCATAGCTCTCCAATCTCAAATTTAATACCCTACATCACCCTACATCCCGCTGCCGTTTCCGTCTTCGACAGAAGAGAAGGGGACTTCTCACTCGATACCCAATGCCTCCTTGACGGCCGCCTCTGCCTTTGCCTCTGCGGCCTTAATCTCGCTGACTTCCTCAAATTCCTTCGGCAGCGGCGCTTCCGCAAGATGCTTGACCTTCATTTCAAGATACGGCTTGAAAGCCGTGCCTGCCGGTATCAGATGACCAAGTATAACGTTCTCCTTCAAGCCGCGAAGCTCATCTACTCTACCAGCCAACGCCGCATCAGTCAAAACCTTAGTTGTCTGCTGGAAACTGGCCGCCGCGATAAAGCTTTCCGACCGCAGCGAGGCCTTCGTTATCCCCAAAAGCAACGTCTGGGCAGTGGCCGGCTTCGGACGCTTGCCTTTTGCCGGCGTACCGCCAATCATCTCAATCTTCTCGTTAATACCGGCAAGTTTTTCCTTGTCGATAACCTGCCCCTTCTCTAAATCGGGTGTATCTCCAACACTGGTAATCTTGACACTTTTGGCCAACCCTTCATTCTCTTTTCGGAATGCAAATTTATCAACGATCTCGCCCGGCAAAAACGTACTATCGCCGACAGATTCAATTTCAATCTTTCTCATCATCTGAGCACAGATAATCTCAATATGCTTATCGTTGATACTGACGTTTTGCGAACGATAGACATTTTGAATCTCTGAAATCAAATACCTCTGTAACGCTTCTTCGCCCTTAATCCGCAGGATATCATGCGGAACCAACGGACCATCAGTCAAGAGGTCACCAGCTTCCGCTGTATCACCGGTATGGACGTTCAGGTGCCTGTCGCGCTGCACGTGGTGCTCTTTCTCCATTCCACTTGGATTTGCAATTTTTATCGTCATTTTGCCTTTGCGTTTATCACTTCGCAGCTCAACGCGGCCCGAGATTTCAGCCATCGCCGCGGGGTCCTTGGGTTTGCGCGCCTCAAAGACTTCGGTAATCCTAGGCAAACCACCGGTGATATCCTGAGTGCCGCCGGTCGCCCTTGGCTGATGAGCAAGCAATTGGCCTGCCTGTACCCTTTGGCCCTCAATGACCTCAATCCTGGCCCCTGCAGGCAGATAGTGCACGTCAAGTATCTTGCCGTCGGTATCCTCTATGATAATTTGTGGATGTTTATCGCCTTTATGTTCGATTACCATAGCCTTGCCGGTCTGGCCTTTCCGCTCTTCTTCAAGCCGAATCGTCTCGCCTTCTATGATATCTACGAACGCAATTTGACCGGGCACCTCCGCCAGAATCGGCGTACGGTGAGGGTCCCACTCGAACAATAAAGCCCCGACCTTGACCTCCTGACCGTCCTTAACCGAAACAACAGCCCCATAGGGCACCTTAAACTTGTCCAGCTCCCTGTCCTTTTTGTCAAGAATGGCTATCTCGCCGTTGCGTTTAAGCGCTATTATCTGTGTAACACCACCTTCTTTCTCGAAGGAAACCGCATTTATATCGCGATACTGAACCGCGCCTGAGTGTGTGGCCTGTTGCTCGCGCTCCAATATCGCTCTGGAAGCGATACCTCCGGTATGGAACGTTCGCAGCGTCAACTGTGTTCCTGGCTCTCCAATTGATTGCGCCGCTATTATGCCCACCGCCATCCCTTGCTCAACAAGCGCCGACGTGCTGAGGTCCCATCCATAGCACTTCGCACAAATACCAAATCCACTCTCGCAGGTCAGAGGGCTTCTGACCCGGATTGCATCAAGACCCAAAGTCTCAATCTTGGCCGCTATCTCAGGCGTTATAACCTTGTTCTCATGAACTATCATTTCGTCGGTAATGGGGTTACGAATATTATCCCTGGCGGTCCTGCCGATAATAAGCTGGGAAAGTGGCACATCAACCTGTTCGCCCCTGCTGATTGTGCTTTTGGTAATCCCCTGTAAGGTCCCGCAGTCATGCTCAACGACAATTACGTTCTGGGCCACATCAATAAGTTTTCGGGTAAGATAGCCGGAATTGGCCGTCTTCAAGGCCGTATCAGCCAAGCCCTTACGTGCCCCGTGGGTAGAGCTGAAGTACTCAAGAACAGTCAGCCCCTCCCTAAAGTTGGATTTAATCGGCGTTTCGATAATCTCACCGCTGGGCTTAGCCATCAAGGCCCGCATCCCCGCAAGCTGCTGAATCTGGTCGACACTGCCCCTTGCACCGGAAATCGTCATAATGTATATCGGGTTCAGATACGGAGTACCGTCCTCCGCAGTATCTTCCTTAAGGCCACGCATCATTTCGCTGGTAACTTCCACACGGGCATGCGTCCAGGCGTCGATGACCTGATTGTACCTTTCGCCCTCCGTCAAAACACCGCTGTTGTAGTTTTTATGGATTTTTTTGATTTTCTTCTCTGTCTCGTCTATGATGTTTGGCTTCTCTGCGGGTATTTTCAAGTCCGTAAGACCAAAGCTTAAACCAGCAAGCGTGGCATACTTAAAACCCAAATCCTTTATTCTATCAAGCAGGTCCACCGTCTTGGCACTGCCTGCGAACTCAAAACAGTCACTAATTACCCTGCTTAACATCTTTTGAGACATCGCCATATTGTAAAACGGCATCTCATCAGGCAGCGTATCGTTGAATATACACCTGCCAACCGTTGTCTCAATATAGCTGGCAGTTCTCAATTCGTAGTCTTTAGTTTCCCCACTGCCTGAGGACTCATCCCCGACAACCGGCTTATCTTTATCCATCCTGACTTTAACCTTTGCGTGCAGCCCTACCTTACCCGTTTCATAGGCCATTATTGCTTCAAAATCGTCTCTGAAGCACATCCCCGAACCTTTCTCTCCCTCCATCATACAAGTCAAGTAATAATTACCCATAACCATATCCTGAGAAGGCCCGACCATCGGAGAACCGTGGGCCGGTGAAAAAATATTGCTGGTAGTCATCATCAAGGTATGTGCTTCTGCCTGTGCCTCGATGCTTAGCGGCAGATGCACCGCCATCTGGTCCCCGTCAAAGTCAGCGTTGAATCCCTTGCAGGCCAACGGGTGCAGCATTATTGCGTTCCCTTCGACAAGAATCGGCTCAAAGGCCTGGATGCCCATTCTATGAAGTGTCGGCGCACGGTTGAGCAAAACCGGATGCTGATGAATCACCTCTTCCAATATATCCCATATCTGCTCGTCACGCCGCTCTATCATCCTCTTGGCGCTCTTAATCGTGTCAGCAAGACCGTGCTGTTTAAGCTTGCGAATGATAAAGGGCTGATACAGCTCCAGAGCTATCCTCTTCGGCAAACCGCATTGATGAAGCTTCAAATTAGGCCCAACCACAATTACCGAACGAGCCGAGTAATCAACGCGCTTGCCGAGCAGGTTCTCACGGAATCGACCTTGCTTACCCTTAATCATATCGCTCAGCGACTTCAACGGCCGATTATTACTGCCGAGCACCGGCCTGCGACAACGCCCGTTGTCCAGCAGAGCATCGACGGCCTGCTGAAGCATCCTTTTCTCGTTACGGATAATTACATCAGGGGCATTGAGGTCTATCAGCTTCTTCAGCCGGTTGTTACGATTTATGATTCGCCTGTAAAGGTCGTTCAGGTCGCTGGTCGCAAAATTACCGCTCTCGAGAAGAACCAGAGGACGCAAATCCGGCGGGATAACAGGGATAACCTCAAGCACCATCCACTCAGGTTTGTTACTGCTATTTCTGATTGCCTCGACGGTCTTAAGGCGTTTTGTCAGGTCCCTGATTTTCTGATTACTGCTGGTCTTGGTCATAGCGGTCCTCAGCTCACCGGCCAAAGCATCCAGGTCAAGGTTCACCAGCAGCGCCTTGATGGCCTCGGCGCCTATTGACGCCTTAAACGAACTGCCATATTTGCTCGTTGCTTCACGAAATTCGTCTTCACTAAGCAGTTGACCCCGTTTTAAGGGGCTTTGACCCGGGTCGGTAACAACATAGTCCTGAAAATAAATTATCTTATCAAGGTTCAACGTCTTCATCCCCAGTAGCACGCCAAGATGATTTGGTATGGCCTTGAAAAACCATATATGCACCACCGGCGCCGCAAGATTAATATGCCCCATCCGTTTGCGCCGAACACGACTATGCGTAACCTTAACTCCACACCGGTCGCAAATTATCCCCTTAAACTTGGTGCCTTTATACTTTCCGCAGGCGCACTCCCAGTCACGCTCAGGCCCAAAAATCCTCTCACAGAATAAGCCGTCCTTTTCTGGCCGATAAGTACGGTAGTTAATCGTCTCCGGCTTTCGAACCTCGCCAAAAGACCAGCTACGAACATCATTAGGACCAGCCAATGAAATCTTTACCGAACCGTAATCATTAATCAGGTCGTAAATATTGCTTAACATTTAAAGCTAACTCCTTACTACCAGTTTCAAGCACCGAAGCATTGGCGCCCGCTTACAACCCCGAACTCAACACTAAGGGCTAAAATTACAGCGATGTGCCGCCAAGTCGCTTCTTCTCAAGCTGAATATTCAATCCCAATCCTCTCAATTCATTGCACAATACATCAAAGGACAGGGGCGTTCCCGCTTCAAGGGTGTTTGTCCCTTTCACCATTGACTCATAGATTTTTGTCCGGCCCTCAACGTCGTCGCTTTTAACCGTCAGCATCTCCTGCAGCGTATAAGTTGCCCCATATCCCTCCAGTGTCCACACTTCCATCTCACCGAACCTCTGCCCGCCGGTTCTCGCCTTGCCGCCTAACGGCTGCTGCGTAATCAAACTATACGGCCCTGTCGCTCTGGCGTGAATCTTGTCGTCAACAAGATGATGCAGCTTCATCATATAGATGAATCCGATGGTTGCCTTCTGGTCGAACGGCTCGCCTGTCCTGCCGTCATACAACTGAGTCTTCAAGGTTGGTGGGACATGCACAAAAAGCTCATCATCAGGCGGCGGCTGTTTGGCCTGCTCCAGCTCGGCTGCCCGCTTACGCATAAGCTCATTTGCCTCGGCGGTAAGCTGCCGGATATCAACCTCCGTAGCACCGTCGAAAACCGGCGTAATAGCGGTGAAGCCCAGCACCTTCGCTACCCAGCCGAGATGTGTTTCCAGAATCTGCCCGACATTCATTCGGCTCGGCACACCAAGAGGATTAAGCAGTATGTCCAGGGCCGTACCGTCCTCGAGGAACGGCATATCCTCTTCCGGCATAATTTTGGCAATTACTCCCTTGTTGCCGTGCCGACCCGCCATCTTGTCACCGATTGACAGCGTCCTTTTAGTTGCAACGTAAATCTTTACCATTTCCAGCACGCCGCTGGGAAGCTCATCGCCGTGTTTCAGGTGTTCAATCCTGCTTTTCTTCTCCTCTTGAATCTCAGATAACCTAACCCAAAACTTATCGATAATATTCTGTACGTCCTCTCGCACCGAGGCGGGCCTGACCCACTTAATATCGAAGTTCTCTACCTGCTCATAAACAACCTCGTCGTCCTCACTGACACCTGCCTTCTGGCGGGTGGAGGGGTCAACGATATTGACATCCAGCTTCTTATGGATTTGCTCTATCATTTGCCTGAATATCACGCACTGTCTGGCCCGCATCTCTTTCTCATATTGCTTTATCTGGGCTCTCAAAGCGCTCTTCGCCTCATCACCGCCCGCACCACGTCTGGTAAATCGCTCCGTCTTTATTACCACTCCCTCATAGCCGCTGGGCAGTTCAAGTGAGTCATTTTTTACATCCTCACCGGCCCTGCCGAATATGGCGTGCAACAGTTTTTCCTCAGGCGTAAGCTCAGTCTTGCTCTTGGGAACCACCTTGCCTACCAGAATGTCGCCGGGACATATTCTCGCCCCTTCACGGATTACTCCATGCTCATCAAGATTTCGCAGTGCCCTTTCGCTGACATTAGGAATATCATTTGTAAACTCCTCCTTGCCGAGGCGGGTTTCACGAACCTCGGTAGTAAACTCGTCAATGTGAATGCTTGTAAAGCTATCGTTCTTGACGAGTTTTTCACTGACAATAATCGCATCCTCAAAATTAAAGCCGTCAAAAGAAACAAACCCAACGAGCACATTTTTCCCCAGCGCCAGCACACCATCAGCAGTGCCTCCGCCGTCTGCTATGACTTGGTTCTTCGTAACCCTTTCACCGAGCTTAACTACGGGCTTTTGGTTAAGACAGGTTCGCTCATTCAACCCAACAAACTTGGCAAGCTCGTACTCATCGGTATGGTTGATGACTATCCTGGTGGCGTCCATCGCAGTGACAACACCGCCTCTTTCCGCACGCACGACCATACTACTGTTCGCCCCGACCACCCCTTCCATACCAGTACCGACCAAGGGCGCCTCCGCCTCTAAAAGCGGAACTGCCTGACGCTGCATATTCGAGCCCATCAATGCCCTGTTAGCATCATCGTGCTCTAAGAACGGGACAAGTGAAGCTGAAACGCCGACAATCTGTTTGGGTGAAACATCAACGTAGTCAACCTCGTTGCTGGAGACCTGGGCCAGCTCTCCCTCCTTCATCGCCAGCACCATACCCTCTCTTAACCTCAATTTAGTATTGCCGTCTGTCTCTAACTGCTGGCGGTAAGCGTCCCAATCGATTGTGTTCGGCGCCGCAATCACCGCCTTCATATCCTCGTCGGCACGCAAATAATCCACCTCGTCGGCAACCTTACCATTTTTGATTTTGCGGTATGGTGCCAGTAAAAATCCATACTCGTCAACAGCCACAAATATGGCTAATGAGGCAATCAAGCCAATATTCGTCCCTTCCGGCGTTTCAATCGGACAAATCCTGCCGTAATGGCTGATATGAACGTCGCGAACCTCAAATCCAGCCCGTCTTCTGTTCAAACCACCAGGACCAAGAGCAGAGACGCGCCTCTCGTGTGTCAGCTGGCTCAAAGCATTGGTCTGGTCAACAATCTGGCTCAGCTCGCCTCGACCGAAAAAGTAGTTGATACTGCTCGAGACGCTCTTGGAATTCACCAGGTCAGCTATACGCACCGCCTCATCAACGTTCCTTTTTACACTCATTCGCTCAGCAACTATCTTGCGAAGCTTCAGCAGTCCTTTTCTGATTTCATCACCGGCCAATTCATCGATTGTCCGCAACCTCCTGTTACCCAGGTGGTCGATATCGTCAGTCTCCCCCTCGCTGTTGCGCAGGGCCACTATATATTTCATTGCGTTGAGGAAATCTCCCGGCCGTAAAGTCATCTCACTCTCGTCTACTGCCTGCTCGAACTTGCGATTCAATCTGAATCTGCCGACCTTGCCCAAACGATATCGGTTCGAATCAAAAAACTTCTCTTCAAAAAAGCTTTTTGCCTTCTCTTCATTGGGCGGATTGCCAGGCCTTAATCTTATATAAAATTTTAACAATGCCTGTTCGTGGCTTTGGCAATCGTCCTCTGCAAGCGTGTTTAAGATAATGGCATCGCGCACCTGCTCGATAACCTCGAGGTCTTTGATATCACTCTGCCGTATTAAAGAAACCTTATCGCCGATTTGTTCACCGGCTTTTACTATAACTTCACCGGTCTGTGTATCTACAACCGGCCCGACCGCCCACATACCAGACGTCAGCTTGGCTTTCGGGACCACCTTTGTCGGATAAAACAAACGCAGTATCTCTTCGGTAGTGCCATAAGTCGGCTCTATCGCACGCAGAAAAATAGTTGCAGGTATCTTGCTGGACTGGTCAATCTTGATAACCAGAACGTCTTTACGAGTAACGCCTATCTCTATCCAGCTGCCCCTTTCAGGTATGATTCTGCCGCCGTGCAGTATCCTGTCACCTTCTTTACTCTCGACAATAAAATCGACACCCGGGCTTCGGTGCAGCTGGCTGACAATCACCCGCTCGGCACCGTTGATGACAAACTCCCCACCGCCTATCATAACCGGCATCTCGCCGAGATATATCGACTGCTCGGCCAAATCCTCACCGTCTTTCGTACGCAATCTACAGCAGATTTTCAAAGGATACCCGTAAGTCAACCGTAACTGCCGACACTCGGTAGGCGTATAACGCGGCTTTTCCAGCTCGTAGTACAGATACTCCAGACGCATACTCTTGTCGTAGCTTTCGATAGGAAACGTCTCGATAAACAGCCCTTCCAGCCCTATGGGTTTTCGTCTGGTCGGCGATACGTCTTTTTGCAAAAAGTTCTCGTAACTTTTCCTCTGTATCGCCACCAGGTCCGGAATCTCAACGGCATCACGGACCTTGCCAAAATTGCGAACGGTTTGCAAAGCCATCTAACTATCACTCCCATAATTAGCAGATAACGTTCAGCCCTTCCCAGCCACTATACGCTAAACGCCATACGCTATCTTTTATGTTAACTCAACTACCGCTCCCACGGCCTCAAGCTTATTCTTGGCAGCTTCGGCCTCTTCCTTGCTCAGCCCTTCTTTGACCGGCTTAGGAGCACCCTCGACAAGGTCCTTGGCCTCCTTCAACCCCAACGCCGTCAAGGCCCTTACCTCTTTGATAACCTGAATCTTTTTATCGCCGAACTCCTTGAGAATTACATTAAAGCTGGTCTTCTCCTCGGCTTCCTCGACCGGGCCCTGTGCCGCCGCCCCTGCCACCATAACGGCACCACCCACGGCCGGCTCAATACCGTATTCTTCTTTGAGATAATCGCCAAGCTCTTTGGCCTCCATCAACTTCAAGCCGACTATCTTGTCACCGAGTTTCTTAATCTCACTGCTCCACTTCTTTGCTCCTTTAGCTTCCTTTGCCTGCTCGGTCTTTTGTGTCCCTTTGGCTTCTTGTGTCTCCTTGGTCTCTTTCGCTTTTTCCTCTGCCATTTCTTTTAACTCCTATCAGCTAACGCCCAATGGTAGCCAAAACTCCGCCGTTCCGTTTAACCCGCCATAGGCGGGACAACCATCCGGGCAATCTCACTTGCCGTTTTACGCTGCTTGTTTCTCACCTCTGTCCACAATGCTCTTTATACAACCTGCGATAATCCCCGCAGGCGATGTGAATAAAGAAGCCAATCTCCTCGCAGGCGACTGTGCCAGACCGACAATCTCACCCTGCAACTCTGCTCGTGTCGGCATCTTTGAAAGCTCCTCCGCCGCCTTACCATCTAAAGCACAGCCGTCCAGAAAGGCCCCCTTAATCTCTATCACCGGCACCTTTCTGCACCAATCGGCCATTTCCTTTGCAATGTCAACAATGCTGTCACCACCATAAGCAACGGTACAAGGGCCACTGAACAGAACCGCCGCCGGTTCCATCCGGCAATCGCACAATGCCTTCTTAAAAAGCGAATTCTTGACAACCAACAATCTGATGTCTTTCCCCTTCAACTCGCCTCGCATCTGGTTGCCGTCAACACCGTCGACACCTCTGGTACTGACAACTAAAAAGTCCTTGAAACCCTCGTCTGCGATTCTCTTTTCCAGTTCTGCCTGCAGTAATTCTTTTACGTATTTGCTCATCTTTCGTATCTCACATCTCGTGTACTGTTATGCTCGGGCTCATCGTTGCGGATATACACATTTTTTTGATATACGTGCCTTTTGCCGTCGCCGGCTTAACCTTCTTTATATGCTCGACAAAGGCCCTGATATTGCCGAGAAGCTTTTCCGTATCGAAGCTTTGCTTACCGACTACTACGTGGATATTGCCGCCGGCATCGTTCCTAAACTCAACCTTGCCTGCGGCAAATTCAGCCACCGCCGTTGCAACGTCGTTGGTAACCGTGCCATTTTTCGGCGAAGGCATCTTACCCTGCGGCCCCAGAACCCGCCCGAGCCTGCCCACCTTGCCCATCACCTTCGGCGAGGCAACAGCAACGTCGAAATCCAGCCAGCCGTCCGAGACCTTTTTTATCAGCTCATCACAGCCGGCCTCAACGGCACCGGACGCCAGCGCTGGCTCAACCTCAGAATCCTCACAGAAAGCAACAACCTTCCTCTGCTTACCTATCCCGTAAGGCAAAGACACCGCCCCACGAACCATCTGGTCGGCCTGTTTCGGGTCTATACCTAAATTCAGCACACACTCTACACTCTGGTCAAATTTCACCGACTTAAACGATTTGACCTTCTCGACCGCCTCAGCCAAAGCCGTCAGCTCTTTACTTACCTGCTCCGATTCCTTTTTGTATCTTTTGCTTCTAAATCCCATTATTCTATGCCCTGTGGCCCACAACTCACATCATAAGTTACGACCCTCGACCTCTATGCCCATACTTCGGGCGGTGCCCTCTATAATCTTCTCGGCCTGGGCCAAATCGAATGCGTTCAAATCCTCGAACTTGGTCTCAACAATCTTCCGCAGCTGCTGGCCGGTGATTTTCCCAACCTTTTCTTTATTGGGAACACCACTTCCCTTCGCAATCTCCGCCGCCTGCTTCAGCAGAACCGCCGCCGGCGGACTTTTGACCTCGAATTTGAAACTTTTGTCCTTGTAGAGCGTTATCACAACCGGCACAATAGTGCCGTTAAGCTCTTTTGTCCGCTCGTTGAACTGCGATACGAACTGGCCGATATTTACCCCGTGCTGACCCAGTGCAGGGCCTATAGGCGGCGCCGGAGTCGCCTGTCCGCCCGGCGCCTGCAATTTAATCTTTACTGCCACTTCTTTAGCCATCATTCACCCGCAATCTTACAGCCCACCGTCTGCGAATCGCAAACTGTAAACCACAAACCCGACTATACCTTTTCAATCTGCCAGTACTCTATATCCAGCGGCGTAGGCCGACCGAATATCGTAACAATTACCTTCACAACACCTCGTTCAGAGTCGATTGAATCGACCGTGCCTTCAAAGTTTGCAAAGGCACCTTCCCGAACCTTAATCTGCTCACCTTTCTCAAACTCAACCTTGATGCTCGGCGTCTCATCCGGCTTTTCCGCCTCTGAAAGCATCTTCGCCACATCGGTATCGCGCATCGGAGTCGGGATTCCTTCGGTACCGATAAAATCTCCCACACCGGAGGTCTCTTTAATCATAAACCAGACCTTTTCCGGAACCTGGCCGTTCTCGGCCGGCTCCATCTCCATAAAAACATAACCGGGATACAGCTTACGCCTATGGATTGTCTGCTTGCTGCCGCGGATACGCTTAACCCTTTCAACAGGAACCTCTATCCTCCTGACAATATCGCCAATATCTTCCCTCTGCACCTTCTGCCAAAGGGTCTCTTTAACATACTCTTCCTTATTTGACGCAACCCGCAAAACGTACCACTGCATATCTTACTTCCCGTACCTCATATCGTGCACTTTGTTCGCAATACGATGCGCCTCCCGCCGCATCCAACTCACCTCAGCAGCCGGTCAAAGATTAACTGAAAGCCCAGATCCGTAATACCAAGAAGCACAGCCATAATAATCACAACCACAACAACTACAAACGTC
>Ga0315533_1001622_pt1 | contig 16895 bp, 12 predicted proteins | sample SalMarSW160130MG_FD_203081 | JGI IMG/M metagenome (GOLD analysis project Ga0315533, IMG submission 203081) | Salt marsh sediment microbial communities from the Plum Island Ecosystem LTER, Massachusetts, United States - Salt Marsh Sediment SW1601-30 ... | reverse complement strand
CGAGAACCTAAGTCGGGAATGTTAGCAGCAAGTGATATAGTGGGTGTTCTTTATGCCGCCTATCTTTCAGCAGAACGCAGAGGAACTGAAGTTGAGATACCTCTCGACTCTACTATCTAAATATGAGATCCTATAGAAAGACAGTAGTTTTTAAAGAAAAAATTCTCTCTTAGGTTGGTCTACCAATACAACGCAAAATCGGTGTTGTTAGTTACATTTCAAAAGTGCACTCTTTTACAAATCAAAAGTGCACTGTTTAAAGGCTAAAATTATAGCATTTTTTACAAATTATTTAAAAGTTAAAAATACACTAAATTAAGGTCAGAATTTTTAACTTTTTGTATACCTAAAAGATCATCTTCGTGCCAGAATCTTACTTCAGATAAGCCAGATTCTTTATCTGGTACTATCCGAAGTTGGATTCTCTCATGTAGTGGTGCACTAGGGACTCTTAATTCTAAATTATTTATAGAGACTTTACGGTAAGAATTTACCATTCTGTTTGTCCTTAAACAGAAGATATCTTTGGTTGATTTATATGGTGGTCTTATCCTAAATTCTCTAAATAAGGATTTATTTTCCTTTAACGCTCTTTGAAATCTAATATAAGGTACCTCTCCGGTAGTAGAATGAATCCATTGGTAATTATATTTTTGGATAAGGCTATTTAAGACTAATTGTGCTTGCTTGATATCAGAGACCTTCTTTCTATAACAAGCCCTTACTAACCTATCCTGAATCCATCTATAGGGTCTCTCTATCTTCCCTTTGGCCTGGGGAGAGAGCGCATACTTTACCTTTACCCCACAATCATCTAAAACCTGTTTCCATTGTGGTTCAACCTCATCGGTAAGTTTGTAATGGTTCCTCCAGTTGCTATCTCTCCCTTGTACAAAACGGTAGACAGAATAGCTATCTACATAGTAAGAATAGGGTATGCCATAGCTTAAGATTACTACCTTTAAAGCGATAATATTTACCCAGTTGGTCTCTCTTTCTACCAAGCAAGCATACAGGATAAGCCTGCTGTAATCATCAAGTGATGTAATCAGATACCATTTATTCGCATATTTAGAGAACTGATGATGAGAAGAATCATGTTGAATAAGCTCTCCGGGATAGTTAGTTATTACTTCTTTCTCATGTACCTTTCTCTTCGGTTTTGTAAGGTAAAAACTATTTGCTTTTGCCCGGTTGATTATAGTAGAAAGAGATACCTTCTGGTTATAATCATTTTCTAGGATATCTTTTATATAACTGTAATTGTAATATCTAATCGGTACATCTTTGGCTTTAATTAAATCTTTTTCTGTATTTAATTCTTTGATGATATTTGTTTCAATAGCTTTGTCAATCTTTCGATTAATTGTTTTTCTGTTATACTGGATAGAAAAATTATCCGGATCCTTTTTATATCTGGCTAGCAATTCAAAGAATCTTCTTCTTTTGATTCCGAGAATTGACAAGATATAGTTAATCTTGATTTCTTTATCCACATAACTTTTTAATAGTAATTTAACTTGCTCATCTACAAAGTTTTTATGTAATTGTTTAGACATAATTTAGAACCTCTTTTCTCTTTAGAATTTAGTTCTAGATTACATCTTTTTTATTGTTTTTATTAGTGCACTTTTGAAATGTAAATCGTCAAGAAAATAGTGCACTTTTAATTTGTAAATAACAACGCAAAATCGGTGTTTGACAATTTTAGAATTTCTTATATAATATAAAAGTGAAATAAAAAAAGAAGTAAATTCTATAATGTAGAAAAATATTAATCATAGAGCATAGATGCATAACTATTTGATAATTTTAAAGATTAAGTGTTTGTAAAAAACTACCTTACAAATATGTAAAAGACTTGATTCGGACTGTAGAATTTAGGATATGGGGAAATATTATGGTAAATTATTCTGAAGCGGGCGAAAAGAAAAATCGGATCAGGAATCTAATGGCTAAATTGAATCTTGATGCAATTCTTCTAAGGAAACAGTGTAATTTTTCATGGCTAACCTGCGGAGGAATAAATTACGTGAGTATAGCCACAGAAATAGGGTCAGCTTCCCTTCTAATTACTTCTAATGAAGAATATGTCATTTGTAATAATATTGAAGCAAAACGTATGGAACAAGAAGAAAAACTTTTAAATCAGAATTATAAGATCAAATCTTTTCAGTGGTACAATGATTACGAGGAAAAAATTATTAATGAGATTGTAAAAGGTGGGAAAATTGGTAGTGATGGTAGTTTCCCCAGGACGATAGATATTTCTAAATATTTAAATCCTCTCCGCTATTCTCTTACTCCTTGGGAAGTGGAAAGATATAAAGAAGTTGGTTATTTTACCTCTAAAGCTATTGAAGAAACTGCAGAAACAATAAAACCAGGCAACAAAGAATGTGAAATTATTGGAAGGCTTGCAGAAAGATTGTGGTCTAACCGTTTAGATTATATTACCACCTTTTGTGCTGCAGATGAGCGGATTTCTAAATTTAGACATCCCATTGCTACAGAAAAGAAAATTGAAAAAAGAGCAATGCTTTGTGTTAATGCCCGGAAATGGGGGTTAATTGTTTCTCTTACCAGATTTGTTCAATTCGGTAAAATTTCTGATGAATTAAGAAAGAAATATGAAGCTAATGTCTATATTGACTGTGTTTTAATGGCAAATACCATACCTGGAAAACCGGTTGTTGAAGCATTTAAAAAAGGGATAGAAGCATATAAAGAAATGGGGTATCCTGAAGAATACCAACTTCATCATCAAGGGGGAGCTATTGGTTATACTGGAAGGGACTATAAAGTTAATTTCCAGACTACAGAGATTGTGCAGGAAAACCAGGGATTTTCCTGGAATCCATCTATAACAGGTTCTAAAAGTGAAGATGTAATGCTGGCTACCTCTAAGGGGCCGTTACTCTTATCAAAACCTATAATTTTCCCTAAATTAGAAATAAAAATAGGAGGTGATTATACTTTTATAAGACCAGATATTCTCGAAAAATAATTAAATTATCTACAAGTCATTGTGGATAAAAAACTATGAAAAAGGAGATATCAAATGAAAGTATTTATTAAGTTTAAGGCATTAATTGTTTGCATAATCATGTTTACCTTAATGTGTTTTGTGCTTATCCCCGAGGTTCTAGCTCAAGAAGTATACCCTTCTCGTGAAATAGAATTAATAATCCCTTGGAGCGTTGGTGGTGCAACGGATATAGCTTTTAGGGCATTTTCAAGTGTTCTTCCCAAATATCTAAAAGTACCATTTATTATTGTAAACAGACCTGGTGGGGGAGCTGTTCCTGGATATGCGGAGGCAATGAAAAAGAAACCAGATGGATATCATATCGTTGCTTGGGCTAATGCTTCAATTACTAAAACCCATATGAGTGTTACTCCTTATGATTACAAGACCTTTGTTCCAATTATTCATCTAATTAGTTCCCCCTGTTGGATTTTGGTTCCGAAAGATTCACCTTTCCAAACCTTGAATGACTTAGTTGAAGCAGCTAAAAAACAGCCAGGTAAAATTACTCTAGGTAATGCAGGAGCAGGTGGCGGTACACACTTGATTGCCTTAGCTTTTGAGAAGGCAGCGGGAATTAAGCATAATCATGTTCCTTATAAAGGTGGAGGTCCTGCTATTGTTGGAGTAATGGGAGCACATGTTAATGCAGTTATGCTTTCTCCACCCGAAGGAGTATCACAACTTGAGGCTGGAGATCTGCGCTGTATTGCTATTACCTCTAAACAACGTCTAGAAGAATTTCCAGATTACCCCACAGTAATAGAACAAGGTTTCGATTTTGCCTTGGGACAGTGGAGAGGTCTCGCAGCTCCTAAAGGAACTGATTCAGCAAGGATAAAGGTTATCCATGATGCCTTCAAAGCAACCATGGAGGATCCTGATTTTCTAAAAATTGCTCAGAAGGCAGGAATACTCCTTGAGTATAAGGGAACTGAAGAGTTTACAAAATGGGTTGAAGAGCAAGATAAATTTTATAAGGATTTGATTATAAGTAATAAATTGGGTGATAAGTATAAATAATAATTCCGGAGTGATTGAAAGGTGACGGGTGATTAAAAAAACCTGTCACCTTTCAAATTGAGAATCAAAGGGAATTTATGGCTAAAAAAGAGATTTTATTAAGTATTATTTTTATGATAATTTCAATGACTATTTATATATTAACCTATCAGTTTCCCCAGCAGACTGTTGCACTCTCCCCCGCAGTATTTCCACGGTTTGTTAGTGCATGCCTATTCATACTTTCTGTAGCACTATTAATACAAGGAATAGCAGGAGTAAAAAAGGATTCCGAACAAAAGAAAGTACAGTCAACAATCTATAAAGTATTTATTCTTAAATTGCTGTTAATGATACTTTTAGCCTTTTTTTATACACGAATTCTTCCGATAGCAGGTTATGCAGTAGCAACTCCACCCTTTGTGGCAGGTGCTATGCTTCTTTTTAATGAAAAAAGAGGCATTTGGATTATAGCAGTTTCGATTATTACTACAGCCTTACTCTATATTTTATTTAGAATAGTATTTAAAATTCCTCTCCCTCGCTTTAGTCTTTTTTAATTATATTTTTACAAAGGGGGTATAAATATTGGCAATTATCCAAGGTTTTTTATATGTTTTGCATCCTTCACATTTTCCGTTTCTTTTCTTGGGAGTAGCAGGAGGAATCATTGTTGGAGCCATTCCGGGATTAACTGGTTCAGTGGGAATTATTTTACTTCTTCCCTTTATTTACCAGTTAGATGCAAGTACTGCAATAGTCATGCTCTGTGGAATGTTTTGTGGAGCAATCTACGGTGGATCAATATCAGCTATCCTTATTTCTATTCCCGGAACTCCATCTGCAGCAGCAACAGTGCTTGATGGATATCCATTAGCTCAAAAAGGAGAAGCGGGAAAGGCAATTGGAATTGCAACAATTGCATCAACCACTGGCGGTATTATCTCTACTTTCTGTTTAATGTTTATTGCACCACAATTAGCACGATTTGCCCTTAAATTTGGACCAGAAGAATATTTTGCTCTTATGATATTTGGACTTACCATTATTGCGAGTGTCTCCGGGGAGTCACTCGTCAAAGGACTAATTTCAGGTTTTTTTGGTCTTCTAATCGCCACAATTGGACTTGACCCGATCACAGGATATGCACGCTTTTCCTTTAATATTCCTAACCTAATGACCGGATTTCCTCTTCTGCCTGTTCTTATTGGTTTATTTGCCATATCACAAATTTTTATTCAACTGGAAGCGGTGGGTGAAAAAAGTAGGCATTTCAGACAAAAAATTAAGAATGTGTTACCATCTTTTAAAGAATTAAAGAGGTTATCTACTGTTATTATTGCCTCCTCTTTTCTGGGAACTTTTATTGGCATTATTCCTGGGACTGGGGGAACAATTGCCTCATTTTTAGCATATAGTGAAGCTAAAAGATGGTCGAAAAACCCTGAATCTTTCGGAAAGGGAAATATTATAGGCGTGGCAGCACCTGAGGCGGCAAATAATGGAACTACAGGTGGAGCCATGGTTCCACTTTTGTCCCTGGGAATTCCCGGAGATGTAATTACAGCTGTCATGCTCGGTGCCTTACTTCTTATCGGGATAAGACCCGGTCCTTTATTATTTAAGGAGCATCCTGAGATTATTAATTCAATCTTTGCTGGAATGTTATTGGCAAATGTCCTGATACTTTTACTCGGAATTTTAAGCGTTAGGCTATTCCCTCAGGTTTTAAGGACTCCCGCCGCAATTCTTTTTCCTGTTATATTTACTTTATGTTTTTTAGGTGCTTTTTCACTCAATAATAGTGTGTATGATATGTTTATTGCTCTTGTATTTGGAATTATAGGATATATTATGAGAAAAAATAATTTTCCAGCAGCTCCAGTTGTTTTGGGCGTGGTTTTAGGTCCTATTGCAGAAGATGAACTTGGGAGAGCTCTTATTATATCTCATGGAGACTGGACAGTGCTTTTTCAATCCCCTCTCGCTATCTTTTTTTACGTAATTTCTATTTTTTCCTTGCTATCTTCTCTTAAGAGGCAATTTTCAATACATTCAAAAACAAAATGAAAAAATGTTTCTAAATAATTTAGAAAATGCAATAAGGTAAAAAAACTCAATTCTTTAATTCTTCCATCATTCTTTTTCTGTATTAAGTTATTAAAAGAGATAATGCCAAAATCAATCAAAACTAGGAAGGAAGTGAGAGAAATTTTACTTTACTCTAAAATTTCGATAAAATAATTAATATAAGTAAAAATTTTAGTAAGTGAATTTGTAAGTATATTAAGTACATACTACACCATTTTTTAAAATTCTATAAATATTTGTTAATTTAATAGAGAATAAAAGTTATGTAAAAATATTAAAATGTAACAAAAAAGTCTATATAAGTCCTTCCAAAGGAGGTAATTATGATCGATAAAGATAATTTTTTAGGTAAAAATTGGTTATTAGATACAGCTGAAGGAATAAAACTATATCAGGATATTGCAATTCCCACAAGAAAAGAAGTGGGGATTATTGATACTCACACTCATCATAATTTAAGACAGATTGTGGAAAATGAACCTTTTCCTAACATTTGGCGGGCTGAAGTTCTTGAAACAAGAGAGGAGTATAAAAACTGTGATCATTATATTATTCAATTGGCAGCAAAGTTCTCCGGTTTTTCACAAGCTTTAGCCAGAGATCCTCAAATTTCAGATTATGATAAATGGGTAGCCTTGTGCAAGGTTTTTCCCTATTTGGAAGGAAATCATGTTCATCAATGGATGCATTTGGATTTAAAAAGGTTATTTGGGTTTGAAGAGTTATTGAGTGCAGAGACCGCGGATAGAGTATGGGAAAAAGCAAATGACCGTTTAAAACAAAAGGACATGTTACCACAGGCAATTCTTAAAAGGATTAGAGCAAGAATTATTTTTACTACTGATGATCCTGCAGATGATTTAATATATCACAAGATGGCTAATAGTATAGAAGGTATAACTTTTTTACCTACTTTTCGACCGGATGCTTATTGTAATCTATTTGATGATAATTGGAAGTCTAATGTGGAAAAAATTTGTCAACTAACCGGGCAGGATATCGCTCTTAAGGGGTTAGTTGAAGCCTTAAGGATAAGACATACTTATTTTGCTGAAAGGAGAGCAAAGGCAAGCGATTATGGTTTATTAGAACCTTATGGTTTAAAAATTAGTCAAAAAAGAGCTGAACAAATTTTCCAACAAGCCTATAATAAAGAAGAAAAATATGGTCTCAGATCGATTGAAGCGAAAGAATTTATTTCTTATATGATGCACCAATTCTGTGCTATGAATCAAGATAAAGGGATGGTTACCCAAATCCATTATGGTGCAGTTAGAAATGCTAACGAATATCTATTTAAAAATTGGGGAAGAGATGTAGGAGGTGATATTTCAGTAGAAAATGTGAATATTGTTGAGAACATATTACCACTATTATCGAGATTTTTTAGTGGAGAAAATGAGAATCAAGGCCATTTAATTTTATATCCTATGAATCAAATATTTGCTCATACTAATTTGATGTTGGAAAGGGCTTTCCCTAATGTTCATTCTGGATTTCCCTGGTGGCATAATGATTCTCCTTATGTGATGGGACAATATTTATTACATACTGCGAACTCTTCTCTCCTTACTTCAAGTGGGGGTCCAGTCTGTGATGGAAGAAAGATTTTATCTGAAGGAAGCAGATTTGAAGTCTTTGACAGAATAATATGCAAAGCAGTAGGAAATCTTGTTTCGAACGGGCAAATAACCTATAATGGTGGGGTAAGAGCAGTAAAGGCTTTGATGTATGGAAATCAAATTAGGTTATTTAATTTAAAAGGAGAAATTAATGAATAAACAAGAAGTTTTGCAATTATTTGATAAGCATTATGGTGATAAATATAGGGTTTATATATCTTCTATAAAATCAGAAAAAGACAATTATTTTTTTATGGTCAAGGATGACAAAGAAAAATTTTTGATAGTTGTTGCAGTCTCTGATCTTGTTAAAAAATTTGAAGGTAGCGTTTTGGAAGAAAAAGAAGTAGACGAGAATAAATTGATTATAAAGAAATGTTATTTAAACTCTCATAATCTCTCTTTGTTAAGAGAAACATTTCCTTGGCTTAATCCTTCTTTTTGTGGTCTTCGGGCTTCTTTTGGTACCGGAGACCGTTTAGGGATAGCTACTCCTGCTCATCTTCAGGCTTTTAAAGGCAAGCATATTTTCCCCATTTTAGCCCAGCAGTCAGTTAGAGAGATGTCCAGAACGGAAAGAAACTGGCAAATGGTATTAGATGATGCAATCTGGGGCTGTTTTGAAGCTGGGTATGAAGGACCTTTTGGAGCTGATGCTGATCATGTAAAAGAAGTTAAAGAATTAAAAGAAGCAGCAGATTGCGGCTTCACCATGTTTACTATAGACCCCTCCGATTTTATCAGAAATGATATTGAAAGGTTAAGCAAACAAGAATTAGAACAACTTTATAATCAAATTTCTAATGGTGAAGAAATAGAAAATTTATATTTAAATAAGAAGTATAAAATCGGTAAGCAAGAATTAATATTCGATGAGGAATCATTGAAAGAAATTATACTTACTTATTCTGAAGCCTTAAATCATGTGGTGAAATGTTACAAATTTTTGAAGGACTATAAAAAAAATAATTTTGATTTAGAAATATCTGTAGACGAAACTCCTACTATTACTTCTCCTTTGGCTCATCTATTTATTGTTCTGGAGCTTCAAAGAGGAGGGGTAGATTTCCAGAACTTAGCCCTTCATTTCTTAGGGGATTGGCAAAAGGGAATAGAATATATAGGGAATGTAGGGGAATTTGCCAGGGAATTTTCTTTACATGCAATTTTAGCTAAGAGTATCGGCGGATATAAACTATCCCTCCACACAGGGAGTGATAAGTTTTCTGTTTATCCTATTTTTTTTCAGGAGACAAACGGTCTTTGCCATATCAAAACAGCCGGAACCAGCTGGTTAGAGGAAGTAAAAGTGGTTGCCATGAAAGACCCGGCTCTTTATCGAGAGATTCATCGATTTGCTTTGGAGAATTTCGAAAAAGATAGAGCATCTTATAATTTAACTACCAACCTTTCCCGTATACCCGATATAGATACAATTACAGATGATGAATTGCTAAATCTTTTCAAACAGAATGACTCCCGGCAACTTATCCATATAACTTATGGTTCTATTCTAAGGGCAAAGGATGATGAAGGGAAATATATTTTTAAAGATAGAATCTACAAAATATTATTTAAGTATGAGGAAGACCATTATCGGGAACTTTCTAATCATATTAAAAGACACTTAGAACTTTTAATTAGTTTTTAGTATGTAGGGGCTCGATTCATCGAGCCCGCTAATCCGTAGGGATAGGCGTTCCCCGTTTTCACGAGGACAGGCCCACCTGTCAAGGATAGATTCCCGCTTCCGCGGGAATGACATAAAAGAGAGTAGGAATGACGAAGAAAGTGTAGGGGCGTATTGCATACGCCCCTACACGCAAGGAGGAATGATAATGAAGGATAATTTAAATATGTTTAGCCTTGAAGGCAAAATAGCAGTAATTACCGGAGGTGCTGGAGTTTTGGGTTCTGCTATCGCACAAGGATTGAGTAAAGCGGGAGCTAAGATAGCCCTTTGCGATATTGTAAATGCCGATAAAGTTGCAAAGCAATTACAAGAAGAGGGAATAATAGCTAAAGGGTATTATATAAATGTAATGGATATAGAAAAAATAAAGACCTGCAGAGATGAGATAATTGAAGATTTTGGTAAAGTGGATATTTTGCTTAATGCAGCAGGAGGGAACACGAAAGAAGCTACCACCTCAGAGGATTTAAAATTTTTTAATTTACCGCTTTCTGCTTTAGAGAAAGTGGTAGGGCTTAATCTTTTCGGGGGGGCTTTACTCCCCTCGCAGGTCTTTGGAAAAATTATGGTGGAAAATAAAGAAGGAGGTTCAATTATTAATATTTCTTCTATGAGTGCTTTTTGCCCACTTACCAAAGTACCCGGATATTCCGCCGCTAAAGCAGCGGTGAGCAATTTTACCCAGTGGTTAGCAGTTCATTTTGCTCAAGAATATAATAAAAAATTGAGGGTTAATGCCCTCGCCCCAGGGTTTTTTCTAACCACTCAGAATCGTTTTTTACTTACTAACAAAGATGGCAGCCTAACCCCCCGAGGAGAAACTATCATTGCTCACACTCCTATGGATAAATTTGGTGACCCGGAAGATTTAATTGGAGCGTGTGTCTGGCTGGCCTCTGATGCCTCAAAATTTGTAACCGGAATTATTGTTCCGATAGATGGGGGATTTAGTGCGTTTTCGGGAGTGTAAATTAGTATCGCGTATCGCGTATCGAGTATCGCGTGAAGGAGATGAAATTAAGATAAGTAGGCATTACGCCTGTCAAGGATAGATTCCCGCTTCCGCGGGAATGACATAAAAGGGAGAGGGAATGACATAAAAAAGAGCGGGTGGATAAGTCTACTCCTCACTCTAAGAAATAATTTGTGTAAAAAATTTTGAATTTTAAATTATAGTTTTTAGCTTTTCGCTTTAAACTTTAAGTTTCTTAACATTAATACAGGAGAAGATAAAAATGAAAAAACAAAATATCGGATTAATCGGTTTAGGTCCTATGGGACAGAATTTAGTTCTAAATATAGAAAGCAAAGGTTATAAGATAGCAGTATTTAATAGAACAAGTACTAAGACTGAAAAATTTACCGAAGAAATGGCTAAAGGAAAGAATATATTGCCTACTTATTCTTTGGAAGAATTTGTAAATTCTTTAGAAACTCCTCGAAAGATAATTTTACTTGTAAAGGCAGGTAAAGCTGTAGATAGCTTTATTGAAAAACTTATCCCCTTATTATATAAAGGAGATTTGATTATTGATGCTGGAAATTCTTATTTCAAAGATACGATAAGACGCAATAAAGAGTTAAATGATTTAGGATTATTATTTATCGGAACAGGCATTTCTGGAGGAGAAGAAGGAGCCTTGAAAGGGCCGGCTATAATGCCAGGAGGTCAAAGAGAAGCTTATAATCTTGTGGAGGATATGTTTAAAAAAATTGCTGCTAAAGCCTACGATGGTGTTTCCTGTGTATCCTATATTGGTCCAGATGGAGCTGGCCATTTTGTAAAGATGGTCCATAATGGTATCGAATATGGGGATATGCAATTAATTGGAGAATGTGTTTGGGTATTTAAGAATGCTTTGAATATGAGTTCGGAAGAAATTGCCCATATTATGACCGAATGGAATAGTGAAAACGATGTCCTTCGGTCATATTTAGTAGAAATTACCGGGGAAAGTATGAAAGAAAAAGATAAAAAGAGTAATGAGTATTTAGTTGACTTGACGGCTGATATTACCAGAATGAAAGGAACAGGGACCTGGACAGTTCAAAGTGCTTTGGAACTGTTAGTCCCCATACCTACTATTACTGCAGCGGTTTTCTCTCGGGAGATGTCCCAAGATAAAGATTTAAGACTGAAAGTATCAAAAAAATTGTCTATCTTTAAAGAAAAATATGTAGGGGAAAAAGAGCAATTTATCGAAATTGCCCATGATGCCCTATATCTGGCTAAGATTTCTTCTTACACCCAAGGTATGGCTTTATTACAGGCCGCTTCCAAGGAATATAAATGGGACCTTAACTTAGGAGAAATTGTTAAGGGATGGCGAAGTGGGTGCATAATTCGGGCTCAGTTTTTAGATGAAGTTACCAAGGCCTACGAAAAAAATCCAGAAATACCCAATCTTTTAACCGCTCCTCAATTCGCTGAAGTGGCTAAACAAAATCTTAACAAATTAGCCAACTTTATCGAGATTGCTCATTGGGTAAAAGTGCCTGCTCCGGCTATGGATAATGCTTTTGATTATATTCTTCAACTGGCCAGTCCGGTGATGGTCTCTGCCCAGGTATCAGCCCTGCAACGAGATTATTTTGGAGCCCATGGTTACTTTAAACTCAAAGGATTAGATGATCCGGAAGTAATGACTACACCAGATGGAAAAATGAGAGAGTTTCATACTGAATGGATGCTCCCCGGACGTCCGGAGGAGGAATGGACTGAGTAATAGCGTAGAGCGTTTAGGTTTTTGGTCATTGCGAGGAACATAGTGGCGAAACAATCTCATCAATTACGGGATTGCCGCGCTCCCTTCAGTCGCTCGCAATGACAGATTAGTAAGTCCTACAGGCAGACACAAGGTCTGCCCCTACTAACGACTAGTTAAGGGAGGATTAATGTGCTTTCAATTGAGAATCTCAATGTAGAATCAACAGAAGAACAATTAGAAGAAATTGTAAGGGAAAGCCTCAAAGATTTTAAATCTGTAAAAAAAGTCCTTTTAATTCATCCTGATTATACCAGAACAGATTTTTCTGATCGGCTGGTTCCTCTTATCTATCAAGAATTAAAAAATAAGGGAATGGGTCAAATTGACTCTTTAAATGCCAGTGGTACTCACCGGGCGATGACTGAAGAAGAAATTCGAAGTAAGTTGGGTCTTTCCCCTCAGATTAATTTTGATAATTATTACAACCATGAATATAGTAACCCTCAAAAACTGGTAACCGTGGGAGAGATTCCCGCTTCTTTTGTAGTGGAAAAAACTCAAGGAGATCTTTCTCAGTCTATTCCGGTAGTAGTAAATAAATTAATTGTTGAAAATTATGATTTGATTATTGCCTTAAGCGGGACATTGCCTCATGAAGCCGCTGGTTATGCGGGAGGGTTAAAGGTGTTTTTGCCGGGTATTTCCGGACCGGAGGTGATAGATTTGTTCCACTGGGCAGCAGTGCTTATCGGTATTCCTCAAATTATCGGCACCGTTGATAATCCTGCTCGGGAAGTTATAAACAAAGGCTCTTCATATATATTTGATAAAATAAAAGCACCAACCATTTCTTTTAATATGGTTTTTGAAGAAAAAGGGCATTCGGTTATACCTAAAGGGCTTTATATAGGAGAGGGATTTAACGGATTTATTGAGGCTTATGAAAAAGCAGCTAAAACAAGTTCTAAACTACATGTGATATATATAGATAAGCCGCTTAATACTGTTGTTCAAGTAATTGATGTGAGTTATGATGAAATTTGGACTGCCGGGAAAGGTTCTTATAAACTACAGAGCCCCGGAGTAATGACTCCAGGTGGAGAGATTATTATCTATGCCCCTCATATCAATTGTTTTCATTCTCGGCCGGAAATGGACCTTGCCTTAAGACAGATAGGTTATCATTGCAAAGATTATATAAAAAAATATTTAAAATCAAATCCCGATTTTAGTAAAAATATAGCTGCTCATGTGATAAATGTTAGAGGAGCAGGCAGCTTTAATGTTAATTCCGGAAAAGAAGAATTTGACTTTAAAGTCACTTTAGCTACCGGAATTTCTAAAGATATTTGTGAATCAGTAGGATTAGGTTATAAGAATCCTGATTCAATTCGCCGGGAAGATTTTATCGGACCAGAAAAACTGTGGATTGAAAATGGGGGGAAATACCTTTATAAAATAAAATAAGCTTATATTTAATCGGTGTAATCAATTATAAAGTAGGAGATTAAATAAATGAAAAATGTAGTTATCGCACAATCAGGCGGCCCCACCTCGGTAATAAATAATAGTATAAGAGGAGTGATTGACGAATTAATTTCCTCTAAAAAAGTTAATAAAATATATGGAGCGAGGATGGGTATTCTTGGGGTTTTAAAAGAAGAATTAATAGACATCTCTTCCCAGGAGTCCCAGCAAATAGCTTTATTAGCAGAAACTCCATCTGCGGGAACAATAGGTAGTTGTAGGTATAAAATAAAAAAAGATGAGGATTTGGCTCGTATTGTCGAGGTCTTCAAGAGGCAAGATGTTGGATATTTCTTCTATTGTGGAGGCGGAGACTCCATGGATACAGCTAACAAAATAAGTAAATTAGCCCAAAAAGAAAATTTAGAGCTGATTTGTACCGGCATACCTAAAACTATTGATAATGACGTAGGAGGACCATTACAAGCTGATGGAACATTTGCGGTATGTGATCATGACCCGGGGTATGGAAGTGTAGCCAGAAATTTAGCCATAAATATACTTGAAGCAAATGAAGAGAATAAAGCCAGTTATACCAGTGACCCCGTTTTGGTAATCGGAGTAATGGGGAGAAAAATTGGTTTTATTCCGGCTGCAGCACGGTTGGCTGATCCCAAAAGAGGAATTCCTTTTTTAATAATTCTTCCCGAATCTCTATCCAAAGATGATTATCAGAGTAATTTAGAATTTATTACCGAAAAAGTTAATGAAAGATTAAGAAAACAGAGAAGATATATTGTGGTTATAGGAGAAGGAGTAAATGTGGGGGATTTGGGAATACTGCGAGATAGCTTTGGACATGCTCAATTCAGCGCTTCTGAGAAAACTGTAGAACAGGTACTTACTAATTACCTTAACGGAATAGACAGGAAAAATAGTCAGGGAAGAGCACAAAGTAGATTAATAGTTAAAGGAATAGCTCGCTCGGAAAGACCAGGTACTCGCCAGAGAAGAGAGATTGCCTATGTATCTGAAATTGATAGGGATGAGGCCTATCAGGTGGGAGTATATGCCGCCAAAATTGCTTTATCGGGGGAAAATGGTTTTATGTCGACCATTATAAGAAATCCTGATTTACCTTATAAAGTAAATTATGATAAAATACTTTTAGATACTGTAGCTAATTCAGAAAGGGAATTCCCTAAAAAATGGATTGCCTCCAATAGAGTGGATGTAACCGATGAATTTATAAATTGGGCTTTGCCTTTAATCGGTGGGCCACTACCTCGATTTGCGAAGTTTAAAGAGATATATATTGCTAAAAAGTGCGGAGAATATGTACCAGTAGAGTATAGAAGTAAGTAACCAGTAATGAGTAATATGTGATAAGTAATAGGTAAAGAGTAAGGAACAATGAATAAAGAGATAAGAAATCATATTACTTATTACACATTACAAGTTATTCATCACACATTAGATATATTAGAAGGGAGTTAGATTATGGCCTTACCGCGGCTTACCGAAAAACAGATAAAGGAAGATGCAGAACAACAATTAAGAAAATTTAAAAGAACAAGAGATTTTTTAATAGCTATCGATACCGATGGTTGTGTTACTGATAATATGAGTGGAAAACAGATGTTAATCTTTCATCCCCAATTTATGGAGTTTTATCAGTTACGGGGGGTTGAGTCTTATTTTAGAGAAGTTGCCGAATACTACAATCTTTTTTCTGTGGATAGGGGCTGTAATAGATTTATTGCCATCCAGCTTACCCTTACCGCTCTTCAGAATAGGAAAGATGTTCAACAAGTGTTACAGGAAAGGCATATAAAATTACCCAATATAAAATCCCTCAACGAATATATCGCCTATACCAAGGAGAATAAATTGGGATTAGGTAATCCAAGTTTGGAGGAATATTTAAATCAAAATCCTCTTGATTTGTCTTTATATAAACTTTTAGGATGGAGTGAAGCAGTAAACAGGATGTTCCCCCATATTTCTGCAAAAATTCCTCCCTTTGATAAGGTCAAAGAATGTTTAGAATTAATGGCTCAATATGCAGATATATTAATCGTTTCTAAGACTCCATATGCAGATTTAGCAAATTACTGGGAAGATCAGGGAATTGCCAAATATGTTCAGATTATTACTGGCCAGGAAATGGGTTCAAAGGGACACCATATTGAAATAGCAAAAAAAGCAGGCAAGTATGAAGATGACCAGGTGATGATGATTGGTGATGGAGGAGGTGATTTAAAAGCGGTTAAAGTAAATAATGGACTTTTTTATCCTACCCCACCTGGTAAAGAACAGGAAGCCTGGGATAATTTTCCTGATACATTTCAACGATTTGTAAAGAGAGAATATAAAGGGGAATTTGAAGATAAACTTTTAGAGCAATTTAAAGAATCACTTCTTATTTCTCCTCCTTGGTTAGAAAATGATTATGACCATATCAGGTCTTATAAAGAAAAGCAAGAAGTAAGAAAAAGCTTATATGAAAAGTTTAACCCTCAAGGTAAGCTTCTTGTATTATAAAATGTTAATTGATTTCCCAAATAATTTATTTTTTAAATTATTTGAATAAAAAAGAAGGGAGGTTGATAAAGAGCGTAGTATATATAATGTAAGGACATAGGTATTTTTGTCTGGTAGTAAAAATTTTAAAAAATTAGGAGGTTTTTTATTATGAAAAGATTTACTTTCATATTTTTGCTTGTTATGGTTATTGTATGTATTGTTTTTACAACAGATCTAGCGCAAAAGAAGGTTCTTCACCTTTATACCGCATTTGATACAGATCAGGCTAAATATTACATTGATGAATTTGAGAAAGAAACGGGAATTAATGTAGAATGGGTAAGAATGTCTTCTGGTGAGGTTCTGGCCCGGATAGAAGCTGAAGCAGCAAATCCACAAACAAGTGTTTGGTATGCTGGCTCCAATACATCTCATATAAATGCAGCTTCAAAAGGACTGCTTGAACCTTATAAGCCTAACACAGATTTCGAACTATCAGAACTATTCCATGCCGAAGACTGGGCTTGGACAGGGTTCTATACCGGTGCCATTGGGTTTGTCTCCAATAAGAACTTCTTGGAAGAACATGGCGTAGAAGCTCCAACTTCTTGGTCTCATCTTTTAAACCCAGCTTTTGAAAAAAATATTGCTATGGCTTATCCTTATACTTCTGGTACTGCTTATACTACTTATGCCACCTTAATTCAAATGATTGGACTTGAAAAAACTCTTGATTGGTGGGAAGAATTTGATAGACA
>Ga0315533_1001617_pt1 | contig 16965 bp, 22 predicted proteins | sample SalMarSW160130MG_FD_203081 | JGI IMG/M metagenome (GOLD analysis project Ga0315533, IMG submission 203081) | Salt marsh sediment microbial communities from the Plum Island Ecosystem LTER, Massachusetts, United States - Salt Marsh Sediment SW1601-30 ... | reverse complement strand
CTGAGTACCCAATTCTTAAACCTTAACAACCTACTCCGTAGAAACCTCGAGGTATCTTAAATTGCCAATATCCAGGAAAAGATTTCTGAGACAGGGCACTAGGTGGTAATATCCCCAAGATTGAGCCTTTAAGTTTTTTTATAATATGCATAATGATTCGCTATTAAAAAAATATTGTATGCAGGTATTCTCTGAAGACTAACTATCCCCGAATTCTCTTTTGGTTCACCGCAGAGACGCAGAGGGCGCCGAGCTTTTTATTTCTTTTTCTTACTGCTGAGAGGGCAGAAAGAAAAAAACAACATCCCTTCGGGAGTGTTTTAGTTGCAGTATTTTATGTTTGGTGGATAGTCTTATAAATACACGTTGTTCCACTTTCAGCGAGACCAGTGGTTTTTGTTTGTCGGTATCTCCCGACAAACAAAAGAATCTCCTCTCAGCGTCCTCTGCGTCTCTGCGGTGAGCAAGCCTTTATTCCCCGATTCGGTACCGAATTCGATATATTTTTCTAAAATTGCTGAATCCTATTAATCTCTTGACGCGGTTTTTTATCTTCTTTGAAAAAACCATCGGCAGTATGGGGAGGTAATGACCTTTGCAAATTTTCTCGAAGGATGACAGTTTCCGGCCATCTGATATATTTATGCGGTGGAGGATAGCCGGTTTTCCTAATGAATGCCCGAAGCCGGGCTCCATTGTGCAAATAGCCTTGTAACCCGCGCTTCTGGCTATACTTATCACCTTCTCATTGATCATTCCGTGAGGTGCGCTCAAAAATTCGACCTCGGTTCCCAGATGATCTTCTATCTCGTTTTTTGATCTCTCCAACTCATCCCTCATTTCAGAGGGCTCGAGTTCGGTAAGGGGCCTGTGATTAGCCGTATGGGATTGAATAGAGATACCACCCTCATACATTTCTCTGAGCTGCTCCCAGGATAAATATCTTTGTGTGCCCATAAAGCCTGTCACGACAAATATGGTCGCTGTCAGGCCTTCTTCCCTAAGGATCGGGAATGCCTCTGTATAATTGTTCTCCCAACCATCGTCAAAGGTTATTATTACACTTTTTTGTTGATGATGTGAAGTGCCATTCAGTAACTCATTCAAAGAGAGAGTCCGATAACCATTATTATGCAAGTATTGCATCTGTTCCCGGAATCTTGAAATCGATATGACATAGGCCGGATTGGTGTGTCGAATCTTCTGCCCTTGCTCTATGATGTCCGTTACTTCATGGTACACGAGTATGGGGATCTTCGGGAGCAACTTCTTTTTTGTGTTAGAGTTCACAATTTACCGCTCGCTTTCGCCAGAGACGCCGAGAGCGCAAAGAGATATGTTATTTGGATCGATCAAGGTACTCGCTCAATGCCGGCGGTTCAACATCAAGAACTTGGTTTTTGATGTAAAAATCGTACCAAATATCAAATGTTAAAAGAAATAATATCCGGTTGGCCTTGGAATTATAAAAGTTGTGCCAGTAGACCTTTTGTCCCTGCATCTTCTCATAATTTGAAAACATGTTATTCAAGTAATCGATATCAAAGTATCTTTTCATCGTTTCTGATTGCAGCAGGTAGTGATAAATCCGTTTTCTCAGTTCCTGGTCCTTCAAGAATATCAGGACCGGTACAAAACCGCCCTGTTTGGGCTTGTTCATGATCTCTTCGGGGAGCAAATCTTCCATCGCCTTTCGATGCAGGAACTTGGTCTTTATGTTTCCTTTCAGGTGATCCACCACATCTCCCGATCTCTTGAAACGATAGTCAAGGGAGACCAAAAAATCCGCAATCTCCGTATCGAGATAGGACTCCCTGAGCGTCAGACCCAGCATATCAGCCATGCGGCCGGACTTGACCATGACGTTTTCATTGATATAGTGCTTGATGTCCTGGTTGATTTGGGCTTCCCCATACAGGTCATAAAAGGATGAGGGCATATGTACTGTAAGATCATTGAAAATATTGGGAACCGTTGCCGATCCGGTATCTCTATGAAGGCGGTTCAATTCGTACTGGTCATATCCATAATAGTACCAGTCGTTAAAATCAGTAACCCTGCCCAGGAGTAGCCGAAGCTTAAAAGCGAGGTTGTCATGACCGTAAAAATAGTCCCCCTTCAATAAACGATGAATCCGGCCGGCTGCGCCGAGCAGACCGTATTTCATGAGGAGATACCGCAGGGCCACAGGCCTGCCTCCTGCAAAACCGCCTGTCCCAAACATCTGATCAGCTCCTTCACCTCCAAGCACCACCTCTACCTCTTTACTGGCCGAATTCATGCCGAGATATGTTAAAAAAAGACCGAGTTCGAAATACGGTTCTTCGAGATGCCAGATCATTTTGGGTAAATCATCGATCTCTTTGCCCGTAATGGTATATTCAAAGTGTTCCGTGCCAAAATGCCGGGCCACAATTTGTGCGTATGGCCGCTCATCGAATGCAGGATCTTCAAAGCCGACGGCAAAGGTCTTGAGCTTTTGTTCTGTGCACTGAGCGGCCAGGGCCACGTTGGCGCTCGAATCCAACCCGCCGCTCAGAAGAATCCCAACACCGCTATTCGCATCAAGCCGTCTCGAAATGGAATTTTGCAATAACCGCTTGTATTCAATAACGGCCTCCGTCATGTCGGATACAGGACTTTTGATGAGACCGTGTTCCCAATAGGGATCCTGTTTCACCTCTCCACTTTTGAAGACAAGGCGATGCCCCGGAGACAACTTTTTGATCCCTTTAAACATGGTCCAGGGAGAAGGGACATAGGAATATTTCAAGAATAAGTTGAGTCCCTCGGGGTCAATCTCTCGTAATACCGAAGGGCATGCCAATAAGGTCTTTAGGTGTGTTGCGAAACAAAACCTCCCGCTTTTTATAGTCCAATAGACCTGGTGAGCCATGCCAAAACGATCGTTAAGGAGGATAAACATCTTTTCTTGTCGATCAAGGATTCCAAGGGAGAATAACCCGTTCAGGTTTTTAGCGAAGTTAGGCCCATTGCGATTGTACAGGAGAATGGCCAGATCCAGATCGCCTTTAACGGGAACGCCTTCGCCCGCGTAATCTTGACCGATATCATCATAATTGTTTATCTCCCCATGGATCAGGGAGAAGGCCTTACGCTCTTCATTCCAGGCAATAGTCGTTTGGTGGTAAGAAGCCTGGGAGGAGCGTTTCATCCCGAGAATGTAATGGGTATCGATCGCATATGATATTTCGGCTTTCCCGGAGGTATCTCCACGTAAAAACCGGCTCATCGTGTGCGCAAGATCCTCGGGATTGTCAATAGGTTTGTTAAAGTCAATGACTCCGAATATGCCCTGGCTCATATGTGTTCTCCTTGTTATTCACCGCAGAGGCACTGAGTTCGCTGGGTCTTCCTCTTCGTTATTCCGTAATAGTTCAGCTATCTTTGACAGGATTAACAGAATAATTTTTATTAGATCGTAAAAAAAATACCGCCCGTGCTTGCATTCCGCTTCGCGGGGGTCGTTTCACTCACTACCGCCAATAACGCAAAGAAGGATATTGAAACATCAATCTCGGTGCCCTCCGTGTCTCTGTGGTGAAACAGGCTTTTCTACTTAGCGTTTCTTCGCGACCTTTGCGGTAAGGCTGAACTACATGATTGTCTTTCCCCTTCGCTTAAACTCCTTTGCATCTTTTCTTGTCGGGAATGAAAAATAAGAACCCGCAGAAGAGGGATTTTCAGTGTAGATCACGTTACCTGATCTGATTAAGTCAATTGCTTCGATCATGAAGCGAGCACCTATTCGTTTTGTGCGCCCTATAAGAGATTCCAGAGTATCATCCGGATCTATACCCACATCTCTTTGCAAGATGATTCTCCCGTCGTCTATTCCGGGATTAATCTCGTGAATCGTAATGCCCACGGATTTTTCTCCATGATACATCTGCCAGAAATTGGGCAGCATCCCACGGTACCGCGGCAGCTTGCCGTTGTGGATATTGATACAGCCATGCGTGGGTATTTGAATAAGATCCGATTTGAAAATGAGTGGCGCTGCAACGGATATGATCAGGTCCAAATTCATCTCTTTTAGCTTTTCATGAAAATGCCCGGTATTGATGTCGTTTTCACACATCACGGGGATACCATATGAGCTGCATAACTGGGCCAGACTGTAGTGGCCGTTTCCTGTAAAAAACCCGGGAGTGTGGGCCAATAGCTTGTACACGACATATTTCAAACCCATTCTAATAAAGTCTACGAGACCGTAAAAATTATACATTTGTAGAGTGAGCCTGTATAAGCTCTTCTTGCCCATGGCCTGAGCGATGACTACACCTTTTATATCGGCTAATATCCCGTATGTCTTGAAAAATTCTTCAAAAAAAAGTCGGACGTAAAAGGGGTCGTCCTGGGTTATGAATAGAATCTTGAAGTTCATCGCCTCATAGTTTCCCACGTCGTCAATTTCTTATTTCGAAAGAGATTCAAAGCGGCGCGGAGTGAGGCGAGATTAATGACACAGAAAAATAGGGGAATGGAGAGCAATTTTATCTTCTTTCCGAATGTTTCCATGATCCAGGCAAAAAAGGCAGAGAGGTAGAAAATGATCTGGAGGATGAATGTGAGCCAATAAAACCCCCTATCCAATAACATCAAATTACTGAAAAAAATAACGATTAAAAAGAACGGAATCATCCATCGGAAAACCTTATGTGAATTAAGTTGATACGAGACAAAGGGATATTTAAAGGGATTCAATAGTGTTTTTACATAAGCGAGACCATTCATCGCCCTTGTGATGACCCGAACCCTCATTGAAAATTCATCTGAGACCGCCTCCTCTGTTAATTCATAGGCCACGGCCTCCGGTTCAAAGGCGATGCGATAGCCTTTTTCAAGTATTTTTAAAGGTTCTACCAGGTCGCTGATAATATCTCTCGGCAAAGGCTCATACAAATTTCGTCTTAGTGAATAGATGCACCCGCAGCAACCTGTGATTGTCTTGATCTGTGTCTGTCGACTTTTTATAAAATTCTCATATTTCCAGAACAATATCGTGCCTTGCCCTACGGGCGCACCGGTAGGATTTACGTATTCGTACCTACCGCTTACGGCCCCCACAGAGGGATCATTGTAGTTCCGCACAATTTTTTGAATAGCGTCTTTCCTGTAATCGGTGGTTGCATCCGAGAATATGACGATGTCTCCTTTTGCAATCTTAACGGTCTGATTTTGGGTCTCGGTTTTCCCCACTCTCCCTTCTACTCTGTTTATAGCTACCCCTCTGTCTGCGAATTCCTTGACGATTTCATCGGTCTTGTCCGTGGAACCGTCTGAGGCGACGATAATCTCCAGCTTGTCTCTGGGATAATCCAGGCCCAGGGTGTTCCTCAGCTTTTTCCCAATGCTCTTCTCCTCGTTGTATGCTGTAATCAGAAAGGTGATAGCCGGTTCGATTCCCTTTTTGTTGACAGGATTATTAACAAACAATGAAAGAAATAAGGTGAAAAGAGGATACCCGATGTAGGTATACACAATGATGCCGATTGTAATCCAAAAAATGATTTCAGTCATTGAAGATCCTGCATGTTGCAATAATGAAATTCCTATCAAATAACACAGATGTTAATGCTTTGCCCCTTGAACCCGAAGCACATCCTTGTAAACCTCTATATACCTTTCTGCCATTCTTTTTGAGGAAAATTCCTGCTCAACCCTCTCCCTAGCATGGGCTGCGAAGACACCGGCTTTACGGGGATTTGACAAGAGATCAATGATTGCTTCAGCTAGGCTTTCTATGTCTCCAGGAGGAACCAGTATTCCGGAGTAACCGTTTTCAATCACTTTCGGAACGGCGCCCACGTTCGTGGCAATTACCGGTTTTTGGGAGGCCATCGCTTCAAGCAAGACCATGGGTAATCCTTCATTCAGGGAAGGGAGAATAAATATATCCATGATTGAATAGATAGCCGGCATATCTTGCCTGACTCCGGCGAAGATAAAAGGCGTCTCTGATATTCCGGTTTTGACACGTGCCGTATCAGCGAATTCCTTGGATTTTTCCTCGAGATACGGCCTTAGAGGGCCATCCCCCACAACAAGAAAGACGACTTTTGGGCATCTTTCCATCACTGTAACCGCGGCTTCGAAAAGATGCATGTGCCCTTTTTCCTCGGACAGTCTGCCCACGGTACCGATCACCCGGGCGTTTTCAGGGATTCCGAGTTCCTCTTTCAACCTTGCTCTGTTGCCCGTGTTGATAAATCGATCGACATCGATTCCATTCAAGATCTTCACCACTTTTTTGGAAGCCGTTCCGTGCTTCTGAATCTCTCGCATGACCGGATCGGACACGGCCACCACACGGTCGAATCGCTTTAACAGGGATTTATCCAGCCATGAATAAAAACGCATTTTGGATTCATCGCCGAGCCAGTTGTGGCAAGTGGTGACGCATGGTATCTTTTTTCCAGCCGTTGCGGCCAACACATAGAAATTGGTTTTGTAACCGTGGGCGTGAATGAGCCCGATTTTCTGTTTTTCTAAAAAATGCCTTAAACCCAAGATGGTCTTGGGATCCAGTTTTCCCCGACAACGAAAGACTTGGACGGGTAAACAATGGCTTTGAGCGACTTTCGCAATCTCCAAGTGCGGGTTGTACAGATTCTTGAAGACACCGACGATCGGTGAGAAATCCGTTGCATTGAGTTGCCTGGACAGCTCAATCAACACATTATCGGCTCCATAGAAACCGCTGCTGCTGATCAGTTGAAGGACTTTCGGCATAATGCTTTCTCTATGTCCTATGCCTATTGATGCCTTTTTTCATTCACAGTTGTGAAGCAATCCGGATAGGTAACAAAGTTTAGTTCGTGGGCCTTCAATACCCTCTTTATTCGAGGCAAATCAAAAAGCAAGAAGATCTATGCAGACCGACTCGTCTTACTAGGAAGGATTGGCAGGTGAACGGGAATCTAAAAAATAATATTCTAAAAATAAGGCGACAAAACCAAAGATGAAAAGGGCAAAGCCGGCGAACTCATGAAAAAAGCCTTGAGCGACTTCAGGACCGAAATAATTCGCAAGAATTCCGGTACCCGAAACCCTTAGTATGTTAACCAGGATAGCCAGAGGAAATGTGGAGGCGACCAAAATCACTTTCGTTAACCGCTTTCTGCTCATGAATGCAAAAAGGAACCCCAGCATTAAATAGGAATATAGGGATCTTATCCCGCTGCATGCTTCTGCGACTTCAAGACTGGTCGTGGCCACGAAGAGCAGATTTCCCTCCCTGTAAACCGGTATACCCATCAGGTAAATCATATGGGTAGAGATTTCCGTGATCATCATCTTGAGGGGATTGGTGATTAAGATATAATATGCCGTCGGAATGGGAAACATGAACAACAAAAAAAAGATCGGCAATAAAAGCGTTTTAGTCAATTGCCAACCACCGAAAAAAAGGGCAAGGCCGAAAAGGATTGCCACCATGGAAAGATATGTGAGTGTGTGAAATCTGACCAAAAAGGAGACCAGATATGCGAAAACGCCACCCACAACAATCGGGAACCCTATCCATAAGGGTTTGATGGAGAGGTCCAGCAACTTGTCACGCTTTGCCCAAACGATGAATATGGCGATGGGTATTACAAAAAACCCGTGAGAATAGTCCTCCTGATTCATCCACACATTAATCAATTTAAGAATGACCGGAGCAAACAGCAAGACAATGAGGATACTGAGAACACCGATCTTGTACCTGTTTTCCAGTGAAAAATGATTTCTGAGGGTATTTGTGTTATCCACAATATTCATATGAAAAAACCATTAAGCTTCGGATAAAATTTTTCCAAAAAAGAATACAAATGGGTCCTTGTTTCCTCGATGGATTTCCCTGGAGGAACAATGGCTGTGAGTCTTACAAAGGCATTTCTATCATGCTTTCCCGTTAATCTATTAAGAAGCAAAAAAAGTTTCAGAAACCCCCGGTTTGCAAAGGCACGGTTAACAGATTGATACCAATACAAAGTAATCAATGTGGTATCAATTTTTTTTTGTACCATTTCATTGACTTTAATCTTTGATCTTTCAGGCTGATTTACGGAGACCTCCTTTTCCTTGACCTGTTTTATATCCCACCCCTGACCTGTAAAACATACGATGGGGGAATGGGAGAGTTCAGCCTTTTCCAGTGTGTTGTAATAGGCCATAAAAAGGGTGACAGGCGGCAGTAAATCGTGATTAATGTACTTTTTGAATATAACCCTGTCCGGGGACAGGACTCTTTGTATCACGTCGTCATAGGAGAGATCCTCCCCAATCCAATCTGCTACCTTGTTCGGGAACTCTTTATCAGGAATAGGCTTTAATTCAGGCACTATTAAAATACTAAGATATACGACTGCAGTTGCTATCAATAGTATGGAAATAGCTATAAAAAATTTAATATGGTTTTTCATCATCATAAGCGCTTTAAAATCGGTCCTTGAATTTTATAGCCGGATTGCCTGTCCATATGGACTTTTCTCAGCAAAGCCTCATATCTTTCTACCATTTTTTCTGTACTGAACTCCTTCTCCGCCTTGTATCTTGCCTGAAGACCCATCTTACGACGAAGCCCCGGACTCAATAATAATTTAACCAGCGCGTCAGCCATGACTTGAGGATCTTCCGGCGGCACCAAAAAACCCGTTTTTCCATGCTCCACTAATTCAGTGTTTCCACCAACCGCCGTAGCAACGACCGGTTTTCCAGCGGACATAGATTCCAGCAGTGTATTGGACATGCCTTCACTCAAGGAGGGCAAAACACAGATATCCATGGAAGACAGCAAGGCAGGTGCCTGGGTGAATGATACTTCACCGGTGAATTTTACCGCCCCACTAACCCCCAGTTCTGTAATTTGCCTGTTCAATGCATCGTAGTAGTCTTTATCACTGTCATTCGCACCGACCAAAAAAAATCGCGCCTGAGGAAATCTCTTGATAACAAAGGAAGCCGCTTCAATAAGCGTTTTATGCCCTTTTACTGGTCGAATGTTTGCAAGGCAACAGATACTCAAGCACTCGGGTTCAAACTCAATCCCGTTGAATGCAACCTTTGCCCCGGGTATTTCAGATGGAAGATCCACGCCATTGGGGATCACAGAAACATGCCCAGGTTTTGACTTTTGTACCTTGATAATCGATTCCTTTACGGCTGATGAGTTAGCCAGGATATGGTCAAAGAAACGGTTTATGGATTGATAGACTTTAATATGTCTGCTTTTGAGTTTGAATCCTGTATCTCTTCGGCTTGATACAACCGGAATCCCGGATAAAAAAGCGACCAGAAGACCGAGGAAATCAGAACTTTCATGATATGTCAAGAGGGCTGATACACTTTCCTTCTTAATGAGAGCAAGCAACTTAATAAGTGTTTTTAGACCTTTCAAGTCATATATTCTTGTGACATTGAGTTCTCTAATGTAAAAACCCTCTCGTTGCATCCTTTGAGACACAAGGCCACCTTTAAGCGGGCATACGATTATTTTGTGCCCGTGCTCTGTCAAGCCTTTGGCCAGGATATAAATATTTCTTTCAGCACCTCCCATTTTATCAAGAATATCTATAAGAATCATGACTGTGAGGCTGGAATCTTGACAGACTTTTTTCGCCTTCTTTTCGATCATCACTTGTAAATTTGGACCTTTTTAAATGATGAACTAATCATCTTTCTTCACAGTTGAATCTCCCGGAGCTACCCCAGAGGAATATCCTTTGGATTCCACCCCAGTACGATCTACCGGACCTACCCCAGTTAAATACGCCCCAGTTAAATACGCTGCGCTGTCTTTTTCAAAGAATTTAACGGGGTAAACTTTGCTGTCTTTTTTAAAGCCCCAGTACCATCTGCCGGAGCTACGGGGTAAAAATTTAACGGGGCAGGCAGACCCACCCAAGTGAAATAGGTTTCACCATTGTGAAATAGGCTTCGCATTTCACTTGGTAAACATTTCACGGGGCCCCGATAGCGGGATCCTCCAAAGGCGGATAAATCTCCGTTTCACTCCGACCCCGAGGGGCGGGATCTCCGTTTCACTCCGACCCCGAGGGGCGGGATCTCCGTTTCACTCCGACCCCGAGGGCGGGATCTCCGTTTCACTCCGACAGGCGGGGCAAACCCCAGTTAAATACGCTACGCTTGTTTTCTGCGAAAAATTTAACGGGGTAAACCCCAGTTAAATACGCTACGCTTGTTTTCTGCGAAAAATTTAACGGGGCAAGCAGAGACCACAGAGCATGATTATGTCGAGAGGTTTGGAAATTGCCTTCAATCGAGCTCTGAAACGTTTTTCAACATAGGTTTTAAGATATGTGCGGCCCAAAAGATGCTTCCACTGACTTCAGTGCTCTTTGCACTTGACATTATATGATAACTTATGATAAACAAAGATTATGAAAGCTCTTCAAATGCCTCGATTCAGAAATTATGTAAAGAAGCTTCCATACCAGCTCCAGCAGGTTATCTTAGATACTGTTGAAGATGTTTTGAACAATCCTGATCTTGGCGAACTGAAAAAAGCTGACCTGGAGGGTTTTAGAGTTCATAAATTTACGATGATGCGCCAATTGACACTGCTATCTTATAAGGTTGAAAATGACTCCATTGTCTTTTACCAGGTTGGCCCTCACGAAAATTTTTATAAGGATCTGAAAAGATATTTAAAGGAAACTGGAGCATAAAATGTTAACAGCACAAGAAGTTATAAAAGAGATATACCTTCTTCCCATAAAGGAAAGGGAAAAAGTGGCACACCATATTGTAGAGTTTGGAATAAAAGCATCTCATCTGGAAATACCCGAGTTTTTGGACTTAAAAGAATGGCAGGATGAAATTGCTAGAAACCCTTTCAATCTAAAACAGGCAGCGGAGTATCTCGGAGTATCATCTGTGACCCTCAGAAGATGGGTTAAATCCGGTAGAATAGTGGCTTATAAAATAGGCAGGGCATATAAATTCGATGTGAACGATCTCAAAAAATTCAAAAAAGCCCATGCCATAAATGAGTAAGGGAAGATGAGATTAAAGCTATAATATCTCATTTGCAATCTTTTTATCCTTTTTCAATCTACCATCGAGGGTTTATTCACCACAGAGCACGCAGCCTCCGGCCCATAGGGGCCTACGCCCCGGTGGGAGGTCGCTGAGTTTTTTAATCAGCTCTGCGGTGAAAACTATATCCGGTATATCCTGTCTAAATAAAACGTTTGGACAAAACTCACCTTATTCCTTCTATATACCTATTACAATTTACAAAGGAGTATTGGCCCATGTCCTTCATGAGTTTTTTTAACTTCTGTTCAGTCTTTTTAATATTAATGTAGTGCCTGAATTTAAAGACCATTGATGCCTGATTGACCTTGGGCTGTTCAGGGTCTATTTCCCAGGGGTGCATATAGAACATATAGGCGCCGTCATTCTTGAGAATTGAATAAACGCCTAATTTAAAGACAGGGGAGGGCATCAGCCGGAAATATCCCCCCCCGCCCCAGGGAAGGATAAGGTTGCCGATACTAAGATTGCTTACTGGTATTTCATGAAATGTATCTGAAATCCTGTATGCAATCCCTGTTTTTTTTATGGAAGACAGGTCAATGTGGCCGTATCTGCTGTTCATTCCAAAGGAATTAAAACTGGAATCATAGGCATAGCCGGAATCTTCAATAATTTTTAATACCCTATTATCAATTGAGAAGCTTGGGGCCCTGTAACCATGTACCTGAGTTCCTGTAATATCCTCTAAGAGTTTTTTGCTTTTCAGGAGGTCAATACTTAGTTCCTTAGGTGATTCTTTCATGCAGAGATTGTGGTAATACCCATGGGATGCTACCTCGTGACCACGTGAATGGATTTCTCTAACCAAATGAGGGAGGCGTTCTGCAATCCAGCCCAACACGAAAAAGGTACAACGCACTTTTTCGTGTTGTCCGTTGTCCGTAGTCCATTTTCCGTCAAAGCAGTCGAGGAGGTCGAGGATTCGATGGGTGTTTTTTTCGACTCGCAATTCATGGGAAGACCAGGAAGCAAAAGGGATATATTGCTTGAAGTTCTCGACCTGGAACCAGTCTTCAACGTCAATGGTTAAAAGGAGGTGATAGGTCATAGCTCCCCAGTTAAATTCGCCCCAGTTAAATAAAACTAAAAAAACATTTAACGGGGTAAACTTTGCTCCTTTTCTGCGAAAAATTTAACCCCAGTACCATCTTCCGGAGCTACCCCGGTTAAATAGTCCTGCGGAATTTAACAGGGCAGGCGGGGCGGGCGGGGCAGGGATAGCTGATTAAACAAATAAATGTAACATGGGTTCAAAGTTCAGGGTTCAGGGGTTCTGCCCCAGTTAAATGGTCAAATTGGCTAATTGAGAATAGCCAAATGGTTGAGTTGTTGAATGGTAGAATGGTTAAGTAGTTGAGTTGTTGAGTAGGGAAATGGTTGAGTAGTTTGGATTTGTCGAATGGTTAAGTTGTTAAATGGTTAAATGGGTAACAGTCAAATAGAAGAATAGTCAAATGGTTAAATCGTTTAATAGCTGAGTAGTTGAGTTGTTGAATAGAGGAGGTTGTTGCCATGGTGATTTATCCTTTATGTTTGTTTCCCTACTCCACATTAGTGCCGACCCCGACAAGCCGTTCTCCGACAGATTAAGTCCGTCGTTGTCTTATTTCGAACTCTTTTATTATCCGCTTTATCTCTCTCGCAGAGATGTCCCCCTGGTCAAGTTTGATGAATTCGTAAAAAGTCGTAAATGCTCCCTCTCCCTTGATGGGAGAGGGCAGGGGTGAGGGTGAATGCAACGTTATTTCAATCGCTTACGTCCCCCTCCCCTTAATCCCCTCCCACCAGGGGAGGGGAAATCTGACTTTTTACGAGTTCATCAAGTTTGGAATAGATCGTTACAAGAGTGATATATTTCCTTGTTTTTTGCCAGTAGATCAGCCGATAACCTGACCGCTTGCCCTTTTGAATATCACTGTTTCTCACCCTTGCTTTGAAAACAGTATTTCCAGCGCCTGAAACCCTATCCCCGACCAGTTCTCCTTTCTGCAACAGCATCATCACTGGCTGCAAATCTGACCGAATATGATGATGCTTTTTGACCAGCTTGCGCAGCGCGCGTTTGAACTCTGGAGTGTATTCAATACGGACATTAGTCGGCATCAATACCATCCCATAATTCTGACACAGGGCGGGTTTCGCCTGATAGTGCTTCCTTCCACCCTTGCCTAAAACTATCTTCAGCAGGCCTTAACGATACGCTTTCGCGGAAGATGCGGACTATTTGAACAAGATTCGGCAAATACTCTTCCGGTATCTGTTTGATTTCATTTGTAAATTGTTCCTGATATGCAGAAAATTTCTCACCCATAATTTACCCTCCGTAAATTGTTAAATCGTTGATTAGCCAAATGAGTAACAGTCAGATGGTTAAATAGTCAAATTGTCAAATAGTTAGATTGTGAAATGGGAAAATGGTTGAATGGTTGAATGGTTGAATCGTCAAATGGATGATTTTAGCTATTTTCTTTTCGGGATTTTAAGTATTTTATATATCCATTTAAAACTATAATTGATGTTTTGATTTGTTCTATTAAATCATCGGCTAATGAATGGTGTATATATTTACATTCTTCTGCTACAAGAACATGATCAATTAATTCATATAGAGAACCTCGAGACTGCCTGCAAAATTGAATGTTTTCTTGGAAATGGAATCTGCCGTATCCCTCAGCAATGCACGCCCCAGTTAAATCCGCCCTAGTTAAATAGCCTTTCAGGATTTAACGGGGTAAACTTCGCTCCTTTTCTACGAAAAATTTAACGGGGCAGGCCCCAGTTAAATCCGCCCTAGTTAAATAGCCTTTCAGGATTTAACGGGGTAAACTTCGCTCCTTTTCTACGAAAAATTTAACCCCGATGGAATAAATACAAAATAGATTCCACCCCAGTACGATCTACCGGACCTACGGGGTAAATGGGGCACCGCATAGCGGCATCTTCGCTTCGCTTCGACCCCGAGGGGCGGGATCTACGTTTCACTCCGACAAGCGGGGCAGGCCCCAGTTGAATAGGATCATTTTTGAGTCCTTTACGGCGAAATATAAAACGTGGTTATGATAGTTCATCCTCACTGATATCAGAAATGTTCATGAAATGCTTGAGCAGCCCGGTTTTTAGGGTTTGATTGCCATGGATTGGTAATGAAATGCGTGCAGGGTTGCCGGGCTTTATATATACATGATGGCTCCCTTTGATTCTAGATAATTTCCACTCATGCTTTTCAAGCAATTTTGCAAACTCTTTTCCTGAAATTTGTTTCAAACTGCAATCTCCATCACCTTATCCTTTTTAGACCTCTGGATTTCTTCTAAATCAATAGATAAACAGGCTTCTACTGCTTCATATAAATTTGCAAGAAGTTCTTCAAAGGTGTCTCCTTGAGTGGCACAACCGGCAATTGATGGCACTTCAGCCCAAAAGCCACCTTCTTCAGCCTCATGCACGATTACTTTCAATTTCATAGCTGTACCTCATTAAATATTTTTTTATTATTCTTGATGGTCTCGTAAAAAGTCAAAAATACTCCCTCTCCCTTCATGGGAGAGGGCTGGGGTGAGGGTGAATACAGCGTTATTTCACGCACTTACGTGCCCCCCCCCTTAATCCCCTCCCACCAGGGGAGGGGAAATTCGACTTTTTACGAGACCATCATTCTTTAAACGGTTATAAAATGAGCTTTTTTAAAATGGGCACCACAGCGCCGCCCCAGTGGAATATGCTATGCCCCGATGGAATAACTACAAAATAGATTCCACCCCAGTACGATCTACCGGACCTACGGGGTAAATGGGGCACCGCATAGCGGCATCTTCGCTTCGACCCCGAGGGGCGGGAACCTCCAAAGGCGGTTAAATCTACGTTTCACTACGACACGCGGGATAAAAGTTAATTGAGTTGATTAAGTCTGCCTGTTAGTTCCATTGCTCTGTTGCCTGGCAGCCGGTTGAGTAAGTTGATTAAGTCTATTAGGTCGATTGAGTAACTTATCGGTTTGATGGCTTCACTGGTCTGGCTTGGTAGGTGACCATTCGGGATAGGTTATAATCGATTAAATTCTTCGATAGTAATCCCCATCTCTTTGATAATTTTTCTCAGAAGGCCCTTTGGAACATCGCCAGGATGATCGGGAACAGGAATGGTTATGTTACCCTCCTGCTTGTAGTAAACTGGGTGCTTAGTTGTTCGGATTATTTGGTAGCCTGCATTCCTCAGTTTCTTGGCCAATTCTTTATAAGTTACTACCCTTAGCCTTTGGCTTATCATTGAGAAATTTCTTCTCGAACAAAAGATAAATTCTGAATGGCTTCTGGCGAAAATCTTTCTTCAGGCAACGCCTTGTCTACCACTCTCAGCGCCTCTAAACAACTGTCAATGGCATCCCTAATATTTTTATAGGCTTCATCAATTGACTTTCCTGCAGTTACACAACCTTTAATAGCTGGACATGATGCAATAAAGTACCCATCTTCATCTATTTCATATGATATATAATAATCTATGTGTTTTTTAGATTTGCCCATTTCTTATACCCCCGGTTTAATTTTTTTCCATTGCTTCCTCGAAGACACTAGATTTTGCTATGAAATATGAAAATAGTCACACACTAGCCTAATTGTCGATTTAATCATTACCGTGGAGGCCCCATTCCACGTCGTCACGGATGAAATTATCCATGAGTTTAGATTGATGGGTTTCAAGGTCCTTTTGATTCATATGATCGCCCCTTCTTTAAGCACTTTCTGGTATACAGGGACACCTGAGTAATTATCTTTTACAATATCATCACTAAAAATGATTAAATCGATAAGGCAATCGTGCTTTAATTCCAAATCATAAGCAATGTCAAAGAGGTTTTCTTCTATCTGCCTATTCACGTTTGGTAGTATAATGAATACATCAATATCTGAATCTGCTCTATGATCTCCGCGTGCAGATGATCCAAATAATTTCATTTCTTTAACATCGTATTCCTCAGATATTTTTACCTTCAATTCTTTTACGATATTATTAACTCTTTTATCCATAAGGTAATATCCTTGAATTTTTCATCACACCGAGCCTGTCACGCTTAGCTCGCTTGGCGGGGCTTGTCCGCATCTTTGATGTTTTGCAAGGCTTCTTTAAATGTATCACCCTGCGAAACACAGCCCTTTAAGACGGGAACATATGCAAAATATCCATATTCATCCTTCTCAAGGATTGCATTAAATTTCATTATCTTCCCTCCTGTTTTTTTGGAATACTTTGCTTCTTCCGTATCTTATCCTATGGGATAATTTAGTTAATCTTCTTTATCTCTTGAAGACATTTCATGCTATTCCAACTTACAAACTTCCAGGTCATAGACCTTATTGATTGGGTTTTTGTAAAAATTCGCTTGAAATCATCCTTTTTAACCCATCTTCCAAAGCGAATGGGGGCTTGAAGCCTGTTTGTTTCAGTTTATCCGCATTGATTGCGGTATTTGCACAGAATTTTTTTATGCGTATAGAACTTATGGGAAAAGTTCTCCGAGTGATTTTAGCAAGAAGGTCAAAGCTATAGCCACCCATAAGGCCGATTGAATAGGGTAATCGGAAATTTATTTTGCGATTGCCGGCAATGGTTGTGAAAACCAGGGTGACCAGGTCTTCCATGGTAAAATCAGGTTTGTCTGAATAGTTGTAGATATGCACACCTGGATCAGCGCTTAACAGCAATGTCAGGAATTGTGAAATATTACGCACATATGCCATGGATTTTTTATTTTTTCCATTGCCTACCATAATAAATCTCCCGGATGCGATTTGATTCAGGAGATTGTAAACGTTACCCCTGTTTCTCTCCCCAAAGATCACAGTTGGCCGCACTATAACAAGGCGTTTTGTATCATCGGCGCCTGCCCATTCATTAAAA
>Ga0315533_1001614_pt1 | contig 17002 bp, 16 predicted proteins | sample SalMarSW160130MG_FD_203081 | JGI IMG/M metagenome (GOLD analysis project Ga0315533, IMG submission 203081) | Salt marsh sediment microbial communities from the Plum Island Ecosystem LTER, Massachusetts, United States - Salt Marsh Sediment SW1601-30 ... | reverse complement strand
TTGACCCTGAACCCCAGCCGCCCCATGCCTGTGTCCACCTTCACATGGACGACAGCCTCACGCCCAGCCTCAAGGGCCGCGGCGCTAAGAGCCTTGGCGTGACCGAGACGGTAAACGGCAGCCGAGACGTCGTGCTCAAGGAGCAGTGGATAGAGATACTCAGGGACATATCCGAGCACGAGGATAGGCGCCTCAACCCGGTGTCGCCTAAGCTGCATGGCCTCGCCGAGAGTAGCCGTCGCAAGACGATCAGCCCCATTCTCCAAGAACACCTCGGATGCCTCCACAGCTCCGTGCCCATATCCATCAGCCTTCACGGCTGCCATTATCCTCGAAGAGCCTAGAGTCACCCGCCTCACCTCGCGAACGTTATAAGCCAACCTATCCAAGTCTACCTCCACCCATACCGGGCGGATCATATGAGTTTCAGGGATCATAGAGAATTGTTAAACGGCGGACGCTATAAATATTGGAGGTTTATCCTAGTAACCTCGCTCCAGTTCGGTGTTTGGCGCGGTCGGCAGGATTCGAACCCGCGACCCCGGGTTCCGAAGACCCGTGCTCTATCCACTGAGCTACGACCGCCCATGGTTCAGAGATTCGCACACTAGAAAAGGGTTACCCCTCCACGAGTTGAACCTAAATACCCGTAGCTCGACACGATATACGTGAACACCGAGGTCAACCTGCCATACGGAGAGACGAGTTTAAGACAGATCATTCCCGACCGATTCGGATGCACCTTGCTGGAGCCGAGGGACGTGAAGAAGGCTCTCGACGCCGTTGGCCAGGATCCTAAGATAAGCATAATACCCGGGGGTCCGTCTACGATTTCACTGTTGGAGTGATGGTTATGCGGCCTGAGAGTGTGGTTCAGAGCGTCGAGGTTACCGCGCTGGTCCACGCGACGGAGGATGAGTCCAAGGTAAGGAAAGCCGTCCTGAACCTTTTGCCACCGGGCATCGATCCTCCGGCCCTGGAGGCCGTCAAGCTGCAGGGCTACTATGGGGACCCTATAACCGCCCTCAAGCTCAACGTGAAGCACAGGAGGCCAGCCACGGATCTGCTTGAGCACGTCGTCAGACGGCTCTCGTCTCTGGATCTCCAGGCCTTCCTAGATGAGCTGCCCCAGCGCATCGACGAATCGAAGAACCTTTACATCAGGCTCGATAAGCAGAAGGCGTACACCGGGAAGGCGGTGTTGGAGAGGCATGACTCCATCAGGGTCAAGGCGAAGCTCCGGCTCCCCCACAAGGCGGACCCCGTAGAGTCCATACGGATGTACATAGAATCCTTGGAGACGTATCCGACATGAGGCGCTTCATAGACCTCCAGGTACTCCCCGGGCCGGGGAAGACGGCTGAGATGCTGAGCCACGCCAACCACCTGGGGTACTCTGCGGTCGGCTGCGGGGGGGACACCCCGTCTGACGCATCCATCGACGTAATATCCCGGCTTGACATCGCGCCTAGGAGCCAGCAGGACCTACAGCGCATGCTCAAAGGGAACAGACGGAGGCATGAGGTGATATCGGTTCTGTGTCTATCCAAGGGCGTGGCCCGCCAGGCGGCCAAGGATCCCAGCGTAGATCTTCTGAGGTTCCCGAGATGCCCTTCGAGGAGGAGGACAGTCTGGCTTGACAGACAGCAGGCGTCGTTGGCGGGTGAAGGGGGCTGCCAATTCGAAGTGGTGGCTAGTGACTTACTTACCCAGGACCCTGAGAAGCTGGGCTACGTCATCAAGCAACTGGAAAAGGAGGTCTTGAACGCCCGAAGATACGACGTACCCGTGGTGCTCTCCAGTGGAGCCGACTCTGTTCACGGTATGAGGGACCCGAGGTCGTTGGCCGCGTTGATGAGCCTCGTCGGGTTGGGCGCGGAGGAGTCGCTGGACTTGGTATCCGTGAACCCATGGGCCCTGGTCGAAAGAAACCGTGATAAGCTCTCCGCGTCATATGTTTCACCCGGAGTTCGGGTGATGGATTCTTGACCGAGAAGGCGAAGATAGACATACTGGTTCACTGCTTCTACCATAGGGTGGGTCTTCATAGGGGGCACCCCGTGCTTAGCGTCAGGTGGCCCCTCACGCCGATGCCTCAGGAGACGGTGAACGAGGTTTATGGAGGCAAGGTTTTCAGCCTAGGGAGCACAAACACTGTGCTCATCAGGGACGGAGACCTGAACATCGTTCACGACCCAGGGATACTGCAGCTGGGCAGGTACGGCACCCTCAAGATGAGGCTGGAGGAGTTCGGGCTGAAGCCGGACGACGTAGACGTCGTGATCAACAGCCACTGCCACTACGACCACATAGAGGCTAACTACATGTTCAAGGGCAAGCCGCTCTACGTCCACGAGGAGGAGGTGAAGTTCTGCGACAGGCTGTACTGGCCCGAGTTCACCGAGGCCTTCATGGGCATCATGGACGTGAAGAGCTTCAACGGCGACGCACGGGTCTCCGACAACGTGAAGATCATCGAGACGATGGGTCACACGCCGGGGAGCGTAACGACCCTCGTGGACACGGAGGACGGCCTCGTCGCTCTGGTGGGGGACGCCGCCATAGTTAAGGAGGACCTGCTGGAGCTGAGACCGCCGAGCGTGGTCACGAAGAACCTTGAGGCCGACGTCGCCGTGGCTAGTCTACGGAAGATCAGGGACCTAAACCCCGTCTTGGTGGTGCCCGGCCACGACGCGCCCTTCTCTCCACAAGGTTTAAAATAATCTGCCCTGTAAGGGTTGGCAGTGAATAGATTTGCCGACGCACGGCTCTCTAACTAAAGCAGGAAAGGTAAGGGCACAGACCCCAAAGATCGATGGCATCGATAGGAAGAGCCCCTCCCCCAAGAGAAGGAACAGATCTAATTATAAGAAGCGGATTCTCTACGCCAGGGAAGACCGCTTTAGAAGAAGACGTTAGAGCTATTTTTGAACGATTTCACGAATGTGTTGAACCAGGGTAGGGTCATCAGGTACCTGAATAACAGTAGACCGATTGATGCAACTAGACCCAGGTAGCCTAGTCCTTTTATCCAGTCGAAGGGGCTTCCAGTGGGTCCTGTGGATGTCTCCGGGGGTTCTTTGAGGTACTCGCTGGGCTGATAGGATGCGTTGGTCACTTGGGCGCTGTATGTGTAGATGGTGATGATGAGGGCTAGCGACGTTACTAGGCCGAGGGATAGCCTCCAGTTTGCGTTTGAAGACGCCTTGATGAGACGTATGTATATCTGTGGTATGCCCATTACTTTCATTTAGGTTTAAAGAAATGGGGTTAAAAACATGATGTACCTCTCTGGCGGTTATATCGTGCATAGTTTTGAAGGAGTCTTCTCGATGCCGCCCCGATCTTGACGACGGTCTAAAAACTATAGGTGAGAGGAGACCCAGTCGATGACCGCTTTCTGCAGAGGAATCCTGTGTTCGCTGAACCCATGGTCGGCGCCCTCGATCTCCACTAGCCTCTTGGGCTCGTTGGCCGCCTCGTAGAGCCTCCTAATGTCTGACGGCATGGTCACGTTGTCGTTGGTGCCTAGGACCACCATCAGAGGTGCGTGGACCTTCCTCACGGTTTCGATTGGGTTCAGCTTGGAGGCGGCGACCTTGATCTCTTCTCGCAGCTTCTCCTCCGTCCACCCCACCAGTTTTCCTTCCGCCATCTTGAGGAAAACGGGTACGATGTTCTCGAGGTATGGGTCCTCGGACCAGGATTTAATGTCTGAGGCGGGCGCCATGAGAATCCCCGTCTTCAGCGACGGGTCCATGCTCATGCACTTAATCAGGGGGATCGCCCCCATGCTGTGGGAGACCAGCCCAACCCTGTTGGGTTCGACGCAGTTTAAGCCTCGTAGGTACTTGACCGCCGCCTCGGTGCTGGGCACCAGGTTTGTCAGCCTGTACTCTCCTTCGCTTCCCCACGCCCCCATGTAATAGAAGATGAGGACCACCACGCCGTTGAGAGCGAGCTCCTCCGCAAGATCCATGTTCTTGGTGTCGCCGGGGTATCCGTGGCAGACGGCGACGGCGGGGTACAAAGCTTCCTCCCTGGGCCTGTACAGGCGTCCGAGGAGTCTAATGCTGTCACAGGGGATGATCGTGTCTTCGACGACTATGGCTTCACCCATTTTCACTCGTCTCTCCCTTAACGGTGTAACCTACAATATTTTTAACGCTGCCGCCCCAATTCAGGGCGATGGGGAAGCGCATCATCACCCGGTTCAAGCCCAGGAACGTCTGGGTCCGTGACATGGTTGAGGGTGATCCTTTCGTCGCTTCCTCTCTGGACGTGACGAAGGGCATGCTGAAGCTTCAGGCCCCTAAGCAGAGCCTCTGCAGCGTGTGTAAGGGAGGGAAGATGCTCTGCGGGAAGACGAGCTGCCCCATTATGGCGCGTCTAGGTGCCTTCTCCAAGATGTTTCAGGGCGTGAAGGGAACCAACATCGACGGAAGCAGCCCACCCAGCGTCTTCGTCGGCCGATTCGGATACCCCTACGTCCAGATAGGGCCCCTCACTCCTACTTTCTACGGCAACACCCAGATCCTTGACTCCCCTGAGCAGTGGTTCGGTAAGAGCATAGACGAGATCATCGGCTACAGGAGCCAGCTCATCAGGGGGATGACCCCGGTGAACGTCCGCAAGCCCTGGAAGGCGGGGAGGCTCCTGGATAAGACCCGGGAGCTAAGCCTAGCAGAGCACTACGTCGAGACCGAGATGAAGCTGACGCGTAGGCCCACTAAGCGGTTCTACATGAACGGCGACGTCCAGCCCATAGGGCCCACGGCGCCCATGGCGGACATGGACATAGGATACATCAGATGGAACAGGCACATGGAGAAGTGCCACTACGACAGCGACCTCAAGGCGGCGCCGGCCACAGTCAAGCTATTCGAGGAGGGCCTCCCCGTCAGCAACATCATGAAGGCTTTCAGCATGGGCAGCTTCGGCGTCGAGAAGAACCGGAGGCTCGTGCCCACCAGGTGGAGCATCACAGCCGTGGACGACCTCCTGGGGAAGCACCTGACGAGTAAGATAAAGGGCTACCCCTTGGTGAACCAGTACGAGGTATACGAGAGTAACTACATAGGTAACCGCTTCGAGATCCTGCTGGTCCCTGACGCATGGGCCTACGAGGCTTACGAGGCGTGGTACCCTAGGACCCTCTGGAACCCGTCTGAGGAGGAGGTGGCCATCGTGACGGACTGGGAGCCGTACAAAGGCCGCTCGACCTACGCGAGCATGGGCGGCTGCTATTACGCGGGCAAGCTGGCGGTGCTGGAGCACCTTGAGAGGGAGAGGCGGCAGGCGAAGGTATTCATCTTCAGGGAGGCGTACCCCGACTACATCCTGCCTGTGGGGGTCTGGCAGGTGAGGGAGAACTGCAGGAATGCCATGAGGCAGCCGTCCATGGTTTTTGATACTTTCCAGTCAGCGATAAACAACATCATGGGGAGGCTCAGCATTCCGTTAGAGAAGTGGATGGAGTCGGGACCCCTCCTGCGGCACACAGTGACTCAGAGGAAGCTCACAGACTTCTTCCACTGAGTCGTAAACCATGGATTTTCGTAGGCAGCGGCGTCTGATCATATGAACTTTTAAAACCGTCGTCATGCCCCTTATGTTAGGTTAGTGAGATCCATGAACCCTAGAGAGGTAGCTGAGCGGCTACATGAGAACGAGAGGAAGGTGCTCCAGGCGCTGAGCGGCAGGGGCACCGCGACCACAGAGGAACTGAGCCGGCTCACAGGGCTGGCAAGGGACGCCGTGGAGAAGGCGTCTGACTGGGCCGCGACGAAAGGCGTAGTCTCGTTTAAGGAGGAGGTCTCACAGTTTTTTAGTCTCACAGACGAGGGAAGCGTCTACGCGGAGAACGGCCTACCGGAGCAGAACCTCAGGAAGCTGCTGGTACACGGACCCCAGGAGATAGCGAAGCTCAAACAGACATTCGAGAACCTGAACATAGCGTTGGCGTGGATGCGGCGTAACGGGTGGGCGGACATCCAGAATGGCGTCATGGAGCTCACCGATGAAGGAAAAAAAGTCGACGACCCCCCTGAGAAGCGGCTCCTGAGAGCCCTGGACAAGCCCACACCACAGAGCGGAGAGGCGTTCACCGAAGACGAGACACCAGTCCTAGAGCAGATGGTTAAACGGAAGCTGGTCACAAAGCACGAGGAGACGGAGCGTTCCGTCGCCATAACAGACTTCGGTAGGCAGGTTCTGCCTGAGCTGGAGGCGGCGGAGTCGGTGAACGTGATCACTCAGCTGACTCCGGAGATGCTGGTGAACAAGTCGTGGAGGGGGGCGTCGTTCCAGAGGTACGACGTGACACTCCCTGCGCCGAGCCTCAGCCCTGGGAAACGTCACTTCATCAGCCAAGTCATCGACTACATAAGACGGTTCTGGGTGGAGCTGGGCTTCAAGGAGATGAAGGGCGAGTACCTTGAGCTGAGCTTCTGGAACTTCGACGCCCTCTACCAGCCACAGGACCACCCCGCTAGGGACCTGGCCGACACGTTCTACATGAAGACGCCGTACAGCGGGCAACTTCCCGACCCGAAGATGGTGGAGCAGGTGAAGGAAACCCACGAGAACGGGTGGACAACCGGGAGCCTCGGGTGGCGGTACAGGTGGGACCCGGAGGTCGCCGCCCGTAACTGTCTCAGGACCCACACCACGAGCCTGAGCGTAAAACAGATAGCGAAGCTCACGCCGGACGATCTTCCGGCCAAGTTCTTCAGCTGCGGCAGGGTGTTCAGGAACGAGACCATCGACTGGAACCACCTCGCCGAGTTCTACCAGACGGACGGGATCGTCATCGGGGAGGGAGTGACTTTCCGCAACATGAAGGGCTACCTGAAAGCCTACATGGAGGGACTAGGAGTTGAGAAGTTCAGGTTCCGGCCCGGCTACTTCCCTTACACCGAGATGAGCATGGAGGCCGAGGTCTGGATAGAGGAACGCGGCGAGTGGATGGAGCTCTTCGGCGCAGGCATGTTCAGGCCCGAGGTGGTCAAGCCCCTCATCGGCATCGACGTTCCGGTACTGGCGTGGGGCCCTGGCTTCGACAGGCTCGTCATGCAGAGCTACAAGGTTAACACCATCAAGGAGCTGTACACTAACGACATCGGCCTGCTCAGGCGGGCCAAGCTATGGATGGAGTGATGAGAGATGCCGGTCATAGAGGTAAACCTTGAAGACTTCAGGGAGCTGCTGGGCAGGGACGTCTCCATAGAGGAGCTTCAGGACAGGCTGCCTATGATGGGCACAAGCTGGGAGGGAGTCACGGAGGACGGATTCCACCTGGAGGTGTTCCCCAACAGGCCGGACCTCCTCAGCATCGAGGGACTGGCCAGGGCCTACTCCAGCTGGACTGGGGCGAGGACAGGGCTGAGAAGCTATCCTGTGGTGAAGTCCGGCTACAGGGTCGTCGTAGATGAAAAAACTCAGGACGTACGTCCTTGGTTCGTGACTGCTGTGGTTAAGAACGTCGAGTTCGACGACCCCCTTATCAGGAGCATCATCCAGATGCAGGAGAAGCTACACGTCACCCACGGCAGGAGACGCAGGAAGGTAGCTATAGGGCTGCACAGCCTGGAGCCCATCGAGTTCCCGGTGACCTACACCACCAAGCCGCCGGAATTCAAGTTCAGGCCCCTTGGGGAGCGGTTCGAGAAGGACCTCACTTGGATACTCGGCGAGATGAAGACAGGCAAGGAGTACGCCTGGACCGTGGAGGGCTTCAAGGAGTACCCCATGATCCTCGACAAGAAGGGCATGGTGCTGTCGATGCCTCCCATCATCAACGGTGAGTATACGAGGATAGACGAGTCCACCACGGAGCTGTTTATCGACGTAACGGGCACCGACCTTAAGGCCATCACCGAGGTTCTGAACGTCATATGCGTGACGCTGGCGGACAGGGGAGCCGAGATACATGAGGTTCACAACCACTACCCGGATGGCTCGGTGCTCACCACGCCGAACCTCGAACCATGGGTGATGGACTTGGACAACGACTACGTCAACCACACCCTGGGCTACGAGTTCACGCCCCAGGAGTCAGCCCGCGAGCTGGAGAAGATGGGGCACGGAACCGAGATAAACGGAAACGTCATCAAGGTCCTGATACCAAGCTACAGGGCCGACATAATGCACCCCATCGACCTGGTGGAGGACATCGCCATCGGCTACGACTACGACAACTTCGAGCCCGAGATACCGCCCATAAGCAGCGAGGCGGGCGAGGACCCCCTGGAGGTGTTCAGCAGGGGCCTACGGAACTTCCTGGTCGGCTTGGGGCTGCTGGAGGTGGTAACCTTCATGATGAGCAACAGGGACAAGCTCTTCAAAAGGATGAGCCTCCCCGAGGAGCCCATATGCGAGACAGACAACCCCAAGATGGAAGCCTACGACAGCCTCCGGAACAGGCTGCTGCCGAATCTCATGGAGGTCCTGAGCACCAACAAGCACCACCCGTACCCCCAGAACCTCTACGAGGTCGACGACGTGGTGGTGATAGACCCATCCACCGAGACAGGAGCTAGATCCAGGCGTAGACTAGCCATAGCGCTCTGCCACTCCAGCGCCAGCTTCAGCGAGATAAAGGCAACGATGAACACCGTACTGGAGAACCTGGAGCTGGAGGCGGAGGTCGTGGAGGGGGGATGGGACTGCTTCATCGAGGGCAGAAGGTTCACCGCCATGCTGGGAGGAGAGCCTCTCTGCTGGGCTGGGGAGGTAAAGCCCGAGGTGCTGGAGAGATGGGAACTAGAGATACCCGTTGCGGCCTTGGAGATGGACGTGAACCTTCTCTTCAAAGCCCAGATGGGCTAACAACTTCTTTCATTGCCTTCTCTAGAACCCCGTTAATGAACTCGGTCTTGGACTCGGTGTAGACTTCCCGCATATCAGCGTACTTCTCCACGAGCCGTTTCTTCAACTCATAGTATTCCATGGCTGTCTCAGGGTTAGCCTTGAGATAATCCCGGTACAAAATGTGTCTCTTCCAGAAACCGCTTCCATGTTTCACGAGGTGCAGGTGGACGCCTGGGCTGTGGGGCCCCTTCCCGAGACAATAATACCAGTCATCATCCGTAGGCTCGGGGGTCACGTCGTCGTACCCTACCGCTGCAAGCGCTGGGAGACAGCGGTCTGCGACCTCCTGAATGTCCAACCCAGCTATTATGTCGATTATCGGCTTTGCGCCGAGGCCAGGCACCGAGGTGCTGCCGAAGTGCTCTATGGATTTGATGTGTTCGCTGACTGCGTCTAGGATGAGCTTCTTTTCTTCCTCGTAGAAACGCGGCCACTCAGGATCGTACTCGACGACGGTTATCCGGCTCGGCATCCTCTATCCTCGACCCTCATCCTCATCATATTATATAACAAGTTAACTATTACCCGAACTATGGAGGACAGCCCTCGTTTCTCGCCCAACTTGGCGCTGCTCATAAGCATCATAGCGGTTTCGACGGCCTCGATACTAATCAGGATGAGCAATGGGCCTCCACTAGCGATAGCCACGTACAGGATGCTTTTCTCGACCCTCCTCCTGCTGCCTCTATTTGTCTACTTCGACGGGTTTGGGAAGATGCGGAGGATGGGCGTGAGAGGGGTAGCCAGTTTGATGGGCATAGGAGTGGTGCTGGCGATCCACTTCGCCTCATGGATAACCAGCCTCAGCTTCACGACCGTCGCCAGCAGCGCCATATTCGTCCATATAGACCCCATATTCGTGGCAGTAGTCAGCCACTTCTTCCTCAAGGAGAAGGTCACCGGAAGAATGGTGGCAGGCATAGTCGTCGCCTTCATCGGGGCCACCCTGATAGCGGTGGGCGACGCAGGCGTCGGGGAGCTCAACCTCTACGGCGACCTCCTGGCGCTGATAGGCGGCGTGATGCTGGGCATCTACATCCTCTGCGGGAGGGTCGTGAGGAGGACCCTTGACCTGACCTCATACGTCACGCCTGTGTACGCCACCGCCTCCCTCGTCCTAGTACTGATGTCTCTGCTTAGCGGCACTCCTCTAACAGGCTACGCTGTGAACGAGTACGTCCTGTTCTTCGCGATCGCCTTGGTCCCCATGATCTTCGGCCACACGGTCTATAACTGGGCCCTGAGGTACGTCTCGGCGCCCCTAGTCTCCATGAGCCTCCTAGGCGAGCCCGTGGGCGCCTCCATCCTGGCTCTTCTTTTTCTGAACGAGGTGCCTAGCCCCATGGTCCTGCTGGGCGGCATAGTGACGTTGGCGGGGATACTGATGTGTGCATACAGGCCGAAGTAAGCCGCCGAAAAACGCATATTTAGCTAGTTTTCGTCGCTCTGTCAATAATGTTAGGGGAATCATGTTTCCTTCCCAGAATCTTTAAAGACTCATCGACTGGGTTTAAACCAACGACCAGACAGTTAACCGTATCCGTTTAATGTGTGAGCTCTATTGGACGCTAACGTTGTCATGATTCTCATATCTCTGGCCCTGTTCCTCGCATATGTCAGCGGCATAATCTACACGTATACGGGAGTCCCTGACACCGTCTGGCTCATCGTCTTCGGGTACGTGTTCGGGCCGACCCTGAACCTGTTTAACCCAGCAGCCTTTAGGCCCTCGACGCCGCTCCTCGTCGTCATGGCCTTGAACCTGCTGATGTTCGAGGCCGGCCTGAACGTGGACTTCAAGACTTTCAAGGAGACCATGATCAAGTCAACCTACCTCGGGCTGACTACATTCACCCTCACCACCCTCGGGGTAGGCTACCTGCTGCACTACTCCGTGCCATACGTGTTCACGTTTTCCGAGGCTCTGTTCTTCGGAGCCATGATAGCGGGTACGAGCGCCTCGACGGTCCTCGGAATAATCGGGAGCATCCAGCGGGGAAGGAAGGAGATCGGTGAGACTAGGAGGCTCCTTATGCTGGAGTCCATCGTCACGGACAGCCTCAGCATCGTGACCGCCATGACGCTTCTCAGGTTCATCCAGACACCAGGCGTACCCCTCAACGAGGCCGTCAAGGACATCGTCTACGTTTTCACGGTGTCCGTCGTCATCGGTTTCGGGACCGGCGTCGTGTGGGTCCAGCTCCTCGACATGATCCGTAACAGGCCGTTCAACTACATTATGACTCTCGCCGTGCTCTTCATCTCCTACATCCTGAGCGAGAATGTGGGGGGCCCAGGGGCGGGGGCGGTGGCCGCCCTCGCCTTCGGCGTAACGTTGACCAACTACCCGTTGCTTGCCAGGAGGTTCAACCTAAGGGAGAACGTCAGGGTGGAACGCAGGAGGCTCCGCTCCTTCCACGAGGAGATCACCTTCCTCGTGAAGTCGTTCCTCTTCATCTTCGTGGGCCTCGAGGTGCAGCTGTCAGCGGAGTACCTTCTCATTGGGCTCGCGTTGTCAGCCACAATTGGCTTGATAAGGATCTTGTCCGTCAACGTTGTGGGTGGGTTCATCAAGTTGACAGACGACGAGGCAGCCATCTCCAGGCTCGTGTTCAGCAACGGACTCACCGCCTTGGTAATATCACAGCTGCCGCTGATTGTGGACACGGTTGGTAGTTCCTTCATTAACTCAAGGATCTATATGGACCTAGCCATCCCCATCGTCATCGCCTCCTCCCTCTTCGGGTCCCTAGTCGGCCCGCGCATCATCAGACACGGCATGTCACTGCAGGAGCCTGAGCCGGAGAAACAGGTCTAGACAGACCTAAATCTGAGTAACCCGCCATATCCTCCATGTCAGACAAGGTTTCGCTAAAGAGGAGCGTCCAAAACGAGTTGGACGCCATAATGCCGCACCTCAAGGAGCTCAAGGACGAGATCGGGCGCAACCCAGAGCTGGGGAGCGAGGAATACGAGTCAAGCAGCCTCCTCGCGGAGGAGCTTCGCAGCCACGGGTTCCAAGTGGAGTACCCCTTCTTCGAGATGGATACGGCCTTCAAGGCAGTCTACAAAGGAATGGAAAATGGGCCAGTTATCGCTATTCTCTGTGAGTACGACGCCCTGCCCGGGGTCGGCCACGGCTGTGGCCACAACATCATAGGAACGGCGGGTATAGGCGCCGGGATAGCGGTAAGCAAGCTGATGAAGGGCTTGGCTGGCGAGGTCTGGGTGATAGGGACACCCGCGGAGGAGGGTCACGGACCCTACGCTGGGGCAAAGGTCAGGATGGCCTCGGGAGGCGTCTTCGACGGCGTCGACGTCTCCTACATGATCCACCCTGCCACCGGGAAATCCATGGTGACGGCTAACTTCCTCGCCGTCAAGGGAGTAGGCATCGAGTTTAAGGGGAGGACGGCCCACGCGGCGGCGGATCCCCACAACGGCGTAAACGCGCTCAACGCTGCCATGATCACATACATGTCGATCCACGCAAACAGGCAGCAGCTGAGGAGAGACGCCAACGCGGTGATCCACGGAATCGTCACCGAAGGGGGCCTCGCATCCAACATCATCCCAGACAAGGCAGTCCTGAAGTTCGGAGTCAGAAGCAGCGACGACACCTATGTGCCTACGCTGGTGGACACCGTGGTCAACTGCGCCAAGGGGGCGGCCTTGGCTACTGGATGCGAGGTCGAGTTCACCTTATCGAACGGCCTCAAGTCGAACATCCATAACAAGCCCCTCGAGGACCTCTTCCAGAGGGTCTTCGACGAGCTGGGCGTCGAGTACAGGGACCCCCTGGAGTTGGCCACGATCCCGCCCGGCGGGAGCACAGACTTCGCCGACGTTACCCATGTCGTGCCGGGCATACACCCCATGATAGGCATCGGCGGTGAGGGCTATGCCATGCATAGCAGCGACTTCGCGGGACACACGTTGACGCCTGAGGGCGATAAGGGACTCGAGGTAGGGGCTAAGAGCCTGGCCATGGCCTCCATCGAGATACTGACGGACCCGAACCTGCTCACCGAGATCAAGGCTGAGTTCGAGAGAAATAGGGTATAATCCCCTTCTTTTTTACTTGTTGTGTCACTATGTTCATCTATGCATACTACTACGTGATGGGGTTGGTGCTGGAGAGCTAGTTCTCCAGCCACTCGATGATCTCTGGGACGCTCACGAGACCCTCCCCCGGGTGGACCACAGGGTTCTCCCGTATCGTAAAAACGTAGCCTGTCTGCGGCGACTTCGCCTTTTCAAGGGTCTCGAAGGTCCGGGGGCTGTAGATGAAGCCGACCTCGTCGCCTTCCTTCACAGTGTCCCCGAGGCCCACCGTGGGTATGAAGACGCCTCCCTTGCCGCAGTGGGCGACGTAGACCTTGGGGTCGGCTCTCCACTTGAGCCTGACCTGTCTCTTAGGTAGCTCGACGTCTCCGTCGATGATTCCTAGGTCTATCAGGATGTTCTTCACGCCGCGGTAAGCGATCTTCACTGCCTCCTCGTCGAAGTGGGCGTGGCCTCCGAGCTCAGGGACTATCGCCGGGATTCCGTTGTCCACGCAAGACGCTCTCAGGGTCTTTCGCCCGCCATATGCCTCGGTTTCGACGTACAGTATGGGTGCCCCGAATAGCCTGGCCATCTCCTCGGAGCGCCGAGCGGTCTCGCTGGGCGCCTTCTCGGAGACCCCGTCGGCCTCGTAGAAGACCCATACCGGGCAGTACCTGCTCGCGGTGTGCAGGTCCACCACCTCGTCTGCGTGGCTCACGAGCTCGGTCCATATCTTGTACGCCATGCGCTCGGTGAGGCTCCCCTCCGGGTTCCCCGGCCATACCCGGTTCATCCCCCCAGGCTTGGGGTCGAACATGGTCGCCCTCGACTTCTCCCTGAACGCCAGGGGGTTGGGGAGACAGTAGATCAGTGTGCCTCTCATCTTACCGGGGTCTAGCTCGTTTATGAGCCGCCTCAACGCGTCTAGGCCCATTATCTCCGAGCCGTGCTGCGCCACCTGGACGTAGAGGGTCTTCCCAGGCTTTTTCCCGTGAAGCACCATGAAGGGTATCTCCAGCGACTGTCCGTCCGCCCAGAAATCGGGGAAGGTTAGCACGCTTCGAGCCTTCTCGCTGGGCCTCACAGTCAGCCCAGCCACCGTTACTGGTTTACTCATTTCAAGTCGTTGAGAACTATTCCTTACGGTATTAGAGTTTTCTCAGATGGGCCGCCAGTGGATGCTCTTCGACGTGGTGTACTTCTGTTTAACCGGGAAGCCGATGCCTATGCTCATGATCTCTGGTACAATATGATTCCTGAATCGGTCGCTGGGCTGCCCGGGGATGATCCCCTGACAGTCCGGGTCCATGTACAGGTAATATTTTTTCCCGTTGAAGCTTACCGCAGCGTTGTCGCCTCGCTTGTACACCGGCTTGTTATGTATCCTGAACGGGAAGAGTCTGCAGGCAGTGGGCTTCGTGCCCTGCAGCGTGCATATCCAGCGATCCATGAGAGGCTTCTGGAAGATGCAGCGGCCGTTGCTCTGGTTCTTGAGGTAAGCCTTGCCCATCCCGTACTCCAGCACGCTGGGTCCGTAGATGGCGTTGACCTTGACCATCTCGTCCATCTTGAGGGGGACACGGTACCCTAGGCAGCAGTTGCCGCAGGCCCTGCACGCCCAGCTATGCACTTCTGTCCACGGGATTAGTGAACTGCCTCTCATGATGGTCGCTACCGTAAAGGTATGGATGCCTAAATATGTAACGCATCGATTTGAAACCGAGCCATGTAGCCATGGTTCAGCTTTTCTTCTTTTTCTCGGCCTCCTCGAGGCCGTAGAGCAGCGGGTAGATGTCGTAGTGCTGCTTGATCAACTTGTACGTGAATCGTCCGAACCAGTAGAATACGCCGAGGGAGAACACGATGATGACGATGCTCATTATATCGATCATGTCCATCTATGGTCGCTACAAGCTGGGGCTGGGCGGTAAATAACGATTCCTAAATATCGTCGAGGGTGGCGGCCATGACCCAAGCGTCCTCGCCGTCCATGTAGTAGCCGTAGTTCTTCTTCACCTTCTTGAACCCGAGCGCATCATAGAGGCCGATGGCTGCGTCGTTGCTGATTCTCACCTCGAGGTACCCCTCGGACGTGCTGTACACGTCTCTGCCCTTGCGCATCGCCTGTACGATGAGCTCCCTGCCGATTCCTCTCCTACGGTAGTTCTCCATCACCGCGATGGAGACGGTGTGGCAGAGACGCGAGGGGGTGAGTTTGCCTATCTTCGACCAGCCTCTCTCGATGCGGCACATGATGTATCCCTGCACCGTGCCGTCGACGTCGGCGACGAGAAAAGTCTCAGGGTACCTCTGGTGTAGGTCCCTGTAGAAGTAGCTGCTATAGTTCTCGGGGAGACACGCAGCGTTAATCTGCATCACGCGCTCAATGTCCTCAGGTCTGAACCCCCTTACCCTGAAGCCCGCATCGCTCAAATTTTATTCCCATGAAGGTGAACACTATTGCTTTTAAGGGGATCGTAACTTCGGGTCAGGGATGGTTTTTAGGAGTCCAGTACTAGTCTATTTGGATGGGCGCCCAGGGACCCTTTGTTCAGGGGGAGATGGACCCCCGGTACGTCGAGGCAGTCAGAAGAAACTTCGAAGTAGGGGAAGCCTACTGGGAGCGCTCGACGCCCACGTTCATAGTGAAGACCAGGGGCACCGGGTTCAGGCAGAGCCTGTTGAAGCCCGCCTTCGAGGCGCTCGCGGACGAGCTGAGGCCCCTCGGCTATCTCCCGAGGGTTAGATGGATCGTCGACAGCTACCACGTATCCATCCTGAAGAGGGAGGAGTTCGGGGTGGAGGACTACAGGCGTAACCTGATACTCTTCGTGGCGACCGTGGCCACAGTTTTTCTAGACGGTTACATCAGGAGCAGCAACCCCGTGCTCACCGATGCGCTCATGAAGGGCACCCCCGTCTTCGTCAACGCGTTACTGTTCACGTTCGCGATAATAACCATATTCGGCTTGCACGAGCTCGGCCACAAGTACGTGTCGATGCGGCGAGGGGTCGAGGCCAGCCTGCCCTACTTCATACCCGCCCCACCCGGGATGGGTGGGACCCTCGGCGCCGTTATCACCCAACGTGAGCCACCGGTGAACAGAGACGCCTTGTTCGATCTGGGAATAGGTGGACCGCTGACGGGGTTCCTCGTGACGGTGGTCATGGGAGTAATAGGGATGCGGCTCAGCTTCGTGGTGCCTCAGAGCACAGTGACAGAGCTGATGATGCAGTTCGCCGAGGTCAGGTTCCAGCAGATCCCGTTGCCGATTATACTGGAGTACATCGCCGACTTGGTCAAGCCGACGCCGGAGGGGTACGTCCTCATTATGCATCCCGTCGCGTTCGCTGCCTGGGTGGGCTGTATATTGACATTCATCAACCTCATCCCGGCGTGGCAGCTTGACGGCGGGCACATGATCCGGGCACTCGTCGGTCGCGAGTCGCATAAGATAATAAGCGTAGCCGGTGTGCTCCTCCTCGTCATCTCGGGTTACATGATCATGGGGGTGGTGGTGGCGTTTTTCCTCATGAGGGAGGGCGCAGAGTCCATCGAGCCCCTCGACGACCTGTCCCCCCTTAGCATGTCGAGGAAGCTGGGTTTCCTCCTCTACCTACTGATAATGATGCTTACGCTCGTGGCGCTGCTTCCATTCTAGGCGGAGGTTTAGGGCTCTATTGAAGTATCTTCGTCGTGCATCCATATGGGATCACGTAGGTGTCTCTGCCCCGGCGCCCGCTCAACGCCCGCTGATACGCCTCGTTTGTGGTTCTCGCAGCCTCCATTCCTAACGGCTCCACTAGGTACTGTGGCAGAGCCGAGACCAGTATGACCTTGTTGTTGTGGGTGATCTTCCTGATGAGGTGCAGCCCGTCCGCCCCGTAGGTGTATCTTCGCTCGAACTCCTTGAGATCCATGACTCTCGCCAGATTTGTGAAGGACTCGGCCCCCAGCCCCTCACCGCATTCTCCGAGAAGCACTATGGTTCCGTTCTTCTTCGTCACTCCGGCCGCCGTCTCAAGGGCCCACGCCGTCTTGTATAGGCTGTAGTCGAATCTGTTCCCGCCGGCGCTTATCACC
>Ga0315533_1001612_pt1 | contig 17006 bp, 17 predicted proteins | sample SalMarSW160130MG_FD_203081 | JGI IMG/M metagenome (GOLD analysis project Ga0315533, IMG submission 203081) | Salt marsh sediment microbial communities from the Plum Island Ecosystem LTER, Massachusetts, United States - Salt Marsh Sediment SW1601-30 ... | reverse complement strand
CGCGATACGTGACGGCCTGTTGGTTTTGGAAAAGAAGAATGACGAGCAGTCCGAGAAAAATCAATCCGACAATCCATTTGGCCTTCATGTGGCCCTCCTCAACAATCTATATCGTAATTTATAGGTAACATGATGACGTGATGCACCTCCTGCGGGAGTCGATTGTATGATAGACTACCCGCAAGGTCAATAAATTTAAACTTAGGAGGTGCACAAATGAATTATATGGGAATTGACCATCACAAGCAATACTCTGTACTCGTTCAGTACGTTATGCGTAAATTTTAATTGTAAGCTCTTTACTCTTTATTATATAGCCTGTAATATTGATTGTGTTATGAAAGTAATCAAAGATTCACTGAGTTTTTCAACAAAGGGGTTTAACGATATGTTGGACCTAACCAGCCACGTTTCAAAAAAGCTGACGGAGAGCGGGTTGGAAAATGGAGCGGTAACTCTATTTGTTACAGGTTCCACTGCAGGCATAACAACAATAGAATATGAAGAAGGACTTGTTAAGGATTTCTCAGAACTAATGGAAAAAATTATACCGAGCACAGTAACTTATCATCATGATGCGAGATGGGGAGATGGTAACGGATTTTCACATGTGCGGGCTTCGCTGCTCGGGCCTTCTCTGACGGTTCCTTTTTACGATGGAAAACTGGCACTCGGCACATGGCAGCAGATCGTATTTGTCGATTTTGACAACCGGGAACGTTCAAGGAAAATTATCCTCCAGTTTATGGGAAAGTAAGTATACAGCGATACCAGGATATTTGCAGGATGCTTTATTTACTGTTCATATTCTGCCTTATCTGAACTGACCCTTATTTCAATCATGAGTGATAACAAATGACCGACATCAAAGAGAAATTAAAACAGCTCAAAAAAGAAAGAGAAGCCCATTTGAAATCTCAGCGGATAAGAGACGCATGGGAACAGATAGGAAAAAAAGAAAAACTTACAACCAAAGAAAAACTCCAGCAGTTAATCAATCTGACAGACAGGGAAAAACCTAAAAAGCCTAAAATTCAACGGCCTGAACTTGTTGAGCGTGAACCGCTACTGTTTAAAGAAAACCAATATGACCTGAATCATAAATATGGAAAAATCACTCTTTCTTCAGGCCTGGATATTGGAGGCGATACACTCGCCTGTTTAAGTAAAGACCCGGCTTTCAAAAATCTTGATCTTTCCACATCTCTCTTCATAGACTTAGAGACTACAGGCCTCTCTGGAGGGGCCGGTGTTGTACCTTTCAATGTTGGAATGGGTTATTACAGTGATGACAGATTCTGGGTTGTACAGTATTTTCTTGGTGATTTAGCTGAGGAAGAAAAAATGATTCATGAGCTGGGTAAGTTTTTTACTGATAGAAATTTTCAATCTGTGGTCACTTATAATGGCAAAGCGTTTGATATTCCTCTACTGGAGACAAGGTTTATCCTTTACAGGCAGCCTTTAATTATCAGCGGGCTTCCTCATCTTGATTTTCTATTTCCAGCAAGGAGTCTCTGGAAACATAAGCATGAAAGCTGCCGTCTGTATAATCTGGCGCACGAAGTCCTAAAAACCGGCCGTCTCGAAGATATCCCATCATCTGAAATCCCCTGGAGATATTTTCAATATCTGGATACAGGAAATTTTGAATTGATTGAGCCTATCCTTTACCACAATGAAGAGGACATCCTTTCTCTTTTGGGGGTCGTTATTGCAGGGGCTCTTGTCTTTTCTGAAGAAAAGGAAAGCGACGCAATGGATTTGTACGGGGCAGGAAAGATTCTTGAAAAGGCCGGGGAAATAGAGAAGTCTGTCTATTTTTTCGAGCGTGCACTGGACGGTAAATTAACAGTAGAGGTCTCGATCCAGACCAAGAAGAGGCTTTCTTACAATTTCAAGAGAAATCAGGAATGGGAAAAGGCTGTTTCACTATGGAAAGAAGTGGCTTCCTTAGATGATGTGTCTTCTAACCAGCTTTTTTCGTTTAGAGAACTTGCAATGTATTTTGAACATAGAGAAAGAGCGTACGAAGAAGCAAGAAAGATTGCAGAAGAAGGATTCGTTCTTTCTCTTAATTGCTCTCCTCATTATAAGAAAGATTTCTCTCACAGACTTGAGCGCTTAAAATGGAAAATTAAGCGTAGTAAGCAGTAAAAAATTGAAAAATGCGGACCGTTACGCTATAGTTAGCATTGGCTGGGAAGCCTGATTTTTTGATAGAATTGACTGAACTGGCTTGAATGCCTTGGCCGTACCTACGCCCGTAGCTCAGTGGATAGAGCGTCTGACTACGAATCAGAAGGTCGGGGTTTCAAATCCCTCCCTGGAAGACACAATTTACAGGGTTAGAATCCATTTTTCCTTTTAGTCATCCTTAACCACAATTAAGCGTTTTTAATCACAATTTGTTACATATTTGTTGCACGGGGAGAGGTCTATTTTCTCTTAATTTGAATCTGCCTTTCATGTGTGCTATAAGTTGAATGATCTCAGCTGGGAACATAAAATAACAGTGAGGAGGTTGAGATGCCACGAGTCGTACCAAGCCAAATTGTAGAATTCATTGATCAGACTATCCCTAAGGCAAAATTGCAAACTGATTCAGGCGGAAAAGTATTTTCATTGAATAGACTAGACCAACATCCATGTGCAGGAGTTGTTGACTTGATAGCTCAATTGCCATCAGAACTATTGGTTTTATCTAGAGAACGATACACGGAATTTGTTGCATCAGTCGCGGCTATTAAAAATACCCTTGAAATATGGAAACTAAGAGACTATGGACTTGATAAAATTCCACGTTTTGGTGATTACAATCCTATCTCATTTATACGGCGAGCATTATCTATGTGTCCTGATGAAATCCCCTCTAAAGATACCGCTGAATTGATCTTTATTGAGGATGATGATTTAAGAACAAATCTTAGAATTGACATTAGTGCCACAAATCAAGCACTTTCCAATGGAGAATGGAAGGCAGCTACAGTTCTTGCGGGTTCTGTAATTGAAGCATTATTGTTATGGGGGCTAAACCAGTTTGAGGAAGAAGAGATGATAATAGCGAGAACTTCTCTCGTAGATGAAAGAATACTTCCCAGTGATCCAGGTGGGGATCTTGATAGATGGAAGCTTCACTCATTTATTGAAGTAGCAGCCAAACTAGAAGTAATTGGAGAGGACACAGCAAAACAAGCAAGGCTTGCAAGGGAATACCGCAACCTGATTCATCCAGGTCGTGAAAAGCGTTTAGGCCAAAAATGTGATCGGGGAACAGCCCTTGCCGCAGTTGCGTCAGTAGAGCGGGTTGTAAGTGATTTGTCTTCAAAATCAGTCTCATGAAATTCCCACTTAATCGGTTCCCTTTTGCCTTCAAATGTGTCCTGGTTTAGAATCGTGGCAAGATGATGGAAAAGAAACAGCATGACGACATGTTGAAGCTCGTAGTTAAGATGCTGGGATTAGTTGTACAGCTACAGGTAGCTCGGACGGAGTCGAAGCGAATCGTTCTACAAAATATCATCACTACAACTGACCGTCAAATTGATCCTCTTGTCTATGAGCTATGCGGTTTGAGCGAAGACGAAATCAATATTGTCGAGTGCTTAGAACAATCTGGTGATTCTAAATGATTTTCATACGTATGCCAGTGCCAACACAACAAGATTTGAAATTAGCGCAAGAAGCATTTCTAGAGAATGAACCAAGAGACCTATTCTACCGCGTTGCTACTGAACTAATTCGACTTTCCATCGAAGGGAAAACACAAATCACCCTTCTAGAAGCATTGTCAGTCTTGCTACAAACCTGGAATAGACAATACTACCAGTACAGACGTTTTGATAACCAGCACTATACGGATATTTGCAATCTATTTGAGCGGCTATCAAGATCTGTCTTTAGGTTCCGGGAGCGATCAATACTGTCTCTAGCAAAAGATGATCTTTCTAACATTCTCGAGATATTTAATGAATTCGAGCGAGTACTCGGCCCGGTTGGAGCATCTAAGTCGCTTCACTTACTAGCCCCAGATTTCTTTCCGTTATGAGATCGTGCTATAGCGAGAGCATACAAAGTCGGTTTAAGACCTGTGGGGGCAAATGCTGCCAATTACTTAAAGTTCATGCTTTCTATCAGACAACAATACAAACAACTTCAAGAGTTATCAACTCCTAGACAGAATCTTCTGAAATCAATAGATGAATACAATTACTGTCACTTCTCGAAGGGATGGATATAGGTCAGTTTCGATCGAATATTGAGGCGAGTGGATAGTTGAAAAGACAGCAAATGCTGGAGAAGTACCTCATTAGAGAAGACAAATGGAGGGCAGGGAAATTCTCATAGATTCTGAGAGAAAGGGGATATAATGTCAAATAGCCTGAATAAGTTAATAAAGAGTAGCTATGAGATGATAGATATTGCTAAAGGTATGCTTCAATCTTGTCAATTAAAAAAGAGTAAAGTTTATTCTACTTTAAGGTTTGTTGTTTCCTTTTTTCTTAGAAGGTCTTGGGAAATGTTTGAGTCGTTTCTCATTCTTATCAAAGAAAATAGAATAATTGATAGTGCAGTACTGCTTAGAAGTGTTTTGGAAATGGGAATAAGTCTTGGGTATATTTTTGCAAAAGATATTGATGAAACAGAAAATGAAATTAGGGCGTTAACTTACCAGCTTGATGGAGATAGACAGCAATTGAAATTGACTAATTCTAACCTTGAAGGATTCAAAGAATTCGATAGTAATATTGAAGCAAGACGAGATGAACTTAAAGAACAGATAAGAATGATTGAAGGTGTATTAAAAGATAAGTATGGAAAGGAAGAATGGGACTTACCCAAAATAGAACAAAGAGCAATTCTATCTAAATCTGATGTTCTAAAAAAAGCCTATAATCAATCATATAGAGACCTATCAATCATTGAGCATCACAACATGTTATTTGGTCAACATTATGTGGACAGTAGAGAGTGTGAACCAATAGAAGAAATCAATTATCTAAAGCATTATTCGCAACTTAAGCCTTCTGTAAGTCTATACCTTTTCAGGATTGTTTTCATCGAAATTTTGAGTGTATTTAACGATGTGTTTCAATTAAATCGGCATGAAAAACTTGCAGAGGTTAGAAAGTTACAGGGTGATGAATATAGACTATTGAAAGATTGACTCCTAGGCTCCCGAAAATCGAAAAAGACAGCTAGGCTGAAGAATCACCTCATTGAGATAGATGAGTGAGAAAGAGCGAAATTCTCAGATAGAATATTTTTTTAGATAAGGAGGATTGATTTGGAAAAAATACACAATATGACTAAACCAGTTCATTCGGATTTTTTGATTTATTGGACTGGGAAGAGAGATATTGATGAATATGAGAGAAAGATTGATAAATATGATTGGAGGTACGATACTTCATCAAAAACAAATGAAAATACTACTAAGCTTTATTTAGAAAGACTCACAAACATTTTGAAACATGGTTTATGGATGTGCAGAAGTCAAAATAGTGAGGAAATATGTATCAATAAAAAATCATATACCAAGCCGTCTGTTGCGAGAGTATGTTTTACAGAGTTGCGTTTGTCAGAGGTGAGAAAACATGCGGCAAAGTTTGGTCGATTAGGGATAGGTTTCAAGAGATACTTTGTTTTTGAACGGATGGGTAGTCCCTTGATGTATGTCCAAGAAAACACAAACAATTTATTTTTCCCACCTTTTACGGATTTTTTTTCCGAAGAAAGAGAAATGCTTTCCTTTGTTAAGCATATGTGTCCAAAAGGGAAGACCCCCCAAAAATATGATTTATTTGATGAATCTGAATGGAGAATAATTTATTCTGAATCGATAAAAGGGAAACTTGAAAATTCTGATATGGATGACAGAAAAAAACAAGAAATTTTACGTTCATTTAAGAAAATCAATAAGATTAATGATAAAGAATTTCAGGATTATGTAAAAAAGCATGACAAAGAAAAGAGATTAGAATATTTAGTTCCATTGGATAGGTGGTTTTCTATGATTATTTATCCGAGTCTAGCTGTAAAATTGGAATCTGAAAGAAGTGATATTATTCGAAATCTTATAGAGGATATAAAACCAGATTTGCCTAAAGGAGAGAGACCATCTGGTGACGCAAGAGATGAAATATTCAGTAAGCCTATAGAGTTGAATTTAGATGCGTGTAGAAACTTCTAGACAAAAAATAAGGGGGAATAAATGGATAATCCAATTTTTGTAATCGCAAACACGATTGTTGCAGGGTTATTAGTATTAGCTGGATATGGAATATCTTTCCTTCAACAGAAATGGAGGCAAAAACAGGTAAGAACTGATATAGTTCTGGAGAAAAGGATGAAGGTGTACGGAGAAGGCTTAGAATTTGTTTATGAAGTAGAAATGAATCGGACCAAAGAAGAAGAACTTGAGCGTATCTTAGAGAGATAGGAAAAGTGGTATCCTTCAAATGTCGTGTATTTGCCTCCTTCGGTAAATAAAACTCTTTTTGGAGCTATGCGCTGGACGGTTCCTATCATTATTGACCCGCATAATAAAGCTGGTAATAAGGAAACTTGGGATAAGTTTAATGAAGAACTTCAGAATGCCAAAACTTCCTTGATGAATTTGAAGGAGATAGGCTGGTTGCCTGAAGACTTAAAGTAGCCAGCTAAATGGAGGTTTAGAATGAGTGATTGGATACTAAATCCCGAAGAGTATAGGGAGCAAGCTGAGTATGCAGATGAAACCTTTAAAATGGTAAATTTACTTTGCATAGATATCAATAAAATTATAGAGAACTTAGACAAAGTTAGATTAGAAAGTGAGAATCAATTCTGGTTAAGAATAGCGGTTCGAACAGCAATTGATTCTATTGATGCAATGATTTATCGACTTAAAATTCCTGCACGAAAACTCATCAAATTACGTGGAGTTGAAAAAAAGCTTCTCCCTAAGCTAAAAAAGAAAGATCTGATATTTACATTCAAAGAATTAGCGGTTGTATTTGATGTCACTTTTGAAATTAAAGAGCAAGATGAAAATTACAAAAAGTATTTAATGGCTCGTAAGATTCGAAGCCGAATTACTCACCCAAAAAAATTATCTGATTTGAATGTTTCGGTTAATGAGTATGTAAAAGTTGTTGATGCTTTTTTATGGGTGCAAAAAAACTTTGCGCAACTAATTGAAAAATTTAAGCTATAGAAAAAACGGAGAGAATGAAGCGGTTGAAAGAAAATCTATTATTTTAAAAAAGAAATGTGGTCGCTAAAAAGATTTTTGAGAAAGGTTATAAGGTTGGGATTATTTCAAGCTTCATCTAATAGGTACAAAATTGGAATTCTCGCATACGGTTCACTTATTAATTGTTTGGGAGAAGAAATGCAGGATAATATTGTCAAAACTAAAAATGCTAAAACGCCTTTTAAGGTAGAATTTGCACGAAGCAGTAAAACTCGCAATGGAGCGCCTACATTAATTCCTTGTAGAGAAGGGGCTAAGGTCAAAGCAAAAATATTAGTTCTAAAGGAGGACATTTCAGAGAAAGGAGCCACTGATATGTTATATCGAAGGGAAAGAAACAAAGTTGGCCGTGGCATAGAATACAAGCCACTTCCTGACCTAGGACCAAATCATGTTGTGATTGAAGTGCTTGAGAATTTCCGAGGAATAAAGTTTGTACTTTATGCTAAAATTAAGGGGAATATTGATAATCCAACACCGAAAAACTTGGCATGCTTAGCCATAAAAAGTGCTCGTTTCAAAGCTGGCAAACAAAGACGAGACGGTATCAGTTATCTCTATAATGCAAAATGTAGTGGCATAAAAACGCCGCTTATGCCCAACTATGAGAAAGAAGTGCTCCGAAAAACAAATGCTAAAACTCTTAGAGAGGCATGGCTAGCTTTAACAACATGACCGCACTAAATATTTCAGAAAGATTATTGTAGCAATTGGAAGCCAGCCCTCAGCCAGCCTCTCTGATGTTGCCAGAGGGAATACTGCAACTTTGCTGTGGCAAGCTATAAATTATATAAGAGATACATTCAGGATTAGCGTGGTATTTTAGCTTAAATCGCTGTTTTTTCTTGAGAAAACAGATTGTAAGGATTTGCCTATTGTTTCAATATAAAAATTCCTACTAATTCTTTGATTTTTCCATTATATACGTTGATGCCTGACTTGGCTTTATCTTTTTCATAAAATCCTTAGTGCCTATACAACACTTTCCGTCAATAGTACTTATCGCTCAATCCATGAGATAGCTTCTTTTATTAGAGAGACGATTTTCATACTAAATATTATCATCTAAGTTCCGATTCAGGCTTGTGAAAAAGTTAACTTTACTGATATCAACTATGTGCCAAAGCCAATCCGCAAATGCTTATGGGATAAAAGAAGAGAACCTAAATGGTCTCTTGATTTTATTAAAAAAATGGGAATTGTTGTTGATTCTAAAGAAAAAGCAATTAAGAGTTTAAAAAAAATAGATTTATGATATATGATAAATAAAAAAGATAAGGAATATTGTACAAACTGTGGATATAGAAAAGATCAAGACAAAAAAATTTCCCATCATTTTCAAAGGATTTTCAGATTGAGAAAGGTGAAAAAATAATATAAATTTAATTAGGTAATAGCATTATGCAAGTAAGTGATTGGGTTTTAATTGGGGCAACGCTTTTTTTAGGTAGTATAGCTCTTTTAGCGCCCTATATCATTGAAAAATGGAAATATAGATTTTATTCTGCAAAGTTAGATTTTATATTTTTTCATAGACCTCCCTTTTGTCATATTACCCAGATGAGAGGAGCGGGAGCAGATTTCGCTGTTTATTATTTTAGATTTAAAATTGTAAATATTGGGAAAATACAAGCTGATCAGTGTGAGGTTGTAGTAGAAAATATTTTGAAGGAAGATGAAACAAAAAGGTTAAAAGAATTTATTGGTTTTTCACCTGTTTGGCTTAAGTGGTCTGGTACTCAAAATATAAGATATCTTAGCATACAGCCAGATAGAGAGGTTTTTTGTGATATAGGGCGAATTCATCATCCAGATCATGAGCCAAAATCTGCATATAGAAATATAACCGAGAAAGAGAGAAAACAGAACAAATTTTTCTTTGAATGGCCTGAAAGATTTTATTCTCAGTGGGACTGCTTACTTCCTGGAAAGTATCAGATTAAGATAGCGATTTATAGTAAAAACGCTAAGAAAATTATTAAAAAATTTAATATTGCATGGTCTGGTATTTGGAAGGATCAAGAATCCGTGATGCTTAATGAATTAGTGATTTCTTGATCGTATTCACTCGGGCTATTCATATCAATAATATTTTTTATTAACCAGGTTCGAACTTTTCTTAGTTCCCGCAGTAAATTTTATACTGCAGCTTGGCTGTGGCAAGCTATAAATTATATAATAGATACATTCAGGATTACCGTGGTATTTTAGCTTAAATCGCTGTTTTTTCTTGAGGGCTCATCGCAATAATGAGTACCTGAGTTGACGCCTGACTCGGCTTTCATCTTTTCCACAAAATCCTTAGTGCTTATACAACACTTTCCGTCCATAGCACCTATCGCTCAATCCATGATATAGCTTCTTTTATTAGAGAGACGATTTTCATGCTAAATATTATCATCTAAGCTCCGATTCAGGCTTGTGAAAAAGTTAACTTTACTGATATCAACTATATGCCAAAGCCAATCCGCAAATGCTCACAGACTTGAGCGCTTAAAATGGAAAATTAAGCGTAGTAAGCAGTAAAAAATTGAAAAATGCGGACTGATACGCTATAGTTAACATGAGCTGGGAAGCCTGATTTTTTGATAGGATTGACTAAACTGGCTTGAATAGCCTAGCTGTATGTGCGCCCGTAGCTCAGTGGATAGAGCGTCTGACTACGAATCAGAAGGTCGCAGGTTCGAATCCTGTCGGGCGTACCAGTTTATTATTGCTGCGTTTCAGAAAGAAAGAAAAACAAATTCCTATTATGGTGCTGTTTTTTTACTTATTTTCTGTTTTTAGGACGGAAATAAAGGCACTCTGAGGAATCATGACTGAACCAACCATTTTCATCCTTTTTTTCCCTTTTTTCTGTTTCTTCAGAAGTTTTTGTTTACGTGTTACATCTCCACCGTAAAGTTTGGCAGTTACGTCTTTCCTATATGGAGAAACTGTGGATCTCGAGATTATCTTACCTCCAATCGCACCTTGAATAGCGATTTTAAATTGATGTCTTGGAATTTCATCTTTGAGCCGGCTGCATATTCTTACTCCCCATTCTCTGGATTTGTCACGATGTACAATGAGGGATAAAGCATCAACCTTTTCACCATTGACCAGAATATCAAGCCGTACAAGGTCACTTTCTCTATAATCAATTAATTCATAGTCAAATGACCCATATCCCTGTGTAATTGTCTTGAGCGTATCGTAGAAGTCATAGATAACTTCTGCGAGGGGCATATCAATAATAAGCTCGATACGTCCTGATGTTGGATAGCTTGTGCGAGGATTGCTTCCTCTGCGTGATAAACATAATTTCATCACAACACCCATATATTTATCAAGGAAAAGAAGAGACGCTTTAATATAAGGTTCTGATGTGCTTTTGATTAAAGATGGATCCGGATAATATTGTGGGTTATCTATTATAATGGTCTCATCATTTTTGAGTGTAAGTCTGTATCGAACACTCGGTACAGTCATTATAATAGACAAGTCGTATTCCCGTTCTAATCGTTGTTGAAATATTTCAAGATGAAGAAGTCCTAAGAAACCGCATCTGAATCCTTGTCCAAGTGCTGCAGAGGAATCTTTTTGATAGGAAAAGGCTGCGTCATTAAGTTCATACTTATCCAGAGCCTCTCGAAGAAATTGGTATTCATCTGAAGATATAGGATAAATAGAAGAAAAGACTACAGGCTTTGCTTCTTTAAATCCGGATAAGGGTTCAATAGTTGGATTTGAATCTAAAGTAATTGTATCCCCGATCCTAGTATCCCCCAGTTTTTTTATCCCTGCAATAATGTATCCGACTTCACCTGCAGAAAGAATGTCTCTGGGTTTTGTTTCTAAATGAAAGAGTCCGACTTCTTCAACTTTATGAGTAGAACCATTTGATAATAGACGGATAATATCACCTGCTTTAACAGACCCGTCAAAGATGCGGCAGTGAATTATCGTTCCACGAAAAGAATCATAATGAGCATCAAAAATAAGGGCTTTAAGCTGTTTGTCAGGACTGCCTTTTGGCGGGGGGATATATTTAACTATAGCTTCAAAAACATCGTTTATCCCTGTTCCTTTTTTAGCAGAACATAGGATTGCCATATTAGAATCAAGGCCCAGTTCATTTTCAATTTGTTCTTTAGTCCTGTCAATATCTGCAGATATAAGGTCTATCTTATTTATTACAGGAATTATTGTAAGGTCATGTTCCATGGCCATGTAAAGATTTGCAACTGTTTGTGCTTCTACTCCTTGTGATGCATCAACAATAAGAATCACGCCTTCACATGATGCGAGGGCACGGGATACTTCGTATGAAAAATCTACATGGCCAGGAGTATCAATCAGGTTAAGTGAATAATCTTCACCGTTTTTATCTGTATAAGGTAGTGTTATAGTATGGCTTTTAATGGTAATTCCTCTTTCTCTCTCAAGGTCCATTGTATCAAGTATTTGGTCCCTGAACTCTCTTTGGGAAACCATGCCTGAAGCTTGGATAAGCCTGTCTGCTAGGGTAGATTTTCCATGGTCGATATGAGCGATAATGCTAAAGTTTCTGATGCTTGACATATATGATTCTCTTTACACTAAATTTTTTCAAATGATTGTTTTCATGAATAATTCAGGTCAAACAAACATTCTAACATATACCATTTGACGATGCACACTTTGGAGGAATCTGTTTGTTCTGGAAGCAAAAAGTCTATGTAGTCGCTATGTTACCTAGTTTCTTGACCTCGGGAGGGTTTTGAGCGGCATGCCAGAGGTCAAGTTTAGCCTGCATATATAACCAGCTTTCGGGAGAAGTGTTGGTAGCCATGCCTACCCTGACCGCCATTTCCGGGCTCATCGATGCTTTGCAGTTTATTAATAACGACATGGTTTTGCGGGTCACACCCAGAAATTTAGCCACTTCGGTTATGGTAAGCCCAAGGGGTTTAATAATATCCTCGTTTAATACTTCTCCTGGATGAACAGGTTTTCTTTTTTTTGTCATTTAAAGTCCTCCCCTCGCTAATGATAGTCTCGATAATCCACATCGACGGCATCAGACCTTTCGAATCGAAATGTAACCCGCCAATTACCAGAAACCCAGACGGACCAGGTTCCTGATTCTCTGCCAGTAAGTTCATGAAGTTTATAACCGGGTAAGTTCATATCCTGTGGCCTTATGCATGCGTCCAGGCGATCTAATATCCGAGCAAGCTTAGCAGCATGTTCCGGGTTAACGCGCCTCCGGTCACCCTCGTAATAAAATTTTTCCAGCCCATTATGTTTGAAAGATTTGATCATTCATAATTCCTTCCGAGACAGTATAATCTTAACTTGTTACCCGTTACGTGTCAAGTATCATCATAGCCTTCCAATAATATAAAAGACGTACCGGGACAGTGATCATTCTCAAACAGAACCGGAACAGGAGGGGCAAAAAATCTGGACACATAATATGGGGACTGATATATTTATTTACTACAGCAATGCTGCTGTGGATTAAGAAGAATTGTACCTGGTACACTTTTACTGATAGGCAAGCATATTTTAAGAGGCTACCAGGTACCTTCTTTCTCAAGGTTGATAGCATATTTAAATAATGATTAAACAAGAAACTCTAGATAACATCAAATCATGGTTCGAAAATTACCTTAAAAATTACCAATCATCAGACCCATATTACCAGCAGAATATAGATTTAAAAAAGGACCACACCTTCCGTGTCTGCCAAGAAATCCTTAATCTCGCACAAAGTCTCTCTTTAGACAAAAAAGACCTTCGCCTGGCAGAAACGATAGCCTTGCTTCATGATATAGGCCGGTTTGAGCAATACAACCGTTATGCGACATTTTCTGATACAAAATCAGAAGACCATGCTCAACTTGGAATAAAAATCATTCGGCAAAACCATGTCCTAAAAAAAGTAGACAAACCCACCAGTGAACTAATCCTACGTACAATTGCCTATCACAACCGCGCAGTTCTTCCTAAGAAAGAAACTGAACGATGTCTATTCTTTGCAAAATTGCTGCGCGATGCAGATAAGCTGGATATCCTGTATGTTGTGACGAACTACTACCACAGAGAAAATAAGAGCCAGAATAAAAGCCTTGAACTCGATTTGCCCAATATCCCAAAAATATCCCATGAAGTCTATAATGATATAATGTCTGGAAGATCTGTCAGAACAAGTCACATCAACACACTCAATGATTTCAAGATCCTCCAGATGGCATGGATCTACGATATTAACTTTCCCCGCACTTTCCAGCTTATCCGGCAAAGAGGTTATTTAGAAAAAATTAAGGATGTACTCCCTCAATCAGATAAAATCCAAAGAATCTATTCAACATTGAAATCTTATCTGGATAAAAAAAGCAATAATTTCGAACTAGTTGTTTAATTTTCAATAGCCTAAGTCGGTCCGACCCCTGACTATCCGGAAGGTTCGGAAGTTTTCAATATTTATGAAGTCGGTGATTTTAAGAAGGTACCTGGTACATTTTTCACCTGGTGGTGAAATACCTGTTGTGCCTGGCAGAGGGTGGCTTTTGATCCTGAGTGAATAAGCTCAGCGAAAAAAAAGCGTAAGAAAATTTGACACTCGATCTTTATCTGTGATATAAAAAAATCTACTTATTGTAAAAGGACCTACCATATGAGGGGGTAGAAAATGAGGAAACTCAGTAATGCATTCATTCTTATATGCTTTATTCTAATCATTATTAATCCAGCCTGCAAAAAACAAGCTTCGAATAAAAAATTACCAGAGACACAGCTTCCTGGCAGTGCAGAAGTAGATGTCTCAAAGATAGAAAACTCGACAGGCCTTAATTTCAAAATTCTTAAAACCGAGGATCACGGATACAAACCGGTTCACAAATTCTTTTGGGTTTGTGTGAGCGAAAAACCGGACGAACAAAAACTAAAAGATCTCGCAGAGGCTATCATAAAAGAAGTAATTTCCAGCAAACCTAAGATATATCACAGTTTTACCATCCATTTTTTCTGCGAAAGTGAACTAGAAGAAACTCTAGAAAAATCGAATCGCTTTGCACAGGCAACATTCCTTCCTGAGGGCAGTTGGCTTAAGGTGGGAAGAGTCCCAATCGATGATTATAAAGACTACAAATTGACCTGTGAGTTCATCGAATAAATCTTATTCTTTGATTCGAAATTACGTGAGCATACGTTGCTGCAGTTGACCGAATGGAACGTGATAATCCCCATTAAAAATATTGTGTCTGTCTTTCCTTTTGGAAAAAATTCGCTTGAGATTTTAGAAAGAGTATTATAGATTAAGAAACTCAGAAAGGAGAAGTTATAATGGAAGAATATGAAGATGAAATTGAATTAATGGATTACCTGAATGTCATATGGAAGAAAAAATGGCTTATCATCCTTCCCACCTTATTCTGCGTCGTTATTGTCGGAATAATCAGCTTCCGTCTCCCCCACATATGGGAAGTTGATGCCATAATCCAGCCGAGTAAAATTCTCGTTAAGACTGAGCAAGGCCAATTTGAAGAAGTGGTGGTTGTTAGCCCTAAACAAATAGTGGGTCAGATTAGTCAGGAATCTTACAATAGGTTGATAGGGGCCGAACTGAACCTGGATATAAGAACATTCCCTGAATTAAAGGCGGAAAACATCAAGGATACAAATTTAGTAAAGGTTTCCATAAGAGAGCGAGACACTGAAGAGGCAAAATTAATTTTACTCTCCCTTTTCAAACATTTAAAAGCAGATCTAGATGAAAAGATAGATATCGAAATGAAAGGGATTGATTCCCAGGTAAAAAATCAAGAAATAGTAAAGACAATGATAGAGGACCAAATTAAAGTATTTAAGAGTAAGCTTAGAATTGTAAAGCAAAGAAAAAAAGAAATTGAAGCTGAAATGAGTGATGTAAGAAAAAGGATTAAATCATTAGAGGAAGAACAGAGTGTGAATTTGAAGAAAGAAAAAAGGAGCGAATCTGAAAGCTTGGGGATGCTTCTTTATTCCAATGAGATCCAACAAAGCTTAAGATATCATAATACATTAAATGAATTGTTGAACAACAAGAAAATAGAAGAAGAGAATTTAAATTTAGAATTAGATAATGGAGATAAAAATATTAGTCAAATAGAAAATACAGTTAATGATTTAAATGAAAAAAGAGGAAGAATAGATTACGCACAGCTCATCAAAGAACCGACATCTTCTCTCAGTCCCGTTTCACCAAGGAAAAAACTCAACGTCCTGATTGCCGGAATCTTAAGCCTCATGATTTTTACCATCCTTGCCTTTTTCCTAGAATATATCCGGAAAAATAAGGCTAAAGAAGATAAGGTTTAGACAATATCTGTTCCATGGAAAAGTAAATAAATGAATGTGCGCAGCTGTACTTGAACAGGCCTGAATAGGCGAATGAAAATTTATCTACCCAAAAAGCTCACCGGCGGTAGCCTATCTAAATCCACATCAAATGATTTATAGCTTTTTTGTCGGAAGAATTCCGACAAAGATATTATGTATCCGTGTAAATCAGCGTCAAATGTGCTTTTGTCTTTATCCGCGCGAATTGGTGTCTAATATTGTTTTGCCTTCATCCGTGTAGATCAGCGTCTAATGTTTTAATCTTTTATCCGTGTCAAAAGCAAAAAGAGAACTTGGCTGGGAACCGAAAGTGAACTTCGAAGAATTGGTAAAGATAATGGTCAAAGCTGACTGGGAAAAGGTGCAGATGAAAGCTAAAAATCTTTTTTCAGAAGATCCTAAATATTCTTAAAATAGAGGTCATCCCTTACTAGAAATGGATTTTAGAAAGAGGTTAATTTAGTCCTGCCTCAATCTTTCATGGGTTCGGCATATATCTTTAAATTGTATTGCAAACAAAATGATAATTATGTATAATCGTTCTCCATGATGAACGATATGGATAAAATTTGCTACATCCTGCAGGACTACTTTGAGTCATCACTTCCTCCGTTAATAGAAAGGGAATTTCCTTATTCCTTTCTTGATTCAAACCTTGTTATCTCTATTGTTGGCGTAAGAAGAAGTGGAAAGACTTACTTGCTTTATCAACTCATTAATAAATTAAAAAAAACTATTCCTTCCCATAACATAATTTATATAAACTTTGAAGACGATCGTCTCTACCCCTTAACAGGAGAAGAATTAAAAGTATTACTTGATATCTACAAACAAAATTTTTCTTATGACCAACAAAAACCTTTATATCTTTTGCTTGATGAAATTCAGAACATTCCCTTATGGGAAGCCACAATCCGCAGGCTTTATGACAGAGAAAAAAATCTGAAAATAATAATAAGCGGTTCAAGTTCTCGATTGCTTTCCTCAGAGATTTCTACTGCACTCCGGGGAAGAACTTTAACTCACAAAGTTTTTCCATTCAGTTTCAAGGAATTCTTAAAAGCCAACAAAATAAACTTCGAAATCAAAAATATAAAATACAGTACAAAAAGAAACATTATAATAAAAGGCCTTCGAGATTATCTTGAATTTGGTGGATTTCCCCAGGTTGTTCTTGAAGAAAATAAAACTGAACTCCTACAAGAATATTACCGTGCCATATTATATCGGGATATTGTCGAAAGATATCAAATAAAAAATCTAAGATTATTCGAAAATTTTCTTAAAGTAGTAACGCAACATACCGCCAGTTTATTCAGCTACGGCAAAACTCTCAATCTTTTCAAATCTATGGGTCATAAAATAAGTAAAAATACTCTAATTGAATATATGAAATATATAGAATCTACTTTTTTTGCCTTTG
>Ga0315533_1001610_pt1 | contig 17024 bp, 15 predicted proteins | sample SalMarSW160130MG_FD_203081 | JGI IMG/M metagenome (GOLD analysis project Ga0315533, IMG submission 203081) | Salt marsh sediment microbial communities from the Plum Island Ecosystem LTER, Massachusetts, United States - Salt Marsh Sediment SW1601-30 ... | reverse complement strand
GACCTACTTTGAAAAGCACGGCGCGTTACGGGTCTCAGACCTGCATATCAAAGTCGGCGCGCCGCCTACATATCGCATCGACGGCAACTTGGTAAAACTTAAAGGCCCAGACGTGACGACGGACATGGCTAAGCAACTTATCTATCCGCTGCTTAGCGACGATAATCTTCACAAGCTGAAGAGCCAGAATAGCGTCGATTGCTCTTATCGGCTGCGCTCGCTACAGTTTAGGATAAATATCTTCAAAGAAAACGACGGAATAGCTGCCGCCATCCGAGCATTGTCGCTGGATGTTCCCCAAATAGAAGATATCGGCTTTGCAAATAATGTCTGGGAAGATATTGTCAATCTCAAACACGGACTGGTCCTTTTAACCGGTATCACCGGTGCCGGAAAATCCACGACAATTGCCTCGTTTATCGGCAGAATCAGCGAAAAACAGGCCTGCCGAATCATAACAGTCGAGGACCCCATAGAATACATCTACCAGCAGAAATATTCGATTGTCTCGCAACGCGAGGTAGGAAGGGACGTCAAATCCTTCATTCAGGGATTAAAGGAAATGATGCGGGAAGACCCCGATATAATATTTGTCGGCGAAATGCGCGACCCCGAGACTATAGCCATGACACTTATGGCCGCCGAGACCGGTCACTTGGTTTTTTCCACGCTGCACACAAGAGATGCCACCGGCACGGTGACGCGAATCCTGGATTATTTTCCAGCCGGCAGACAGGCTGAAGTGCGAAATCAGCTCTCACTCGGGCTGGCCTACATCATCTGTCAAAAGCTCGTGCCCAAAAAAGACGGCACAGGCAGAATTGTAGCTATGGAAATCCTTAACAATAACTATGCCTGTGCCAACCTGATTCGTACCGGCAAGGTTGAGCAACTATATTCACAACTGCAAACAAGGGTTCGAGAAAAGCCCGACGAAAAAATGATAACTATGGAAAAGCATCTGGCAATGCTCGTAAAACAGGATAAAGTCGATCTGCTGGAAGCCAAGAAGTGGGCCAACGACCTTAAAGCCTTTACCGATAGCATGCAGCGGGAATAATGTCGTCGTGCGTTGTGCGTGATGCGTAGTGCGTCAAATAAAATGCTAAACGATTTACGCAATACGCACGACGCAATACGAATATATGACTATTCAATTTAACTGTCCCCATTGCGGTGCACTGATTGGCTTTGCTGAGAAGCACTGCGGCAAACGCGCACGATGCCTGACCTGTGGGCAACTCTTCATAATTCCTTCCAAGGACGAAAAAAAGCCAAAGAAAATCAAGCCTGAAAAAGACAAACCTGGTGTACCGCTGCCCGGCTTTTACCGTGCCGCATTTGTTGACAACTGGAAGCTATTCACAAAATCGGAAAACGTCACCGGCTTAATATTTATAATAACAGCGGTTTGCCTTAAGTTCTTCACAGCCCGGTTGAATTTTACCGTGACGGTACCTGGACCAGGGCGTTCCATAGATTTCTATGTGCCCTTGGGACATATTCTTCACACAGCGGCCTGGGGATTTCTGTTCTGGTATTACATGGAAATAATCTACTCAACCGCTTTTGAGCTGGAAAATCTGCCGGACGTCGTTATAGGGGGATTTAACGGTCTTATCTGGCACATTATTAAATCAGTATATACTTTTGCTATCGCGCTTCTTGTGGTTGAGCTGCCGTTCCTTATTGTTGCTATAATAGCGAAGATAACTGGCAATGGATTAATTGTGTTTTTACTCTGCGGGTTGTTTCTGTTTCCAATAGCAATACTGACGGTTGCAATAGGCAGAGACCTGACAATGTTAAGGCCTGACTATTTTGTGCTCCCAATCATCAGAGCGTTTAGACCTTACCTGGCGATGTCGATACTGCTCGGTGTCGCCGGTTTTCTTCAGATTCAAGCAAGACAATACAACAGCCAGGAGCCTGTGGTTGCTGCTGGCTATTTACTATTAAATATTATTGCACAGATCTTGATCCTGATGGCAATGCGTGCGATAGGCTTTTTCTACAAACATTATACCTGCTGCCTGCCCTGGTGATACATGACTGTTCAATTTTACTGCCCTAAGTGCGATACGATTATTGCTTTTGATAGAAAGCACTGCGGCAAACGCGCCCGATGTACGAACTGCGGACAGCTTTTCATAATACCATCCGAAGACTATGAAACACCGCAAAAAATTGAGACCAAAGTTAAAAGGGCTGATCCACTGCCCGGCTTTTACCGGGCGGTATTCGTCGACAGCTGGAAGCTGTTTATCGACCCGGAAAACGCAATCCCACTGGTGTTTGTCATTGCCGCGGTGTGCTTTAAATTTCTTCTCGGCACAGGAATATGCTGTATGAATATCATCTCGTTTGTCGTCGTCTGGGGCTGGCTGCTGGGATTTTATATGAACATCATTTACGAGACAGCATACGAGATAGACAAACTGCCGAAAATTTACCTTGGCACGAGCCTTACTTTTCTGTGGTACATCATTAAGCCGCTTTTTGTCTTTTTGTGGACTATGGCAGTTGTGCAGACTCCATTTGTTATTGCGTTTGGTCTGCTGCAAAATAAAGGTCCGGCCGGTGACAACATACAGCAAACAGGAATCGGGCCGCAATTACTTTTGCTGGCTTTGTTTATCCTTGGTCTATTCCTTTTTCCAGTGGCGATATTAACCGTAGCGGTCGGCAAGGACATCACGCTGTTAAGGCCTGATTACCTTTTCAAGCCGGTATTCAGGGCGCTTAAACCGTATCTGACGGTGGTGACACTACTTGTCATTGCTGGTATCGTCGAGATGCAAACCAGGCCGTTTACCGGCGTAAATCTTGCGATAGATGCAGTTCATTTGGTGCTGGACCTCATAACCCAGGTTATCGCCATCCTTGCGATGCGTGCGATAGGCCTGTTCTATCGCCACTATAGCTGCTACCTTGCCTGGTAACATTATTTAACGCTGTATTTTACGCGGGATTATATTTTAATAAATCTTTTCAGTAATCGCTGCAAAAGCTCCATTGGCAGGCCCATTACGTTTGTCAGGCTGCCATCAATTTTCTCGACAAATTCATCGCCGGTTTCTTGAATGGCATAAGCGCCAGCTTTATCTCGCCAGGACTCGCCTTCAATGTGCTCAGCGATTTGCTTAGCGGTCATCTTCCTTGGATAAACGGTCGTGGTGTCACTTTCCACTATTTCGATGCCGTCACTTAGCCTGACAATGGCAAGGCCGGTAATAACCTTATGAGGTCTGCTGAAAAGTTTCTGTGTAATCTGCTCGGCATCTTTCGCATCAGTGGGCTTGCCAATAATTTCGCCGTTAAAATCAACAACTGTATCAGCACCAATGACCAAGCTATCAGGGAACTTTTCAGCGACACTTTTCGCTTTGGCTAAAGCCAGCCGTTTGGCGTATTCACAGGTTGTATACCGCTCGATTTCAAAGGCTGACTCATCAATGTCGGGGCTGATAGAAATGAATTTATAGCCGGCTTCAGCTAATAATTGTTTTCGCCTAGGCGACGCTGAGGCTAAAATTATAAGTGCAGGATACCGTTTGGACATAAATGAATCTGACTATATAAAAAAACCCTAAGTGAAAACCCCCCAAATAAATTGGGGGGCTAAACTGCGGGGGTTTTCCTCAGATTTCTTTCAATAGTGCACCGAATACCTCAGCGGTAAATAAATAGACCTCGGTTTCCGGGTCACGCCAGGCGTCAGCGGCAAGGCCCGCTTTGTGTGCGCAGCAGAACGAGAGAAATTTCTCTTTGCTCCAGCCGGTCTCGGTGGCAACCTGTGGCAGAAAACAGCCGGAAGCACGTCCCCTCTTTATATAAATGCCGTCAACACCAAGCTGTAGACTCAAAGGATTATCCGTCCGTTGCAACGGCGACAATACCGATATCTCGACATCCATGTCTTTTAATTCGCGTGGCGTTATTGGCTCAGCCAGAAAACGCGGGTCGCCGGTCGCCGAGGCCTTTGCCATCTGGCTGACTAATTCAATCAATGGGCCTTGCGAAGTGAATTGGCCGATACAGCCGCGCAGTCGGCCTTTGTTCTTCAATGTCACGAAGCAGCCGCAAGGGGAATTCAGTTCAGGGTCATCCGAATGAGGCTCTTGGATAGGCCTTCTGGTAATAACCGCCTCGACTGTGTCACGCGCAGTTTTAAGTAAAATCCTTTTTTGCGTTTCATCCATCAAGTATGTCACCAATAACTAATTAACTAATTAACCAATCACTAATTTTTAATGCAACCATTTTATCACGAGGAATCCGCCAATCAATAGTGCTACAAACGCAAGTGAGAACCAATTGAAGTATTTTTCAATGACAGGCCGGATTTTTTCACCTTTCCAGCCGAACAGCCCTGCCACAATAAAGAACCTCGCCGAGCGACTGACTGCCGAGGCGATAAGGAATCCTAAAAAGTTAATTCTCGCAACGCCTGCGGAAATCGTGCAGACTTTATATGGCAAAGGTGTAAAGCCGCAGGTAAAGACAATCCAGAAATCGTATTTATCATACCAGCCCGCAAATTTTGCAAAATTCGCCTCTGTTAAACCAATCGCTCCCAGGTGAGCATAAGCCCACGGACTAATCAAAGACCATAAAAAAGTCCCAATCAAATAGCCCAAAATACCCCCAAGTATCGAGGCTATTGAGCAGGCAAGGGCAAAGCGAAACCATTTTTTTGGCGCGCCTAATGCCAGTGGCATAAGCAGGACGTCCGGTGGAACAGGGAAAAAACTGGACTCGGCAAAACTCAGACAGAATAAAGCCGTCGAGCCATGCTTGGTATCAGCGAAATGAATCACCCAATCATATAATCGCCGGTGCCAGTGCCACCAGGCAACTTTCTGGTGATTAGTGACTGGTGATTGGTGACTCGATTCAGGATTTATTGTTTCATTGTTCGACATTCAATAGTCCTATCTGCCGCAGAGAGCACAGAGATTATAACTCAAAAATAAGAAGGCAGAAACTATCCATTCTCTGTTATCTGTCATCTGTTCTCTGTTTTCTGTCTCTGTCATCTGCAAATTTTCCTGCTGGCCCGCCGGCCGTAAATAGAACTGCAAATCGTGTCACCAACGCACCCAAAAGCACATACCCCAAGATCACCTGCAAGCTAAGCAATATATGTCCCCATATACTCTGCGCGTTAGCATACATATCACCAAAACCTAATGTCGTCATTGTAACAACAGAAAAATAAATGGGCCGAAGCAAAAGCAGTAAAAAACAATGCCACATTGGCAAATGTGGTTCCACTTTTAAATTGCTAACAATTCCAAGAGGCCACCAATAAGCACAATTTGCATAGATTGTTGCAAAAAGCAATGATAATAACAAAAACCAAATTATGACTCGCCATGTGCTTATCCCATAATCACTAAGACACCAGAACCATCGAACTGGCCAACTCAACAACCAATTTTCTTTATACCAATCCTCCCAGTTCATCCGCCGGATATTGTATTCCAAAAGCTGTTTTGTTCCTGGGTATATGCGTGCGCTTTCCATACCAACACCACGGAAATCCGTACGATGGTTGATCTTGCACATCCAAAATGACGTCGACCCGTCGACAATGGCTCCTATCAAACGTGCGCCTTCAAGATAGGTATAGCGCAGATCAGTGCCCCGTAGATGAGCATTTTCAAGGTCTGCATTTTCCAAATGGGCTTTTTTAAGTTTTGCGCAGTTAAGATAACTCTCTCGAAGGTTCGCGTGTTGAAGGTCAGCACAGGAGAGATCTGAGTTCCTCATATTGGTACCCTTAAGCTCACCTCCAGCCAGATGGGCGTTGCTGAGGTTTGCTTTTTTCAGGTTTGTCTGCCCCATTTCAACCTTTTCCAAAAAAGCTTCCTCGAGATCAGCACACTCTAAGTTGGCACCGTTGAGCTTTGCTTCTTCTAAGTGGGCACCAAAGAGTTTCGCGTTTTGCAGATTTGCCTCATTCAGTATGCTTTCTATCAGATGAACAAAATTGAGGTCGGCACCTTGCAGATGAGCGTGCCAGAGATCAGCGCCCTTATTTAGTTTGGCCCCACTAAGATCTGCGTTTTCCAAATGAGCACCTTTCAGATCCACTCCTTCGAGATTCATGTCAGCTAGTGGGGCATCTTGCAATACAATATCTTCGTCAGGATTTTCTTCACGCCACCTCTTCCACTCTGTAATTTCTTCTTTGTTTGAGCAGCGTTCAAGCATTTCGTATTGCTGTTGGTTGTACCGAGGTTCCCCCTTCCATTCCCTCCGCTTCGGTTGCGACTTGCCTATTTCCTTGATTCGTGGGACCAGTTCGGATAACTTTTCAACCTCCCAGTACCAAGTGCCCGCATATGCACTATTTTTCACTAGAATTGAAGACATATCGACTTTCTCTGCAGGGGCAAGATCCATATCTATCTTGTCCCCAATCATAATACATTCGCTCGGTTTGACCTTAAGTATGTCAATGATCCTTTTAATGTACTCTGTTCCGTCGTATTTTCCCTTTCGGGGTCCTTTCGGCGGCAGCCCATCTTCACTGCCAATGAAGACTCGACTGAAGTATTTCAAAAGTTCTACCTTATCAATCCTTGAAATTTTGTTATTTTTAAGAACGTCGGTGTCGGTAGCACAAACAAGGGTATAGTTATCTTGCAGTTTGTCCAGAGTTGAGTAACAACCATCCTTAACACTTTGTAATTCTTTAACTCTATCCCAGAAGTATTCACAAAGATCCTTTTTCGTTATACCTTCTCTGAATTTATCTATGTGTATGTTAAATAATCCCTCTCTGTCAAATTTACCCACCACACATCTTTTCTTGTCCTCCTGGTAGAGAATCTTGGCTAACTCAAGAGTAGCTTCTTTTTCTTTTGCATGTTCCTTAACAACTTCCCAAAACGCTTTAGGTTTATTTAGCTTCACTAAAGTTCCATCAAAATCGAACAGCAAAACTGGCTTTTTCATATCCTGTTCCCTCCTATATTCACATCAGTTTAACTCCGATATTCTTGCTTTCCAATCTCAAACCACACAATACGCGAAACACAATTCTATCAAATCAATTGTTACACCTGAGCCATCGCTTTCACTCGTTGTGGTTTTCATTTTTGGATTCCGATTCGTCCATAAATTTGATCCATCATTACGAGGATAAGAACCCCCCGATAGAATCGGGGGGTTCTAAACGAGTTTCCTTTGTCGTTGATTTTCGTGTTCAGGATATGAATAGGTTGTTATAATGTCAATGAGCAAATTGCTCTGTAGAAAAGAGTAGAAGATGTCATTTCGAGCGAGCCATAGGCGAGTCGAGAAATCTACTTTCGAGCAGATTTCTCCGCTTCGCGCCCCTAAGGGACGCTTCGGTCGAAATGACGGTTAGTGTTTTCTATAAAGCATGAGCAAATTTCATCTTCATTCGAGTCACGAGCCACGAAAATATGGCTGATAAAAAGCAGTTTGAAACAGTCGGTAACGGCTTATTAGTACGAGCGCCAGCCAAAATAAATCTGTCTCTGCTTATAGCCGGCAAGCGACCTGACGGCTTCCATGAGTTAGAAACGATAATGGCCAAAATCAATTGGTACGATGAGATTCTCATCGAGCCGAATCTAAAAGCCGGTATCGAGCTTATCTGCCAGGGGCCATGCTGGGCACCCGAGGGAAAAGACAATCTCGTCTACCAAGCTGCTGAGCTACTTTTTGAAACCTGTAAAAAACAGGCCGATATCAAAATCACCCTATCCAAAAATATCCCTGCCGGTTCAGGGCTTGGCTCAGCCAGCAGTGACGCTGCGGCGACCCTTATGGGACTAAACAGATACCTGGATTTAAAGCTTCCTATTCGTCAGCTTGACAGGCTGGCTGCGCAATTAGGCAGCGACGTGGCTTTCTTTTTAAATGGACCTATGGCCCTGTGTAGAGGAAAAGGTGAAAAAATTAAAAAAATAAACAAAAATTTTGACTTTCTGGCTCTTTTAATACTACCAGATGTAAGTGTCTCCACAAAAAAGGTTTACAATAATTACCAGCATAATCGGGTTCTCTACCAGAAGCTCAGCACCCAGATAAACAGCTATATACACAAAAACAGGATTGATTTAGTGGTGAAAATGTGCGCAAATATATTGGAAGAAAGTTGTTTTGGCTTAGAAAAAGAGTTGGCCAAACTGAAAGAAAAGATCGAATTTTTAGGTATCGGACCTGTGTGTCTGAGCGGTAGTGGTTCGGCTATGTTTTGCATCATCGAAGATAGAGACATTGAAAAAGCCGAGGCATACAGCGCTCGACTTGTGGGAAAAATCGGCTGCAAAAGCATTATCGTGCGTAACAATAGATGGTGAAGGGTTCCCGTCCCCTGCTTTCGCAGGAGCAAGCTTGTCCCCGCAGAAGTGGAGACGGAAGCCCGGCTTTTAAGTGAGGCGAAGAATATGGAAATCAGCGAGGTCAGAGTCAAATTAGTAGCCAACAAAGACGACAGGTTAAAGGCTTTTTGCTCCATAACGATGGATAATGAGTTTGTGGTTCGCGACATTAAAGTCATTGAAGGTGCAACTGGTCTTTTCGTTGCTATGCCCTCAAGGAAAATGAGCGACCATTGCGAAAAATGCGGAGGCAAAAATCACCTAAGAGCCAAATACTGCAATAATTGCGGCAAGCCCCTGCAGGACAATCGTGCGAGGAAGGATTTCAAAGGCAGAATGAAGCTGCACGCCGACATCGCCCATCCGATTAATGCGGAATGCCGCAAGAGGATTCAGGAAAAAGTCATAGTCGCCTTCAAAGAAGAGGTTGAAAAATCAAAACAGCCGGGCTATAAGCCCGTCGAAATGGATGAGCCGGATGATGAAGTTCCGGAAGTAGTCTGATAGTTACCTTGATTATCTGCGGTCCTGTCCGACAGGGTCGCAGGGAAAATAAAGACTATTTGGGGGGATCCAACAGTAAATAGAGATGAAACCTCTTAAGTAGTGAGGTCCTCAAGGACCTTATCAAGAGCAATATCTAATCTTGCGATAAGGTCGTATTTGCCTTCGGTAAGCTGCCTGCGGACGCGAAGCACCTTATTTCTGCGAATCTCTGGTAGTGAAGCAATTCTTTTCAATACCTGTCCAAGGTGCGTATTATTGATATTTTCAAGGATCTGCTCCATTGTTAAATCCTCTTCTGGAGCCATACCCTCATCGAAAGTATCTATCTGCCGATCTTGGCCTTCAAAACGGCCATTGTTATTATAATCCGGCATCTCAATTACCTTACGGAACCAGCTACAAACGAAATAATCCATGTTTTCGTCTGAGGCCTTGTAACCACTATATATTGTATGCCTCTCAAATCCATTTGGAGGCCCGTAGCAAACTCGCAGTATTGATATCGACAGAACAGCTTGCAAAACTTTAGAAAACTTAGCTTTTTACTTGGCTTTTCGCAACAGTTTAAATCGCAGTTACTTGCGATAAAATACTGCCGATTTATATTGAAAAATCTGCTTTTGGGATTATATAACCCTATATCAGCAATCAGTAACAGGTAAACCACAAAGCCTATTTGAGCAAGTTGGGTAATATACTATATATAGTAGTTCGCCCATAAAAAACAGGTTCATTTAAAAACAAGATTTCAGAATGTTGTTTCGCTTAAAACTGACTTTTCAGTACTGTTGTCTCGGTTCTATTTAGGAACAATCGGGAGGAAGAAAACCTGATCACGTGAGTTTTTCCGTAAATTTTGCTTCGGTTCGCTATGCTCGCATACTCGGCAGAACACGCTCTTCTATACCGAATTTACAAAGAGGAATTTACTTATGAAGAAATTACTTGCGCTTTTTTCCTACCTTTGATAGAATGCTGAGGATTCGGTTACCCGAAGATTTTAGCGCCCGTAGCTCAGCAGGATAGAGCAACGGATTTCTAATCCGTAGGTCGCAGGTTCGAGTCCTGCCGGGCGTGTTATCAATACTTACGAGCCGCCGAATGGGAAAAACCATATTTTTTTGTTGAGACGCTGGCCAAAAGTTTATTGAGTTGCTTTTATGCCGTTTTCCCTTACAATTTCAGCTTTTAGCGTTGTGAATACGATTAAAGATATTGCAAAGCCAAAGGAGGTGTAACATGAGCAGAATTCAGATTTGTTGTGTCGGCATTTTGGTAGCAGCGATGCTTATCAGTCCTTTACGTCCGGCTATAGCGGCTAATCAGAAGAGTATCGTGATTGATACAAGCAAAACAGGCGAGCCGATCTCCAAGTACATCTACGCTCAGTTTATCGAACACCTTGGCCGATGTATCTATGGCGGCATCTGGGCCGAGATGCTTGAAGACCGCAAATTTTATTTCCCAATCACCGCGGATTATGATCCATATCAAGGTACCCGAAACGTCTCCAAGGACAGCCCGTATGCGATCGTTGGGGCATCACCTTGGCAGATCGTTGGCTCGCCCGACTCGGTGACTATGGTTAAAGAAGGTTCTTTCGTGGGTGAACATACACCGCTGATACAGCCCGATAGCGGCATCCGACAGCTCGACCTCGGATTGGTTAGGAATAAGCAATACGTCGGTTATATCTACCTGAAAGCCCAGCAGCAAAGTGCAAATGTGACGATATCACTTATCTGGGGTGACAATCCGAACGATCAGGATTCCATTCAATTTACGGTCTCGGATAACAAGTATGTCAAGTATCCATTTCAGTTTACCGCTGGTGCCGACACCATAAATGGCAAGCCCCTAAGGGGCAAGCTGGAAATCAGAGTAGCTGATAGAGCGTGCTTTGTGGGCACAGTCTCTCTGATGCCGGCGGACAACATTGAGGGTATGCGTGCCGATACACTGGCGGTGCTGAAGGAGCTCAATGCTCCGATGTATCGCTGGCCTGGCGGAAACTTCGTCAGCGGCTACGACTGGCGTGACGGCATCGGTGATCGGGACAAGCGACCACCTCGCACTAATCCTGCCTGGACCGGTGTAGAGCACAACGACTTTGGTTTCCACGAATTTATTCGCTTTTGCCGTCTGGTCGAGGCTGAACCGCTGGTGACCGTCAACACAGGTTTTGGAGATGCATACTCCGCGGCCGCTCAACTGGAATACTCCAATGGCTCTACCGATACACTCATGGGAGCTTTACGGGCCAAGAACGGCGACCGGGAACCTTTTAATGTTCGCTACTGGGCTATCGGCAATGAAATGTGGGGCAGGTGGCAGCTCGGCTATATGAGGCTGCAGCATTATGTCCTCAAACATAACTGGGTCGTGGACAAAATGCGTGAAGTGGACCCGGACATCGTCCCGATCGCATCCGGAAATGCCGGCTCCTGGAGCGAAGGACTGCTGAAGAATTGTGCTGACCATATTGACCTTATCGCGGAGCATTTTTATTGTCGGGAAAAATCCGGCGTGATCGAACACACCTCTCAAATCGCCGACAATATCAAACAAAAGGTTGAATTCCATAAGGAGCTACGTGGAAAATTAGATTCCCTGAAAGGAAAAGATATAAAAATTGCCATGACCGAATGGAACTACTGGTATGGTCCCCATGTGTTTGGCGAGTTGGGAACCCGGTATTTTCACAAAGATGGTCTGGGAATCGCCAAAGGCCTGCATGAATACTTTCGACATTCGGATATAATCTTCCTGGCTAATTATGCCCAGACAGTTAATGTCATCGGATGTATCAAAGCCAGTAAAACCGCCGCCGCTTTCGAGACAACGGGACTGGTCTTGAAACTCTACCGAAACAATTTTGGAACTCTGCCGGTCACTGTCACTGGTGACACCGCTCCGATCGACGTATCAGCCGCATTGACCGAAGACCATAAGGTTTTAACAATCGGTGTAGTTAATCCTACCGAGCAAGAGCGCGAGCTTGCGATGGATCTCAAGGGCGCGCAATTAACCGGCACCGGAACGCTTGGCTTGATTGCACACTCCGACCCTATGGCTTACAACGAGCTAGGCAAAGAGCCTAACGTAGTGATTGTAGAAAAGCCGGTTAGCGGTATCTCGAATACGTTAAGTATTCCGCCGTTGAGTATCAGCCTTTATAAATTGGCCGTGCAGTGAACAATAAATGCGTTTTAAGCGATTCGAAGAAGGAACCGGCTATTGTGGCAAGTGCCTCAAACAAGTGCCGGTATATAGAGTCAGAATCAATCATGCGCCGTATCTGATTTTGACGTTGCTTACGGTGGGTTTCTGGATCATTTTTTGGATTCGTGACGCTTGCAAGGTATATAACTGGAAGTGCCTGGATTGTGGTGCAACGGTGTATAAGGTTATGAATTAGAAAAACTCCAATGTTTAGCCCCCAAATTTATTTTGGGGTTTTACACATTTTGTAATAATAGGAGACAGTTAAACCTATGGAATGCAAAAAGCAGCAGAATCTTAAAGATTGTAACTGTACATATCCGGGCTGTGATAAAAAGGGGATATGCTGTGAGTGTATAAGGTATCATTTGTCCCTGAAGGAACTGCCGGGCTGTTGCTTCCCCAATGACATCGAGAGAACTTATGACCGCAGCTTCAAGGCCTTCGCAAAAGCGTGGGATTTGTAGTTTGTTGGACCGCGGGTGAATGGACAAAAGATAAGGCCGGGCGCTGATGGCGCTCGGCCTTTGTATATACCTGCAAAAGGAGTATTGGCAATCAGTAATCGAGCAGTTCATCGGGCCAATTTTTGCTCAATATTTGTTTTAAATTTCCATCGGCATTGAGGATGACAATTTCCTTTCGACGGACAGGTGTGTTGGGGTCGGCGGTGAGGTAGTGGGAGTTTTCGGCAACGAGGCAGGAAACCTGGTCTATACCCTTCCACTGTGAAACAAGTTTAGGAGGAGAGTCATCCCCGAAGGACTCGTTTGCATCGATGAGGATTTTTGATGAATCAAGATCCTGACCGAGTGCATACATGCCAAGTGTATTTTTATTGCCCGGCAGGAGAATTTTTTTGCTGTCGTGCGACAGCGTAAAGAGATAACAAACATCCTCCGTGAAATCGAGTGCGATTTGTGGAAGAATTTCGCTTATGGCTCCGGTAAGGGTGTCGCAGCAGAATATGGTTGCCTTTTCAGAGTCAAGCTTGCTCGACGGTAATGACACTTTTGCAGATGTAAAGAAGATACGGTTGTCGCGTGCATATAAGATATACATCCACGGGTAATAACCGACGCCGGCGAGCTCTTTTGCAGGTCCTGTGCAGTTATGTGTTGCCAGAGATGTATCTTCGTTGTCGTCAAGGTTGACAGGTGAGGCAAGAAGTTTCCCATTCGGGTCGGTGACAGTTTTCTCAACAAGTGAGCCAAGGACAAATTTATCCTTGTCGAAATCTTCTACTTCGGGCTTCATATATGCAATTGCGCGGCCATCGGGGCGGAAGTTATAACCGATGGCTACGGCTCGCTCGACTAACGCCGCGGTGATGTTTTGGGATGGCGAAGCGATATAGAGTTCAAAGCCAACTTCAAAAGCATCACCATTGATGGGATCGGTGACGTAAGCAAGGAATTTTCCGTCGGCTGAGAAGGATATTTTCCATATCTTCTGGATGCTCGTAGCAACAACGGTTTTTTTGTTTAAATCGTCTGACGGCGTAAGAATCAACCTGTAGTAATTCACTGATTTTTCAAGGGCCTTTTCAACAGTTTCAGTTCCCAGCTTTTTGGTAATTGTGCCGTCATCGTCAAGTTTTTCGAAAAGATAATGAACGACCCAGTTGCGGTACTCTTCGTTGTAGGACTTGAGGACATCGTCAGCAAACAGACCTCCACTAAGAACCTCTGTCTTAAATATGGATTCTTCGTCAACTTTTTTTCGTATGTTCTCTTTTACCGCAGCAGCATGGGTTCGAAGCATCTTGATTTGACCGGGTGGGAGGAGATTCAGGGTGTCGACAAAGTTTTCAACGAGGATTTTCTGGCCGTAGGCGAAAGATTTGCCATCGGTTGTGATGGCAGGCCAGTTAGTAGTTGTTTCTTCGGGAGCGATTTGGGCCAGAGAGCCGGTGCTGCCATCGACGAGGTAGAGCGCGCCATCTTTGCTATAGATGCCGGTGGAGCCGTCTGCAGACCATTGCAGTGAGTCTTCTGGTATGCAGCCTATGAAAAAAGTAATGGCGGTATATGATGTGATAAGCAAGAAGTTGACAAGTTTTCTCTTAGTCATAGTGTTTCTCCTTAAGGTATTGTTTGTAGGCGTCGATCAAATTGGTTTTGTTGATTTGGTTTTGTACATAAGGTTTAGGCTGCATTGCAGCGAGTGCTTTCCGTCGCCAAAAGCTGTCTTCAGCCTTTGGGGCGGCCGGGTATACCGGAACTACCGAGATGTAGCCGGTGACATCAAGCGAATGCGGCGCCGGTCGAGCTGGATTCGACCGTCGTCCCGTGAAGAAACCTATACCGAAGGCAATGAGGATAGCTGCTGCAATGGCAAATTTTACAGCGCCGCCTTTTGTAGTGCTTCGCCTTATGTTCGGTTCTGCGTGAGCCAATTCTGTCTTTTCAGTTTTAACCAGGGTCTGAGAGATGTCATCATGAACTCTTCTATCTAATTCAGCACTGGCTTTTAAGTGTATTTTCTTAATCATTTTGTGTATGTCATCTTCCGGCCTCATTTTTTTACCCCGTTAGAAACCTCTTTTGGAATTATATTTATGCTTCATTGTCACCCCGTTTTTTGTTGAGTTTCTAACGGGGTCAACCTCACTATTTAACAGCGACCGCAGTTTATCTAAAGCATACCGGTATCGGCCCTGCACCGTATTGATTGAAATGCCTTGTGACCTGGCAATCGCCTTAAATTTCAACCCGCTATAAACGTGCAGCATTAAAACCTCTCGCTGCTCGTAAGGAAGCTGCCTAAGAGCCTGGCTCAACTGACGCAATTCTTCGCCAAATATAACAGCAATATCCGGCCTGTTTGCACCTGATATAACCTGATCTGCCTCATCTAATCCGGTGCTCTGGTGTCTCTGCCTTGCTTTATTTATGTTACGCGCATTGTTGGCAACACAGGTGGCTAAATAGCCTTTCAGGCTGCCGGTCAGCCGAAACTTTTCAAACGATCTAAGGAAAGATACAAAGACATCATGTACCACATCCTCAGCGGAACTCACATCAGACAACAACGCAGCCGCCAGCGTAACCAAATCATCTTTGTACTTTTCGTAGATGCGCTGCAGAGTCTTTTTTCTGCCGCGATTAAACTGCCATACAAGAAGTTTGTCCTGCAGCATTAAAGTTACTTTCCCAAACTTTGAACAATCGATTGTCTATTATATAAACAATTAAGCCGGCTGTTTTAGTATAAAAAAAATAGACTTTTTGTGCTATCTTCTTTGACAAGCGCATAAAAAAAGGCCGAGCTAAAAAGCCCGGCTTTGGTTTGCATGATATATGGGGAAGATGCCCCTTAGGTCAGTCCAGCCATCCCATTAGCACTAACGTTGCTTCCTGGCGAGGCGTAATTAGCTCACGGAGTTCCTGTCTAGCCTTAACCAATTGCTTATTGGCATCCTGTCTGATTTTCCGCAAGGCATCCATTTTCTGTCTGATTTCTTCTTCATCTGCTTCTTTATTTTCCAAGAGGTCGAGAAGCTCTTCACAGATTTTTTCGCCTTTGGTCAGCTCGCTGGACTTCTTTCTGGAGGAAGGTCTGCTCCAACGCCAGCCGTGTTCCTCCCAACTTTGAGGCTCACTGCCTCTTGTGTTGCTTCCTCCACCCTCACTGGTTCGGTACCCAGCGTTTGCTCCTCGATAAGACCTACCACCTGAGGCACCACCACTTGAGCCACCAAATCCTGAACTACCACCCCCTGAGCCACCACCACCTGCACTACCACCTGCACTACCACCAGCGCTACCACCTGCACTACCACCTGCACTACCACCAGCGCTACCACCAGCGCTATAAGAGAACACCCCTATGTTGACGCGTACCTGTTCAAGAAGAGTTTTGACTTTCTCAAATTTGGGCTTGATAATTTTCCATTGTTCTTCTGTTACTTCCAGTGCTTGTTTGGTCGCTTCTTCCTGGAGTTGAGCAGCTCTGCTTCGTGCCTCTCGATTTCTTTGTTCTCGCTGTCTATTCCACTCGGCTCTGCGTCGGGCACTTCTCCTTTCAAACTCTATGCGCCTTTGTTCTGCGTCCATATACTGCAACCTGTCCTGGTTGGGTGTTTCTCTTGTTCTACGGGATCCTCGTGTCTGAGATAGCGATTGGCCCACAAATACTACTATTGAGAAACACACCAATGATCCAATAATCATTTTTCGCGTTGACATAGTAGGCTCCTTTCCTGAAGTTATCAGTATATGAAAATCTGCACCTTTTGACGGAATTGGTCAAAATCCATATCACCTTTTGCAAAGGTGTCAATGTCGGACTTTTTAGCGCGAATAGTCAGAACCGTGGATGAGGTAAATTCCATAGGTGAGCTATCTATGCCACCGTTCATACCACCCATCCTGTAACCGAAGCCTCCACCGCCGCCATAGCTGCCTCCGCCTGTATAACTTCCGCTGTAACTGTAGCTACTGCCGCCGTATCCACCAATGGGACGCTGGCCTGCCCCTGTGACGTTGAAAATCACCCACTCGTCAGCTTGGAGACCTCGGATATTCGTAGCGTGTTTCAGAGTTCCGATTAACTCCCTTTTTAGCTCTTCGACCATCTGGGCATCATATTCTTCTAATGAACCAACTTCTCCTGGGACATTGCCGGGCCTTTGTGGAGAGAACAGCTCTCGTTGTGCTTGCTGCCAAGTTGAATCAAGCTGTTCCTGTGGCTCCTTAGTTTCTTTTTGCTGCGGCTGTGGCTGTGGTGAAAAGACGAAATTTACCTCCATCAAAAAGAGCGCGCCGTAGCCCTGCAGGTAAATAGTTTCTGTTTCGCGTTCGTCCCGCCCGAAGAAATCACCGAAATCCGTAAAAATCCCTGCAATCTGACGGCGTTCGGTGAATTTGCCGTCGAGGATATGCGCCATAACTTGCAGGTCTTGTGTTATTGTGTCAATATCTGCTGCAT
>Ga0315533_1001609_pt1 | contig 17036 bp, 13 predicted proteins | sample SalMarSW160130MG_FD_203081 | JGI IMG/M metagenome (GOLD analysis project Ga0315533, IMG submission 203081) | Salt marsh sediment microbial communities from the Plum Island Ecosystem LTER, Massachusetts, United States - Salt Marsh Sediment SW1601-30 ... | reverse complement strand
TGGGGACATTATGGAAGGTGCCGTGCCAGGTGGATGTCACAAATGCGCTGAAGCCGGGAGAGAATCAATTGGAAATCAAGGTCACCAACGAGTGGACGAATCGGCTGATAGGTGATAGAGCGGCTCCACCGGACAAGAAGGTGCTTGCTGCTGGTGGCCCGATGATTGGCGGCTTTGGCGGGTCTCCGCCTCTGGCTGAATCGGGTCTGCTCGGCCCTGTTACGGTGGTTTTAATTACGGCTCATTAAATTGTGCAAATCGAATATGTACAGGAGGTATCTATGTCATCCAAACTCTGTTTTATGATTTTCCCGGTAGCTTCTTTGATTATGCTGCTATCTTGTGTTGCGAGTGGTCGGTCGTCCAGTGCACCACGTACAAGCGTAGCAGGCATTCCCGTCAATAACAATGAGGCGCTCGTCGGAACCTACAGTCTTCCTGATCCACTGACACTCGCCAATGGAGAGCCGGTACGCGATGCTGAAACTTGGTATCAAAAACGTCGGCCTGAAATCGTACGGTTGTTTGAGGAGAACCAGTTTGGCCGCAGCCCAGAGCGACCCGCCGGCATGAGCTTTGATGTGTTTGATAAGGGAACACCGGCATTGGACGGCAAGGCCATTCGCAGGCAGGTGACAGTGTGCTTCTCGCCGGACAAGGATGGTCCGAAAATGGATATTCTTCTTTATCTACCTGCAGATGCAAATAAGCCGGCTCCGCTTCTATTAAATCTGAGTTTCTCTGCAAACTCCAGCGTGGTGGATGACCCTGGTATTAAGCCCGGCGAAGTCTGGGGCAGGGACAAAAAGAAGGTGCCTGCACCAAAAGGTATGAATTTCGGAAGACTGAATGTCGCACCATTTCTGGCCAACGGCATCGGGGTAGCTTCGGTGTACTACGGCGACATAGAGCCGGACTTTCAAGGTGGTATTCAGTATGGTATACGCAGGCTTTACCTTGAGCTGGGGCAGACGAAGCCTGCGCCTGATGAATGGGGGGCAATCGCTGCCTGGGCATGGGGGCTTAGCCGCGTAATGGATTATCTGGAAACCGATAAAGATGTGGACGCAAAACGAGTTGCCATCTTTGGAGTGTCGCGCCTCGGAAAGACCGTGTTATGGGCAGGCGCTCGCGACACTCGTTTTGCAATGGTGATTGCGAGCTGTTCTGGTGAGGGTGGAGCGGCCTTGAGCCGGCGAAATTACGGCGAAACCATAGCACATCTGACGGCGCCATCAAGATACCCATATCAGTTCTGTGCCAATTACCAGAAATACAGTGACCATGTTGAGCAATTTCCTGTCGATGCACACATGCTTATTGCGCTGATAGCACCCCGTCCGGTATTGCTGCAAACCGGCGACCAGGATACATGGTCGGATCCGAAGGGCGAATTTCTGGCCGCGGTTGTGGCTGGGCCGGTTTATCGATTGTTGGGCGGTCAGGATTTGGGCACTGACCAAATGCCACCGGCCGGGCAGCCAATCCTGCACACGATCGGCTATTATATGCACAGCGGCGGACATGGAGCCCTTCCGCCCGACTGGGATGTGTTCCTGAAGTTTATGCGGATGCACCTGCAGCCTTGAATATAATAAGGTCGGGCTCCTGCATGACCGTCCAGCCAATCTAACCGGTGCCACATGAAAACACTTGCTGCAAAAATTGTTTTTTATTAGCATTAAGTAGTGGAGAGCGGGTTCGAATCCCGCCCTCTCCGTTCTACGCTGCGCTACGAACGGCGGGCCGTTCTTCGAGGCGCTACGAACGGCGGGCCGTTCTCTAAGGATTTCGTTAATCGGCAGCGGTTGCGCAACTCGACCCATGAGATAAATAATTTAGTAACCAAGGTAAAATCGCAGTTGGCTATCTCACGGGTCTCGTAGCGGTTATGTTTATCGTTAAACGTTTGACGAAACGAGCCGCGCAACCGATAAACGTAATTTTGTTGAATATAAGGATATTAAATATTGATACAAACCACTGATGGCAGAGAAAGGATTATTCGCACCGGACCCTATCCGGAGCTTACGCTGACGGCAGTAGTGATAGGTTATGCACTTGGTATCATCATTGTCATCAGCATGGGATATGCCTGTCTTATTCTTGGTTTTTCACATGAGTCCTCGGAGCTGGCTGCCATCCTTGGCTTTGGAATTCTGCGGGGTATTCTACGCCGAAACAGCATAATCGAAAATAATATTAACCAGACGATAGCAAGCAGTGTCAACGGAGCTTCAGCCGGGATGATGTTTTCAATCCCGGCTTTGTTTATTCTGGGCCATACAGACTTCAATCCTGTGCTCATGGTGTTTTCATGTATAGCCGGCGGTGTGCTCGGCATCGCTTTTATCATTCCACTTCGAAAGCAGATGATTGATTTCGAGAGACTCACCTTTCCCGGTGGAGTGGCTGTCGCGACGATTTTAAAATCGCCGGGGGCGGGTGTCCACAAAGCACTATTGCTTCTGTCGGGCATAGCTGTTAGCGGCGCAGTCAGTTTTATCAGCCAGTTGTTTGGGTTCGAGTACTGGAATCTTGGTAAGCTGCTTCATATGCCTGATTACATGAACGGGATTTGGTTTGTGTCACTACTGACAATAGGTGTTGCGTTCATTGCCGGGCGAGGCGGCCTTTGCTTTGTCATCGGTGGCTACGTCTGCTACTGGGTATTGGCACCGGCCTTGAAGGTAATGAGCCTATTACCGGCGCCAGGTACAGTAGAGAGCGTGCCGGAGCATCTGCGGCTGACACTCTTCAGGCCCGTTGGTATTGGCATGCTGGTGGGAGGCGCGCTGGCTGGTATAGTGCTGGCCTTGCCCTTGATCCTAAGCGCCGTTCAGAGCATGCAGACGGCAGCAAAGGCCAAAACCGCTCTATCCAGAGACGAAATGCCCATCCGTCTGCTCTACGCTGGAATCGGCGGTGCGGTGGTGCTGCTGTTTGTCGTTGCCCTTATGTCCGTGGAGAAGATGGGTATTGGTAGAGCGGCTCTGATGGCACTGCTCGGCACAATCTGGATATGGATGGCCGGTGTTATCCTTTCGGAGTGTATCGGCAGGACCAACTGGTCTCCGATGAGCGGCATGACCCTCATCGCGGTCACAATTTTTATCATAATAACGAGCGGCCTGGGTGACACCGCAGCAATAATCGCCTCGGTCATGGTAGGGGCAGCTACGTGCATGGCTATGTCCCAGGCTTGCGACCTTATGCTCGACCTCAAGACCGGTTATTTAGTGGGAGCTTCACCAAAAAAGCAGCAGATCGGCCAGTTTTTAGGCACATGGTTAGGACCTGTTGTAATTATGATACTGATTTTCGTTCTGCATAAGGCATACGGCCTGGGCAGTGAACGGTTGCCCGCGCCACAGGGGATGGCCTTGGCGCAGATGATAAAAGGTATTTTGGGTGGAGAAGTACCCGTTGCGAAATATATCGCTGGTGCCGGCCTCGGCGCTCTACTTAGTACCACAGGTATTGGTGGACTTGGCATCCAGGTCGGCCTTGGATTCTATCTGCCGTTTAGCGTTGTCCTTACGTACACAATCGGAACAGTGCTGCGACTTATATCAGACTGGAAAATGGGCCTGCGCTTCAGCGAAGAAGTGGGGATTCCCATTGCTGCAGGGCTTATCGTGGGTGAAGGAATTGTTGGTGTTAGCTTCGCCTTCTACTACATCTTTGCAGCACCGTAAGGCGTCCTCCGTCAGTCCACAGGACGCCTAACGGCGGAGTCCATAGGACTGTGGAGTGCATAGGCCTGAAAAGGAATGCTACGATGAAGAAGTTTGGGTATCTGCTAATTACTGTTGGCTTTCTGGCAGGCGCTCTTGTTGCCGTACTGGATGAATCAAGCGTCAGATGGGGCTGGTTTTTGGCTGCACTTGGTACAGGTGCCTTCGGGGTGCTGCTGGTTCGTATAGGGTTGCATAAGGTAAGCCGAGCTGGAGGGAAATTAGCTGACAATATGCAATCTATCGAGGCCAGCCTCAGCCACATCGTTGAAAATATTATCAGGCTTAACACGGAAAAGCAATCCATCGACACGTATGAAGTCCGCTTCCGCATTGATGAGCTTTTTATTGAAGACCTGGATACTTTTGTTCAGGCCAGAGAAAGTATAGCGCATGTTTACGGATTGACTGCGTATGCCGATGTGATGAGCTGTTTTGCAGCGGGGGAGCGGTATTTGAACCGTGTTTGGTCGGCCTCAGCCGATGGCTATATTGATGAGGTGAACGCCTATCTGGTTAAAGCTCAGAAACAGTTCGTTGACAGTTTGGACAAGATAAAGAAGTTGTGCAGATCAGATGCTTAGATCAAAGCCGGGCATACCATAGAAAAAAGGCCGGGCTTTTTGCCCGGCCTTTTCCCGATGTATCGGGATTATTTTCTGTCAGCATCCTTACTTTGGCAAATCCTCTGGGGCGACATCTTTGACGCTCAAATCGCCATAGATAACGCGGTAGGTTTCTGAGTCTTCCGGCTGATACCAGAATATAGCGGTATCAGCATCGCCGAGCTTTACGCCTTTTCCGGCATAATGCCATTCGCCTTCGCCTTTGAAGAATCGAATAAAGAGCAGATGTCGGGTCAGTTTCATTCCCAGTTCGGTTTCTTCTTCCTGAGATAATCCAAGTTCTTCTATCTTTTTGCCTATTGCTGGCGCCTGCTTGAGGTAATCTTCGACGGCGACACCTTCGGGAAATTGGCCGTCTCCGATTATTTCAGCACGGATTCGTAGCCCCTCGATGAAATCATCTTCAGTAGCGCCAAGCAAATCAAGTTCAACCTGCTGCTGTGTATAACCTTCAGGCACGTCCATACTAAATAGCGTCTCATCCATAGGCACATCAAACATGACGTTCTTGCAAATAACCTTCATTTGGCCGCCCATCTGTTCGATCCTTACCGGCAACGCAGTTTGCGGGTCAGCCCAGATTATAATCTCAGCTTTGGGATGTGTGGCCCGAAAACCGATTAATTTCTGACTGGCAATCTCCCGCTCACCAAGCTCTTCAACTTCGAATTCAGGATGCGCCTGCAAGCCGGCGATGAGATTTCTCAATATCTCCATATAATTTGGCATTGATGGCAGGCCTTTTAAATCAACATATGCCGCCTCTTTCTTTTCAGTATCGAGTGAGAGAATCCTTCCGGCTTCCAAGTCAATGATGCTGATAGCACTTTTCATATTCGATAGGGTCCTTCTGATTCTTGAACCCATAACCATATCGTGGATGACCGGCCCACTATCTTCTTCTTCGCCGATAATGATGTCGAAAACGGCAGTCTGGGCATCAAAGATGGGCTGGATCACCTGAGCAAAAGTTGGTTGTGTGTGAGTAAGTGGGTATAGAACTATAAAAGCCGCTACAATTATCACTGCTGCGGCTGCTAATTTTGTTATTTTACTTTTCATGATTATACTCCATATTGAAATCGAGTTCTTTTGTTTAGGCAGGTGGTAGCTTTCGATTGCATTTAACACTCGCTGCTGCCGGTTTGTCATTTCACCGTTAATATCTTTGAACAGTTCACTTAGTAACAGATCTTCTTCCAACAGAGCCTGCATGTAGTTCCTACAGTCGGGACATTGACTTATGTGTTGATTTAGTATGTGGGTATCTTCTTCCGAGAGAGTACCCGTGACCATGTCGGCGATGTAGTCTTTCATTTTGTTACAGACACTATCCATTTTATTACCTTTCTGTGCTACTCTGCGAAGCCGCTGCGCAGGGCGAAGCAGAGTCGCTACGTAGCACAAGTTAGTAGTTCGTGCAATTGTTGTCTTGCGCTTCTGATTTTCTGACAAGCTCCCGAATGGGAGATGTTCAGCCTTTCAGCTATAGCCTTGGCATTCTTATTTTCAAAGTAGTACATCACTAAAGGTACCCGTAGCTCCTTTGGTAATTTCTTGATGGCCCCGTGTAGATCGTGATTCTCATTTATTGCTTGTTGGGCTATTGCCGGAGATTCAGCACAAAGATGCTTTATACGTTTTCGCCGGCGAATAAGGTCGATGCAGAGATTGCCGGCTATCCGAAGTATCCAACGCCCGAACTGTACGCCTTCGCGGAGCTCCGCTATCTTCGACATGCCCTTCAGAATAGCGTCCTGGGCGATGTCTTCGGCGTCGTGGACATTTGCGAGCGTACCGAAACACATCGCAAAAACATGCCTGTAATGGCGCTGCACGAGTACCGCATACGCGTCTTTGTCGCCTTCACACGAGGCAGCAACCAGGATTTCGTCCGAACGATCGTCCATTATGAGCTCCTTTATCTGTTACCATTATAAAGACGAACATTGAGAGACCCAAATGCAAAAATATTTATGTTTGATAACGAATAAATGAAAAAGGCCGAGCAAGAAAAACCCGGCCTTTGTGTTAAACATTATTTTTTACTTGGAATTTCTACTTTGGCAAATCCTCCGGTGCCGAATCCTTGACGCTCAAATCGCCGTAGATAACACGATAAGTATCCGAGCCTTTCGGCCGATACAGGAATACTGCAGTGTTAGCATCGCCAAATTCCACACCTTTGCCGACATAGTGCCATTCAATGCCGTTTGGGTCAAGATGACGAAAGAACATAAATCCTCGCCCCATTGCCATACCAATCTGCATTTTCTCTTCGTCAGAAATGTTCAACTGATCTACCTTTTGTCTAAGTGCAGGAGCCACTTTCAATATATCTTCAGCGCTCACGTTGTCCGGGAAATTTCCACCGAGTACATGTTCTGCCCAATATTGCAGAACAACAATGAAATCCTGCTCGTCGAAATCGGTATAATCCAGTTCCTTCTCATGCAGGGTATATCCGTCAGGTATGTCCATGCTAACCAGCGATTCATCTACCGGCACATCAAACTCGATATTTTTGATAATGGTTTGTGACTGTCCCATCAGCATCTCAATGCGTATCGGCGCGGCCGTTTCAGCATCAGCCCAGATCGTAAGTTTTATATTTGGTACACTAAGCAAGAATCCAACAACTCTTTGGCCATCAATCCACCGCTGCCCTAGTTCCTGTACTGGCCATTCAGGGTGGTTTTCCATGTCATCCACAATGTCTCGGACAAGGCCCAGGTAGCTTCTAGTCCATCTCTGAAAAGGCCCCTGTATATCAATATATACCGCGCTTTTATCCAGCGGATCCAATCTGAGCATCCTGGCACTATCGAGGTCGATTATCGCGGGTCCCATATTAGGTAACGTTCTTCTTATTTTAGAGCCGACAACTATATCGTGTACAACTAGCCCGGTTTCTTCACTACCTACAACTAAATCAAGAACTACCGTGCGGGCGTTAAGAATCGGTTCTATGACATCGGCAAATGTAACGGTAGCGCCCAGAGGATTGCCGACGAAATAAAATGTGATAAGAACTGCCATGATTATCGCTGCGGCAGCAGCAAATTTTGTTATCGAACTTTTCATAATTATTCTCCTTATATTCGGCAAAACTAAAGCCGTTTTTGTTTTCTTGGAGTTCTTTTGTGCTTTTAGAACATCATCTAAAATTCGGTCACGCATTTTGGCACTGGCGGTAAAATTCAACTTCTTCTTAATTGTCTCTTCCATATTGTCCATAGGTCTCATCTTTCCACCTCACCATCTAAAATTGACCGCAGTTTATTTAAGGCGTACCGGTATCGGCCTAAAATCGTATTGATTGATTCGCCTTGCAGCTTAGCTATTTCTCTGAATTTCATTTCACCTTTTAGATGCAAAACTACTACTTCTCTCTGCGGCTGCGGAAGCTGAACAACGGCGTCGTTCAATCGTTGCGATTCTTCGCTGTATATAATCAATTGCTCAGGCCCATCGGAGCTTGTACTTACCGGATCTGACTCATCTAATTTCGCCAGCTGTCGCTTGTTTGCTCGAATTTGGTCTCGTGCACGATTGCAAACGGCGGTTGCAAGATAGCTTTTAAGACTCCCGGACAGCTTGAATTCTTCCGCAGATTTCGCAAAGGTAACGAAGACATCGTGAACAACGTCTTCAGCCGAGCTTGCATCATTTAAAAGAGCCATCGTCAATGTCAGCAAATAGTCGAGATATTTCTCATAGATACGACGCAGCGCATCTTTGCTGCCACGCTTGAATTTCCATTTAAGCAATTCGTCTTCTATCATAAGGTAAACTTCTATTTAGCCATCAGAACGACCGTTCGTCATTAATATCACGATTGTCCGTATTATTTTATTATAAAGAAAATAGATTTTTTTAATACTTTTTAGCATTTTGTTCTTTAAAAACGTGATTTTGCTTGCACGAGCGCATAAAAAAAACCGAGCTAAACAAGCTCGGCCTATTTACAGTTACTGCTATATTTGCTGCTACTAAGGTTGGCTTTCGAGTTCCGCCAACTGCTCCGCAGAGACATTTTCTGCTGTTAAGTCCCCATATATTACTCTGTACTGGTCACCAGAAATCTTACAGTTCTATTGAAGTGAAGGAAACTCATTTATTCTTTGATACTATGAATCGTGATGTTTCTTTCAACGACCTCGTTTCTCTTTTTTTGCGTCGCAGGCATCGTAGACTCCGTGATGACAAGCTCGTCAAAAGTTACCTTCCTGACCCATTTCGTGGCAAGGTCTATATAGATATCGCCCTTATAATGGGAGCTCCCAACGGACCTTTCCTCCGTATTCGTGGCGGGATTCATTATCATTTTAAATGAGCTTTGACCGGAATCCGCGGTCACAATGGCACAGGGAGCATTATCCACCAAACAGAGGCCCTTGAATTCGAGTGTTATCTCCCCGTTTTTGAAAAACGACCCCTTGGCAACGTTGCTCCCGACATCCACCGGCGGCTCACTGAATGCTGCTACATGAACAATCTTTTGGCCAATCTTCTTCAGGTCTTGGATGCCCTTTCCGCCGGGAATGCGTTCGGCAAAAACGTTACAGAAACCGTGAAAATCTATGAAGGCATTATATACGTGATACGCATTTACCTGCGGTATTGCCTTGCCGTTGGCGTCCTTAAGATTCTCGAATTTCGCTTGATCAATGCCGAATATCTGCATGCTTCCATCTTGAAACGTAGGGATCATATTAAAAACGTATGACCAGTTCTTAAGGACCGGAATAGATACATCCGGCGCATCTCCAATCTTCAATGTAAAATCGAGGCAGGTGTATTTGTCTACCACTTTGCCGGACAACCAGGCCGGAACGCATTTCAGGCGGAGCTTATAAACGTCGGTGCTTACACGGGTGCCGTCCAAGGCGTAGTGGATGAGTCGGGATTCCATCTGGAATTGTTGTGTTTCCTGCGAGCGCTTTCCTGCCAGCTCAAAGGTCTGGCCCAAAACAGATTTGTAAAAACCAGCGGATTTTGCACCGGCTGCAAAACAGACCCCCGGATCGAAAGTAGCCAGGATTACCAGTATTGTTACGATTATTCTCGTTTTCATTGTCTAATCCTTCAAATTCATTGATAATGCTAAAATCTTCCTCAGATTACTTCGGCAATTGGGCCGCTTCGCCGTCTTCGACGTGCAAATCACCATAAATGACACGATAAGTATCAGAGCCTTTCGGCCGATACAAGAATACAGCAGTGTTAGCATCGCCAAATTCCACACCCTTGCCGACATAGTGCCAGTCGGCACCGCTGGGTTCAAGTTGTTGAAAGAACACAATTCCGCGTCCAAAAGCCATGCCAATCTGCATTTTCTCTTCATCAGATATGCTCAACTGATGTGCTTGTTCAAATTCAGCAGCTTGTTCAACTTCAGCAGCTTGTCCAACTTCAGCAGCCAGTTTCATTAATTCTTCAAGGCTGATACTGTCCGGGAACCTTCCGCCGAGTACGTATCCTGCCCAAACTTGCAGGACAACAATGAAATCCTGCTCGGTGAACTCACTCCAATCCTGTTCCTCCTCGTGCAATGTATATCCGGCAGGTATGTCCATGCTAACCAGTGACTCATCCACAAGAACATCAAACTCGATATTTTTGATAATGGTTTGTGTCTGTCCCTGGAGGAATTCGATGCGTATCGGCAGAGCTGTCTCAAGATCGGCCCAGATCGTAAGTTTTATATTTGGTTCACTAAGCAAGAACCCAACAGCTCTTTGGCCATCAATCTCCCGCTCGCCAAGCTCCTGGACTGGTATGTTAGGATTGTCCACTATTTTGGAGACAATATCTCGGACAAGACCCAGGTAGCTTTTGGTTCCTTTCTGAAGAGGCCCCTGTATGTCCATATATATCGCGCCTTTATCCGCAGGGCCCAGTGTGAGCATCTTGGCATTGTCGAGGTCAATTATCAGGATGGTCTCCATGTTAGAGAACGTTCTTCTGATTTTAGAGCCGACAATGACATCATGCATAACGGCTCCATTTGTCTCGTCACCCACAATGAAGTCAAGAACTACGGTACGGGCGTTGAGGATAGGTTGGATTACCTTGGCAAAAGTGACGGTATCTTTAAATGGATTTAAACCTACCAGCACTGCAACAATTATCACCGCAGCAGCGGCTAATTTTACAAATGGACTTTTCATAATTATTCTCCTTAGCTTTAGACTTGCATTGATTTTATCAACTGTTTTAAGCCTGGCGTTCTGTTCACGGACGATTCGGTCTAATACTACATCTTCGAGATTGCTCTGAGTTAGCGTGTTGCTGTTTTTAACCAGACGGTCGTGAAGGTCGCTTACCTCTTTTAGCTCTGCCCTGCAGGAAGCACAGCTTTTCAGGTGTTCTGCGACCGAGTGTTTTTGCGCCTCATCCAGAAGGCCTTCGATGTAAGCTACTAATAGTTCTTTATATTCTGCGCAGTTCATTTTTACACCTCATAAACTTCGCTACGCTCGGTTTGCTGCAAAGAGCTTCGCAGCATGGCGTAGGCTCGTGACAAAGTTTTGGTAACCGTTCCAAGAGGCATATCAAGCTGTTGAGCAATCTTATTGCAGGAGTGCTGGCCGTAATATCGAAGTAGAATTATCTTTCGATACGGCTCGGCCAATTCGGCAATCGCCGCTTCGAGAGCGAAATCCTGTGAGAGCTCCGGTGGAGGTACCTCTTGAGAAAACGATCGTACCGCCTCTCGTTGTCGTCTGATTTGTTCATTTCTTTGGTGCTCTTTTGCTATGTTATCGGCGATACCAAGCAGCCAGGAATAGAACAAGTCGGGCTTTTGCAGTTTGTCCATCTTGAAATAGGCCCGCACAAAACTTTCCTGTGCAGCCTCTTCAGCCTTGTCTTTACTGCCCAATTTCCCTGCTAAATGAGCCAGCAGAACCGCCTGGTAGCGGCGAACAAGATAGCGAAAATTGTCCGGATGGCCATCCAAACAACGTTCTACATAGTACTTGTCCGCCATATTTTGGGTGGATTTATCCGTTTCAGACATTTTAATACCTCAAAAATTCTTTCAGAACTCGTGCTCTCACTATATAGTGATGGCGGGAATATTTTTACGACAAAAAAATAAAAAAATTACGAAGCCCCCGGTAAAATAGGAATTGTAACTCCGCAGACTTCGGCGAGTTCAGTCGAGTTGTAAACTGCGGGGCTAAATACAAAAAAATATTTAGCCCCCTAAGTTTTGTTTAACGGTTGCGCTACTCGTTTCGTTAAATGTCTTACGTCAAACGCAACTTAGAAGTCTGTCTGAGTATTCGCTTTCAAAACGCTTAAGTCTTTGTTATTAGAGAACTTAGTGATTTTAGGCTCAAAATACTTAAGTCTTTTATTTACAAGTATTTACAAATTTCAAGGCCTATTACTCGGACAGACTCCTATACGAGACACGCAACCACAACCGTGTTTCATTTTATTGGGGGTTTGTGATTCTTCGTTTGCTTTCGGCGGCGAGGACATGCAGCAGCTCTTCGTCCTCTACCTGCGTGAAGTGTAAATAGAACTGGCTAAGTGCGGCGAAATACAGTGGCGCTTGCAGACATATTGTTTCATCTGCATCTTCCGCCAGGTTTTGTAGTGAATCCTGCGGCCCAACCGGCAGAGCAGCTATTATCTTTTGCGGCTTTTCCTGCCGAACGGCCCATAACGCCGCCTGCATTGTGGCGCCCGTGGCTACGCCGTCATCGGTGACAATTACTATTCTGGCTTTCAAGGAGAGCTTCGCAAGCACCTTGCGATATAACGCGACTCTGCGAGCGATTTCCTTGAGCTGATGTGCCTTCTCCTGCCTGATGTAGTTCCTATCAACTCCGACGTAAGAACTTGTTCTCTCGTCAATAAAGAGCTTTCCATCTTCACAGATGGCTCCGACAGCCAATTCAGGATTTCCCGGCGCGCCTAACTTGTGCGAGAGCACAATATCCAAATCGGCCTCAAGCTCGTTGGCGATCTGCTGGGCGATAATTACTCCGCCGCGAGGAATGCCCAACACCACTGCTTTTTGACCGTGATATTTTTGCAATTGTTGTGCCAATAGCTGGCCGGCTTCAATCCGTCCGCTAAATGCTCTGTCACTATTGGAGATGATTCTCAACGTGCCCATTTCGCAACGCCATTATAAATTGCTGTTGAAAACCCCCAAATAAATTTGGGGGCTAACCGTTTAGCCCCGCGATTTATCGCGGGGTTTCCCCCTAAAATACGCACGTGCCTGTCACACACCCTCCTGAGTACTCCGCAGATGCGGTGACAAGTTCGCCGGGGATGCTTGCGCTATGACTAAAAGATAAAACTTGTTCAGGCTTGGAACCGTACCTGTAAATAGTAATACCCTTACATTTCAGCTTGTGAGCCATCAAATATATATTTTTTACATCCTCTACAGTGGCGTCACCGGGCAGATTTATGGTCTTGGAAACAGCGTTATCGGTGTATTTCTGAAAAGCCGACTGGATTAGGACGTGCTCTCGCGGCCTAACATCAAACGCCGTAACAAAGACCCTCTTTATATCCTTCGGAATCTGCTTTATATCCGCCAATGTGCCTCGCCTTGCAATCTCAGACAGAAGCTCTCTATTATGAATCCGTCTTTTCCTGGCAGCAGCCTCGAACAGCGGATTAATCTCAAAAAGTCTTGTGCCCGACAGCACGTTTCGCACAAAACTTACAGCAAAGAGAGGCTCAATACCGCTCGAACAGCCGGCTATGATGCTTATGGTACCCGTCGGTGCTATTGTATTTACGGTAGCATTACGCAGCCTAAGATTTTTCTTTGAGTAGACAGATTTGGAGAAGTTTGGAAAAACTCCTCTTTCTTTAGCTAAAGCTGCTGAAGCATTTATGGATTCTTTATGGGTGAAACGCATAAGCTTGCCGGCGAAATCAATCGCCTGAGGAGAGTTATAAGGAATCCCAAGCATAATCAGCATATCTGCAAATCCCATCACGCCGAGGCCGACTTTTCTGTTTGCTAATGTTATCTGTTTTATCTGCTCCAAGGGATAATTATTCACTTCGATAACATTGTCTAAAAATCGAATAGACCACCTAATTGTTTCTGCAAGCTTTTGCCAGTCCACATGTGAGTTCTGCTTTACAAATTTGGCGAGATTTACGGAAGCCAGGTTACAGCTCTCGAACGACAGCAGCGGCAGCTCTCCACAAGGATTTGTGGCTTCGATCTGTCCTATTTGGGGCGTTGGATTATGCTTGTTTATCTCGTCCAGAAAAACTAAGCCTGGGTCGCCGGTCCGCCAGGCCGCGTTGGCTATCAGATCGAATACGGCTCTGGCCCTGACCTTTTTGACAGTCTTGCCGGTGCGTGGATTTACTAAAGCAAAATCTTTGTTTTCTTTAACGGTCCGCATGAATTTGTCTGTCACGCCGACCGACAGATTAAAATTGCTGAATCGGCCAGGTTCAATCTTGGCCTCTATAAAATCAATAATGTCCGGGTGGTCGCACCGCAGGATGCCCATATTTGCGCCTCGTCTTCTTCCGCCCTGTACGATGACCGCGGTGGCCTGGTCGAAAATGCTCATAAATGATACCGGCCCAGAGGCCTGACCTTTGGTAGAATGAACTATATCTGATTTCGATCTTAGTTTGGAGAAGCTGAAACCTGTCCCTCCGCCGCTTTGGTGTATCTGGGCCATATTGCCAAGAGCCTTGAATATTCCCTCTATCGAATCCTCTACAGGAATCACGAAGCAGGCTGAGAGCTGGCCGAATGAGGTGCCCGCATTCATTAAGGTCGGCGAGTTCGGCATAAACTGCAGGCTGCCCATCATCTGATAAAACCGCTCTTCAACATCTTCTCTTCTAAAGGTGGATTTAAAATTGTCTTCTGCTTTGGCTACGTGGCTCGCGACGCGTCTAAAAAGCTCGCTCGGCGTTTCAATAATATTCTGGTTTTCATCTTTCAACAGGTACCTTCGTCTCAAAACTTCCATAGTATTGACAGGAAGCTTCAGGTCATCCACAAGGCCGAGCGCCGACTTGGTAAAGCGCAACTGGCTGCGATTTTCTCGATATAGAATGTAGCTTTTCGCAATATGGTTGTAGCCCTCGCTCATTAAAACGGCTTCAACAGTGTCCTGGATATTCTCAATGTGTGGAATTTTACCTTTGTGTTCCCTGCAGAGTTTTTTTACCACAACGTCGGTGACACGTCGAGCTACAGCTTCGGCCTTTTCTTTTTGACCTAAAACTTCGAGGGCGGCCTTTTCGACAGCAAGTTTGATTTTCATTTTGTCGAATTTAGCGATTGAGCCGTCTCTTTTTTGGACCTTTGTTGGCGTGATTACTTTGGCCATAGTGATGATCCCGTTTGGTGGTAGAAACCCCGCAATAAATTGCGGGGCTAAACACTCAAGATATTTAATCCCCAGTTTCACTGGGGTTTTCACCATTTATTCCCCGTTAGCGCTACAAACGTAGATAAAAGCAGGAGGAAGATTCTGGGGCACAAATTTCAGCTTCACATCCGAAAAATAGTACTTCATCTTTTTGCCCAATAAGGGCGCATATTGCAACTGTATATATCTTTTTGATTTACTGGTTATATCAAGAATGCTTCGTTTTTTCGACTTCGTAAACAATGAAAGCGGCAGGCCTGAAACGATACAGTCCAGGTTATCAACATAGCTTTCACAATTCCTGGCGTCATCATTAACAACTTTAAGCCTGGAGTCGTTAATTTTTTCCAGGCATTTGCAGAACTTGGAATTTATTTCAAAGCATGTCAATTGACCGTTTTTAGGAAGACGCCTCAGAATTTCTGCGGTTACGGAGCCGGTCCCAGCACCGAACTCGACAACCTTAGCGCTGCCGTTAATTTGCTCAGCCATTTTTTTAGCCAGAATCCTTGAGCTTTGAGTGAAAGTTCCCACCTGAATAGGATACTTGAGGAATTCATAGATAAAACGCAGGCTCTTCATTCGATAGCTCCCGATGTTTCATGCTATATTTGATTGCGATAAGATATAAGCTGTAGTACGGACTGTCAAGGAAGTTCTATGAGCTCGCAGTATTTGGGTTTGTGTCTTGTGATTGTGAGTTGGAAGCGTTTTTGAAGAGAATGAGAGAAATCAGAATCCCGATTTTATCGGGATCGTTTGTTTATTTTTTGCTTACGACTTTCTTAGCTTTTTTCGGTCCGATTATTTGCTCTGCCTGTTCGGGTGTTTCAGGCGGCCATTGTCCCATTGATTGCAGTTGTTTCAGATGCTCCAATTGCTTGATGTTTATGATGGTTCTGCATTTTGGGAACCTGCTGCAGCCTAAGAACGGACCTTTTTTGCTCTGTCTGATTACTAACCGACCATCTTTGCATTTATGACAGGCGATTTCAGTAGGCTTGGGTGGTGATTTTGCCGGCAGGATATTGCCTTGTTTGTCCAGCTTAAGAGTTGTCTTACAGTTTGGATAGTCGGCACAGCCTAAAAATCGGCCGAATCGCCCATTTTTGTATACCATCGGCTTGCCGCAAACCGGGCATTTATGTTCACTTTGTTGTTCTTCCAACATCCTGCCGTCTTTATCGCACGGACAAGCGAATTTGCACTCCGGATATGCTGAGCAGCTTAGGAACCTGCCGTTCCTACCAAATCTGTAGAGCAGTTGCTTGCCGCACTTCGGACAGTTGTATTCACTGGGGACAAGCTCAGCTTTGGCGTGTTTCATCTGTTTAGCCGCTGTCTCCAGGTTCTTCTTGAATGGGCCGTAGAAATCTCTCAAGACGCCAAGCCAGTCGAGATGCTGTTCTTCGATTTTGTCTAACTGTTCTTCCATATAACTGGTGAAGCTGACGTCCATTATCTTCGGAAAGTACTCGTTGAGCTTGTCGGTAACGACCTCACCCAGATCCGTAGCAAAGAACTTTTTGTCTTTCTGCTCGACATAGCGTCGTTCCTGTATGGTGCTTATAATGGGAGCATAAGTGCTTGGTCGTCCGATGCCGTCATTTTCCAGAGCCTTAACCAGCGAGGCCTCGGTATATCGAGCTGGCGGTTTGGTAAAATGCTGTTCAGCCTTGATATCGACGACAGCCAGTTTTTGACCAACCTGCATCCGGGGTAATTCCTGGTCTGTTGAAGTAATTGGCCAGACTTTTGTATAGCCGTCGAAGACTAACACTCGTCCGGTGGTCCTGTACCAGCATCGCCCTATTGAAGTATCAGCCGTGATGTCCAGGTTTGTTACGTCCCACTTAGCCGGTGACATCTGGCAGGCTACGAAACGCCGCCAGATAAGCTCGTAGAGTTTATACTGCTCATCGGTGAGAAATTGCTTTATATCAGCAGGAGTGAGGTCAACATCGGTCGGACGAATAGCTTCGTGTGCCTGCTGAGCGGTCTTTTTTGATATGTATATCTTTGCTTGCGGCGGCAGGTAATCTTTACCCAGATGCGTCTGGATGTAATTACGTACCTCTGTGACAGCCTCGTTTGACATATGAGTACTGTCTGTTCTCATATAGGTAATAAGTCCAAGTGAGCCCATCGAGCCTAAATCAATGCCCTCGTACAATTGCTGAGCCACGAACATGGTTCTCTTCGTAGCAAAGCCTAAGCGGTTTGCGGCGGCCTGCTGTAGAGTAGATGTTATAAAAGGAGCAGAGGGCTGAGAAATGGATTGC
>Ga0315533_1001606_pt1 | contig 17059 bp, 13 predicted proteins | sample SalMarSW160130MG_FD_203081 | JGI IMG/M metagenome (GOLD analysis project Ga0315533, IMG submission 203081) | Salt marsh sediment microbial communities from the Plum Island Ecosystem LTER, Massachusetts, United States - Salt Marsh Sediment SW1601-30 ... | reverse complement strand
GGGGGGAAATTAACTGGTCCTGATTCCTATTGCGGAGATTAAACATCTTGCCCTGATATTTCCTTCTAAAAATACTATCCGTTGCTTTCTTTTCTAATTGCCCAGTTTCCGTATTAAAGGTATAGATAATATCCCCCTCTTGAAGCTCGTCATAAGATTTCCACCCTTCGGCGCTTAAAATCTTTGTGTCTTCAGAAAGACACTGAAATCCGACCCTTGTCGGAACATTCATATTAAAGGTAAATTCCTGCAAAGCCTGCTTCACTTCTTTATAACTTAAATGGTCGTAGTGAATGAAGGGAGCTAAAAGAGTGTCAAAATTAGAAAAGGCGACCGCTCCGGCTGTTTCTCCCTGGAGAGTATAGAAGAAATTAACTACTTGGCCCAAAGCTGACTTAAAATGTTTAGCCGGAGTGCTTTCTGTTTTTCCCGGCACTCCCCGAAAGCCCTGAAGAAGCAGATCCTGGAGATCCCACCCGACACAGTAAATGGCTAAGAGCCCCAAGTCATGGATATGGAAGTCTCCTTTTTCATAAGCTTTTCGAATTTCCGGAGAATAAATTTTCCGCAGCCAATAAATCTTGCTCACCTCCGAAGCCAAATAGTTATTCAGCCCCTGAAGGGAAAAAGTCATATTGCTGTTCTCCTTCACCTGCCAATCACGGCGACTAAGGTACTGGTCAACTAAATCCACCGACATCTTGTCTCTCGTCTCTCTCAAGCGAGCATGCTGCTCCCGATAGAGAATATAGGCCTTAGCCGTTTTTTGATAAGGAGAAGAAAAAAGAACCTGCTCCACCGTGTCTTGGATTTCTTCCACTGTCGGAATCTGGTGGTTTAAAGCCGGCTGAGCCAAGTCTAAAACCCGGAGGGTTAATTTTCGGGCCACCTCTGAATTAAACTCTCCCGTCGCTGTCCCCGCGCCAGCAATGGCTTTAGTGATTTTATCAGAGTCAAACTTAACTATTCTTCCGTCTCTTTTTCTTATCTTTTGCAACATAAGTAAATAAAAGCCCAGTAAAAGAAGAAAAAATCTAGAATCCATCCAAGGATTCTAGGAATTTAAAGTTGAAAACTAAGAAGAAAAACAAAGAAAATCATAAAAAGCCGAAGAAAGAAATTACTTAGCGGGAGATTTTTTCTCCCGCCCAAAAGAAGTTAAAAGAATTTTAGCAAGGGATTTTCCCAAGTCAAATTTTCTTCTCCTGAAGCCCGTTGATTCAAGAAAAAAGAAAAAGGGCTTTTTCTTGTCCTTCCCTCAAACAAAAAATTTAAAACAATTGGCTTACCTTCCCAACAAACAAAAGATAGAGGGCTAGATAAACCACCCCCTCCCAAAGATAAATCTTTCTGAAGAGGCAAGAAAGAGCAAAGGCAAGAGTGGCTACTGCCAGGAAAGGGAGTCCGATCTTCATCATCAGGGAATCAAGGGGCAAAGGATGAATCATCGCCGACAGGCCGCCAATCAGGAAAAGATTAAAGATATTAGAACCAAAAATATTCCCCAAGCTGATAGCCGGCTGTTTAGCCAGAGCGGCTCTGACAGAAACCGCCAGCTCCGGCAAAGAAGTGCCGATAGCCAGAGCGGTAACGGCAATCAAAGATTCTGAAACTTTCAAAGAAAGAGCTAATTGAGTTAAAGCCAGAATGAGGCAATGAGCCCCTAAAGCCAATCCGCCTAAACCGAAAACTAGCTGGCCAAGACTCTTCTTGCTCAACTTTCTTTTTTCTTCTTTTAAGAAATTCTTTTTTCTATAAAAAAAGTAGTAGAGGAGATAAATAACCGCTAGGGAAAAAAGAATCACTCCCTCAATAAGAGAGATCTCTTTATTGGCTGCCATTATCAAAAAGATCGCTGTCGCTCCGAGCAGAAAAGGGGTATCAACTAAGGCAACACGTTTTTTAATAAACAAATGACGGCTAAGCAAAGCCCCCAAGCCAACTACTAGAAAAATATTAGCGATATTCGAGCCAATCACATTCGCTACCGCCACTTCTCCCTTTCCCTGCCCCACCGCCGCTAAAGAAGAAGCCAATTCCGGTAAAGACGTTCCCAGTCCCACTAGAATAATTCCGGTTACAAAGGGGGGCAAGTGAAAATAAGAACCTACTTCTCTAGCTCCTTTCAGAACCCAATTTGAAGACTTAACCAACAGAGTTAAGGAAACAACAAAAACAAGCAGCCAGAGAAAAGGACTCATGATTATGTTTTAGCGCCAGACCCCGTTTAACTCCAGAGTCTTAATAATCTTCAACTGCCTGACCATCATCTTTCGGCCAATCTCATCCTCTTTCTCTACATGTCTAACCAATTCTTCCCGACGATAAGGTCGGGAGTTAATGATAATCTCTTTATCAAAAGGCATTTCCTCCAGTCGCTGAAGAGTTATTTTCTTGATTTCTTCTGGGTTCATAGGGGAGACAATGATAAATTATTCTAGCACAAAGTTTTAAAAGAACTTAATCCTTTTACGAATTAATTTTTAATACCAATTCCTTTTCTCGGGATTGACTTTATTCCTTCTTCCGGTTTTTATCTTTCCCCCTTGACAACTTTCTACTCTTAATCATAATAAGAACCGCTTTCAATTAAAATTTCTTATGAAGAAAAAACAAATTCTTTCCTTAATTATCCCCCTGCTGGTTCTCCTTTCCATTCTCGGAGGATTATTTCTTTTCCAACGCCCTTCCTCTCCCGAAGAGTCTTCTCATCCTTACGCTTTTTCTTCCTCGCCTCAACCCTGGAGCCAAGCAGGAGATTTCCTTTTGGAGACTAAAGCCGCCGGGACAGTTATTAAAAATACAAAAATTTCTTTTTCCTGCCAACTTCCTCTTAATTGGCAAGCAGAAATAAGAAAAATTAAAGACCAAGAATGGGCGGTTGATATCCGCAGTTCCCAAGCCGCTTTTGACGCTAACCAGTTTATTCAAGAAGGGTGCTGGCTTAATTTGGAAACTGTCCAATCCGGAGAACTAAATGACCTTTTAGAAGAAGAAATTCGGCAATTGCTAGAATCGGCCAATTTATTATCTTCTGAACCAGTTTTTAACACCCCTCAAGGAGAAAAACATCAGGTTCTCTTAACCGGAAGTTATTATCCGGCCTTAGAAGAAAGCAGCCCCTGGATTAATGGTCGGCAGTTAATCAGCCTTTATCTTCCTTTGGAAAAAGGCCAGATTATTAAATGGGAAGGGCAATTTTCCCTCTCCGACCAAGAAAATTGCCAACAAAGCCTGGAAGCCATCCTCGCCACCCTAGAGATTAATTAGTCCTATGTCCCGATTCCACTCTTCCCTCTTAATCCTTTTTCTGTTTTTATTGATTCTTTCCAGTTTTTATCCGGCTTTGGTTTCTTCTCGGGCCTATCAAGCCCTTTCTAAAACAGAAACAGCGGGAATTTTCCGTCTCGTCCGTAATTTCCTGCGGGAAGAACAAATTGTCTCCTTTAGCCAACCGGCTAATCTCACCCAGCAAGGAGCAACAGCCATAACGATGTATGCTGTTTATCAGGAAATGATGCAATTCTATTTTCAAGAATTGCCTAAGGAGATTTCTAAAAAAGTTCTCCTAGAAACAGTGAAGCTTGGTTATCATTTACTTAACTCTTCCGACACCGCCTATACTCTGCTTGATACTTTGGAAGGACTAAGCGTCAAAAGAGCCAATCAGATTGCTCGAGAATGGTTCACCCAAAACGAAATTAAGGCGGCCGGGGGAGAAATTTCTTTTTCCTACCTTGACCATCAAGGGAAAAATCAATCCGGCTATTTTCAATACATTATCCTTTATCACCCCCAAACCGTAAATCAAGGGAAGATTATTGCTGCCTTTTATTCCCCAGAAGAATTGATTCCCACTGATTCCCGGGAATATATTCCCTGGCCTTATCAAGCCTGGCGTCAAGCTGGTTATCAACATCTTGACCCCTTTATCGTAGAAATTGTAGGGCAGGTAGAGAAAAATTATTCGGCTTACGGATGGGTAAACCAGCCCAGTCTCGCCGTCACCTTTCCCAGCTTTGTTCCCCAGTTTTCTTTTGGTCAAGAGTCAACTGGCTTTCTTTCCTCCCTAAGTTGGCTAAAAGACCAAGTAGTCAATTTCTTCACTCCCCTTGCCTCTCCCCAAGAAGTAGTTATTAATCCCCCTCCTACCTCTTCTTCAGAAATTGAAGATTTAAGCCGAACCGTCCAATCTTTAAAAGAGATAATTGGAGAACAATCCGTCAAGGACCATTCTTCAGCTGGAACTACCCAAGAAAACGGCCAGAATATTGAATTAGCGGAAGTGATGGAAGAATTAACCGCCGTTTTTCTTAACCGAGACCAAGAAAGTACCGAATTGATGAACCTTATCAAAGAGGTGGTTCAATCTCAAGCCAAGATTGCCGAGATCCAAGCTCAGCAGGTTAAGTCAGCCACTTCTTCCGCCGAAAAAAACACCGAGATGGAAGAAAAAACGGAGACAGAAACCCTTTCAGAAACTCAATCTGCAGAAACCCTAGACAGCTCCCTTTGCTCCACTGATTATCTCTCTCAGCCAACCTGGGATAAAGTTGTCCTCAATGAAATTGCCTGGATGGGAACTTCTCTCTCCTCAAACAATGAGTGGCTAGAATTAAAAAACATCTCTTCCCAGTCAGCCAATCTCAATGGCTGGCAGCTTTTTAACCAAAATCAGCATTTGATTATTCGCTTTAATGAAAATGATATTCTTTCTCCTAACCAGTTTTTTCTCCTCGAAAGAAGTGATGACCAAAGTCTTCCCTACCAAAAAGCCGATAAAATTTATCAAGGTGGGATTAAAAATACCGAAGAAACACTTTATCTCTTTGACAGCCACTGCCAACTTCAAGATATAGCCGGGGCTGACCCTGATTGGCCAGCCGGAGATAATGCCTCTAAAAGAACAATGGAGAGAAAAGAAAATTTAGGATGGCAGACCAGTTACTCGGTCGGAGGCACTCCCAACCAGAGAAATAGCCAAGGTTGGCAGCTTTCTTCCAATTCTTCTACCAACCAATCGGCCAATCAAACAACACCCGTTGATAATTATCCGCCTCTCGCCGTCGCTGGCCCTGATCAAACAATAGAATTTGGTCAGTCAATTATTCTCGACGCCAGCCAGTCAGGAGACAATGTCGGCATCGTCTCCTATAAATGGGATACCACTCAAGACGGACTTTGGAACTTTACTGAAGAAGAATCTGCTCTTGTTTTGGAGAAAGGTCTTGCCCCGGGAAACCATTTAATCACTCTTCAAGTCGCCGATGCCGCCGGGCAAACCGATGAAGACGAGGTCCTCATCACTGTTCTCGAAATTCCCAAAATACTTATCAGCGAAGTTCAAATAAGCGGAGAAAATAGTCAAGACGAATTTATCGAACTTTTTAACCCCAACCAGCGAGAGGTCAATCTTTCTCGATGGAGTCTGAAAAAGAAAACCGCCAGCGGAACAGAAATGAATTTGGTCAGCTCCCAGAATTTTGAGGGTCGTATTCCGCCCCAAAGCTACTTTCTAATCACTCCTCCAGAGATAGACGCCACTCACGGCTATCGAGGAACCATCTCTCCTGATATCTATTATTCCAGCCAAAGTAATTCTATTGCCGACAATAACACTATTCTTTTTTATAATCCTTTGAGCCAATTGGCGGACAAACTGGGCTTTGGCCAGGGGATTACTGACTTTGAAGGTGAAGCTTTCCCAGAAAATCCGGCCGCCGGCTTGAGCCTTGGCCGCCGCTGGAATGGAGAGTCCCAACTTTATCCAGACACAGACAATAATAAAGAAAACTTTGAAATAGGAATCCCCACCCCTAAAAGCCGAAATCAATCTTATCAAGGACCGGTCTTTCCCGCCGTTAGCTTTTCTCTCTCTGATTTGGAAACGGGCTCTCTCACCACCACCACTCAGTCCGCGGTTGAAGTAACTATTATCCAGGATGAAGAAGCCGAGGCCTGGTTTTTATCAGAAAGCCAAGCCGCTCCTCCAGAGAAAGATGATTCTTGTTGGCTAGCAGAAAAACCAGACAAATTTATACTTTCTTCCGGAAACGGAGAAAAAACTGTTTCCCTTTGGCTTCAAGATAAAAACGGTCTTCCTAGTCCTCAATACTCCGCTTCCATTATTCTGAATAACGATCCTCCTCAGGCCGTTTACGACCTTTCTCTTTACCCCACTAGAGAAAATGGAGAAATTCTGCTTACCTGGACCGCCCCTCAAAAAGCGGAAGGAGCTCCTGTTTCTCATTATAGTATCAAACAGAGTTTCCAAGCTATCACTGAAGATAAATGGGAAGAAGCCAGTCTGGTTTCCCAAGACTTGCTTCCTCAAGACCCGGGACAACCAGAAAGATTGGTTGTTTCTAACCTCGATTCTTCCCTGACCTATTACTTTGCCCTAAAATCTCAAGACGAATGGGAGGCTCTCTCCCCTGTTTCCAATAGTCCCGCTCGCCAAGCTATCGCCGCCAGCGGAACGCCAACCGATCCTTATATTATTACTGGTTGTCGGGAGCTTCAAGATATAAGCCTTAATCTCAACGCCTCTTATCAATTAGTTAATGATATTGACTGTTCAGCCACCATAGATTGGAATGGTCAATTAGGGTTTGACCCTTTAGGAGACAGCTCTCTTCCCTTTACCGGTTCTCTCGATGGCGCTGGTCATACTATTGATAATCTCCATATTAACCGTACCGGCAGTAACTACACCGGAGAAACCACCGGCTGGTATGTTGGGCTTATTGGCAGAGCCAAAGCCGGCGCCCAGCTTTCCCAGCTTGGTTTAAGAAACGCTGACCTTCGGGGTTATCAATATGTTGGAGGTTTAGTTGGCTACATTCAGGGATATACGAACGATGCTCTGCCTATTGAAATTACCGACTGCTATACCACCGGTTATCTAGCCAGCTCCTATAACACTCCCGGAGGAGGTTATGTTGGCGGTCTTGTCGGCAGTGCCGCCAATGCTTGGATTGACCATTCTTGGTCTTCAATGGAGGTTGAGGCCTCTCAAGCTGATGGTGTTGGCGGCTTAATTGGAATAACCAATGTCCAGGGAATGGTAATCAACAGCCATTATCAAGGAACCGTCCGGGGAGGCCAAATAGTAGGAGGATTAATTGGCGGACTCAATGGAATCACCGTTCAGAAATGCTGGACCCAGGGAGAAGTGAAAGGAGAAGCTAAGATAGGCGGATTTGCCGGAGAAATTGCCGGCTCAGCCGTTGAAAATTCTTACTCCCAAGCCAAAGTTTCGGCTACCAATAATCTCGCCGGCGGATTTGCCTACAGTTCTAATTCCAAAGGTCTCTATTATAATTATGCCGCTGGTTACGTGAGCGGTCCCAATATTAATAAAGCCGGGTTTCTCCAAAAACGGGGTTATTCCTCCCGGGAGACAGACTGCTATTGGGACATACAAACCACTGGACAATCCCAAAGCGAGGGCACAGCCATTGGGCTGACAACCGGCCAAATGCAGAACCAAACTAATTTCTCCAACTGGGACTTTAATAGTATCTGGACTATCGAAGCCGGAGACTACCCCCGCCTTCGAGAATAGCTCTTTTTTCTGACTGGGCTTTATGGTAAGATAAATTGAATATTCTAGAAAAAGATTACATGACTTTCAGCAGTCTTTTTATCTATAGTGCTGTCTTTTTGGGTCTTTACACGACCATTTTTTTTCTTTTGACTATCCTCGAAAACCGGCATCGTCTTTATGCTCCCAAGTTAGAAAAGAATTTTCCTTCTGTTGCCATCCTTGTTCCTTGCTACAATGAAGAAAAAAGCATTGCTCAAACCATAAAATCATTATTGGCTTTAGACTATCCCCGTAATAAATTAAAGATTCTGGTCATTGATGATGGCAGCCAAGACAAAACTCTTGAAATCGCTAAGCTATTTGAAAAGCAGGGTCCCGTTAAAGTTTATCATAAAGAAAACGGAGGAAAATATACCGCCCTCAATTACGGCCTGGCTCACGTTCAATCGGAATTCGTGGGAACTTTAGACGCTGATTCTTTCGTTGATTCACAATCCTTAAAAACGATGCTTCCTTTCTTTTCGAGCGCTAATGTTCAGGCCGTTACCAGTTCCTTAAAAGTTTACCAACCTAAAACCGTCTTTCAGTACCTCCAGAATATTGAATATACTTTCGGAATCTTTCTCCGAAAAACTTTGTCCTTTATGGGCAGTATTAAAGTTACCCCGGGTCCTTTAACGATTTTCCGGCGAGCGGTTTTTGAGAAGATTGGCCATTACCGAAGCGCCCACCAGACGGAAGACTTAGAAATTGGCTTTCGTCTTCAAAGCCACAATTTTCAAATTGACAATGCCATTGATGCTCATGTTTATACCGTCGCGCCGGCTTCTTTCAAGCCTCTCTATAAACAGAGAGTAAGATGGTACCAAGGCTTGCTACGCAATGGCTGGGATTATCGACGTCTTTTAAATTATAAACATGGAAATCTTGGTCTTTTCATCTTACCCATAACCTATTTAGGTATTTTCTCCTTATTTAGCATCAGTTTTCTGGTTTTGGCTCAAATTGCCTCTAAGGCTTTCAGCGCTTTTTCATCTTGGCAAGCTATCGGTTTTGACATCAGTCAATTTCAATTTCACCTCGATTGGTTTTTTATTAACAGCCATCTTTTAATGTTCCTGGGCTTTATGAGTATAATTTTTACCGTCATCGCTGTCTTCCTGGGGCAAAAGCTTAGTAAGAGCGTCTTCTCTTTAGATTTTGGCAAGGGGATTATCTTAGCCGCTTTATTCTACGGACCATTGTATTTTTCTTGGTGGCTGGGAGCAACGACTCAAGTTCTTTTGAACCGTCATCCAAATTGGGTTAAGGAAAAAGAATTAATATGACCAACGAAAATCCAAAAAAGAAAATACGGGTTGGAAAATATTTACTCGTCTTGCTCTTAACCGGGGTTATCTTTGCTCTTGGCTTTTGGCTAAGCCATGATATTGATCGCTTTAAATTATCTCAAGTTGATAATCTCCGCCAGGATTTACAGCTGGATGTTCTTTCAGCCGAAGTCCAATTTTCTCTCTTAAGCGCTAACGTTTGCCAGCACATTGATAGTTCGTCTTTAACTTCCGAGTTATACGCTATCGGCCAACGTTTAGGATATATGGAAGGGGCTTTAGGCCAAAATAACCCTGAAGTTATCCGCCTCAAGAAACAATATTCTCTCTTGGAAATAAAACAATGGCAGTTAACCAAAAAAGCCCAGGAACAATGCGGCGCTCAATTAATTCCCATCCTTTACTTTTATTCCAATCAAAAAGATTGTCCTTCCTGCGACCAGCAAGGCTATGTCCTTACCTATCTGCGGGACAAGTATCCTTTTCTAAGAATTTATTCTTTTGACTACGATTTAGACTTATCCGCTCTCCAAACTCTCAAATCTCTTTATGGCTTAAAGAAAGAATTGCCGATTGTTATTGTCGGCGATCAATCCTATTACGGTTTCCGGGACCGGGAAGAAATAGAAAAAATCCTGCCGAAGGTTTTTGAAACCCTAAAAGAAAACCAGCAAAATGGAGAAAATGAGGAGACAGAAGAAGTTTCTCCTCAAAGTTAAGCAGCCCCAAGGGGAATCGAACCCCTATTGTTGGATTGAAAATCCAATGTCCTGACCGTTAGACGATGGGGCCAGCTTCCTAATTTTACAAATTTCCCACCAAAAAGCAAGTAATGAAAGTTTTAGGAATTGAGACTTCTTGTGACGATACCGGAATAGCAATTTTAGAAATGGAGGGACCTTGTTTCCCCCCTTCTATTCAGATAAAAGCTAATCTTGTCTCCTCTCAAGTAAAAATCCACCAGCCCTGGGGAGGAGTAGTTCCCATTCTCGCTAAGCGAGAGCATCAAAAAAATCTTCTCCCCCTGCTACAAAAAGCCCTTAGCCAAACGGGGCAGCTTTTTCCCGAAAAGGTTATTTTCCCACCATCTAAAAAGATGAGCTTGGCCAAGATTTTTCCGAAAAGCGAGGAATGGTTTTCCATTATTCTTTCTTTTCTCCAAAACTACCGCCCTCCGGACATCGACCTTATCGCTGTTACTCAAGGTCCCGGGCTAGCCCCTGCTCTTTGGACCGGAGTAAATTTTGCCCAAGCCTTAAGTTCCAGTTGGGGCACTCCTTTAATTCCCGTTAATCACCTGGAGGCTCATTTATTAAGCAGCTGGCTGCCAGAAAAAGAGAAAGCTTCCCCAAAACCAGTTTTCCCTTTGGTCGCTTTGATTGTCTCCGGGGGACATACCCAGTTGGTCTTGGCAAATCGTTTTGACCGTTATCAGCTAATCGGAGAAACCCGGGACGACGCTGCTGGAGAATGCTTTGATAAAACTGCTCGCCTTCTCGGCTTGGGCTATCCCGGCGGTCCGCCTATTGCTCAAGCCGCCGAGAAATGGCAAACTGTAATCAGCCAGCCAGGAAAAAATATCTCGGCGGCCATTGAGGATATTAGCCTTCCTCGGCCAATGATTCAGGCTAAAAATTTTGACTTCAGTTTCGCCGGCTTGAAGACAGCTGTTTCTTATCTTCACCAACGCCTCCCCTCGGCTGTCAAAAACTCATCTTTTTATCCCCTGAAAATGGCTGATGAAATTCAGCAAGCTATTAACGATGTTCTCCTTAAAAAAACGATAAGGGCAGCTAGAGATTTCCGAGCCAAAGGAATTGTTCTAAGCGGCGGCGTAAGCGCTAACCAGCAATTAAGAAAACGCTTAGCAGAAAAATGCCGAGAAAACCATCTGCTTTTTTTCTTGCCGCCTTTGAAATTTACTATGGACAACGCCGCTATGATTGCTCTAGCCGGTTACTGCCACCAATCAGAAGCAAAAGCCCTATCCCGCCTTCCTTATCTCCAGGCAGAAGCTGGTCTTTCTTTCACCGAGAAAGTAGCTCATTAACGTTTTGCGAAATCAAAAAAATGGCGAAAGCTTCATAGTTTAATAAAATTATGGAAAAAAGATATTCTTTCCAAACAACCGAAGCGAAAATTTATCAGCAATGGGAAAAAGCCGGATTATTTAATCCAGACCATCTTCCTGGAGAAAGAACCGAGGCTTATACCATTGTCCTTCCTCCTCCCAATATCACCGGGGCTTTGCATATTGGCCACGCTCTAGACGCTGCCGTCCAAGACGTTCTTATCCGCCAGCAAAGAATGGCCGGAAAGCGCGCTCTTTGGATTCCCGGAGTAGATCATGCTGGCATTGCTACCCAAAATGTTATCGAAAAGCAATTAAAAAAAGAGGGCTTAAATCGTTTTGACCTGGGAAAGGAAAAACTCCTTCGGAGAATTTGGGAATGGAAAGAAAAAAACGAGAAGATAATTATTAACCAGCTGAAAAAGCTTGGCCTTTCTTGCGATTGGTCCCGTTTCCGCTTTACCATGGATCCGGATTACCTGAAAGCTGTTCAGGAAGCCTTCCGCCACTACCAGGAAAAAGGGTGGATTTACCAAGCGGAAAGGCCAGTTAATTGGTGTCCCCGCTGTCAAACCACCCTTTCTGATTTAGAATTAAAATATGAGGAAGAAAAAAAGAAATTGTGGTTTATTAAATATCCTCTCCAAGGCAAACCGGGGAAATTTATTATTATTGCCACTACCCGGCCGGAAACAATGCTCGGTGACCTAGCCGTGGCCGTTAATCCCCAAGATAAAAAGTATCAGACTCTAATTCAGGAACAAACGACGATTATTGTCCCCTTAGTCAACCGCCCTGTTCCTTTGATAAGCGACTTAGCTGTTGAGCCGGAATTCGGAACCGGAGCCGTGAAGGTCACTCCGGCGCATGACCTCACGGATTATCAAATTAGCCTCCGCCACCACCTTGGCCTTCTTCCGGTTATTGATAAAGACGAAAAGATGACCGGAGATATTCCTTCGGTTTATCAAGGATTATCTATCACCGAAGCTAGGGAAAAAATCGTTGAAGATTTACAAAAGGAAGGGCTTTTAGAAAAAAGCGAAGACTATCAGCATGCTGTCCCCCATTGCTATCGCTGTCAGACCCCAGTAGAAATTATCCCTTCCCAACAATGGTTTCTAAAGATGGAGGAAATAGCTAAAATAGCTAAGAAGCCGATAGAAAAGGGGGAAATTAAATTCTATCCTCCCCATTGGAAAAAAGTTTACCTTGACTGGCTAAACAATATTCAAGATTGGTGCCTTTCCCGGCAGATTTGGTGGGGAATTAAAGTTCCCCTTGAAAACACAGAAGATGTTTTAGATACTTGGTTTAGTTCTGCTCTTTGGCCCTTTGCTGTTTTAGGCTGGCCAGAAAAGACTTCCGACCTGGACACCTTCTATCCGACTAATCTTCTTTCTACGGGAGTAGAGATTATGAATCTCTGGGTAACAAGAATGATTTTTTCCAGTTTAGAATTAACGGGAAAAATCCCCTTCCGTCAAGTCTATTTTCATCCCACCATTTTGAATAAAGACGGAAAAAGGATGAGTAAGTCTCTGGGAACAGGCATCGACCCCCTGGAAATTATTCAAGAACAGGGAGCTGATGTCCTCCGCTTCAGCCTTCTCTGGCAAACAACCCAAAATCGCCAAGATATTAGATTTGGCCGGGAAGATTTAGCAATGGCGGAAAAATTCCAAACCAAAATCTGGAATGCTTCCCGGTTTATCCTCCAGGAAATAGAAAAAGAAAATCAGCCGTCTGTCAGTCTCCAAGAAATCAGAGGGGAGCTAAAGATTGTCCAAGAAACGGAAAAACTGGCTCGAGAAGTTGACCAATCCCTAAAAGAATTTAATTTCAACGAAGCCAGTTATCAGCTTTATCATTTTTTCTGGCATCGCTTCTGCGACCGTTATTTGGAAGAGGCGAAAGAGAAAATCAAACAGGGAAATGCTGAAGAAAAAGCTCAAGAAATTCAAGTCCTTCTCTTTGTTTTACTAACCTTCTTAAAACTTCTTCATCCTTTTATGCCCTTTCTGACAGAAGAAATTTACCAACGCCTTCCTCTCCAGAAAAAGAAGCCCTTCCTGATGATTGAAGAATGGCCGGTTAAATCAAAGGGGGAATGACTAGTTTTGCCGTTTCCCTCATCTTAGCCGTTATCCCGAGTCTTCTCTGGCTATCGTTCTATCTCCGGAAGGATGCTCATCCGGAACCCAACTGGATGATTCTAAAAGTTTTTCTTTATGGTTCTTTAGCTGTTGCTCCAGCTATTATAGCCGAGCTCGGATTGGAGATTATTACTTCTCAATGGCTGGCAATTTTTTTAATTTCCGTCTTCATTGAAGAAATAATAAAATACCTGGTTATCCGCTGGATAGTCTTTCGCTCCCCAGAGCTAGATGAACCAGTAGACTTAATGCTCTATATGATTATTTCCGCTTTGGGGTTTGCCGCCTTAGAAAATCTTTTTTTCCTCTTAGATCCCCAGTTGGTTTCTTTCGCCAGTCTGGTAGAAATTAGCGCCGCTCGTTTCCTGACCGCTGTTTTTATCCATACTCTTTCCTCCGGCCTCTTTGGGTATTTCCTCGCCCGGAATTATTTCTTGACTAATCGGAGAAAGAAATTTTCTATTCTCGGTTTTCTTTTAGCCGTTTTCTTGCACTCTTTATATAACGGCTTTATAATAACTCTTAGCAATCAAGCTGGGGAGCAGCCTGGTCTTGTTTGGGGACTTTTTGCTGTTCTCCCTCTGGGATTAATCCTTCTTTACATCTTCAGCTTTAAAAAATTGCGGCAGTTAAAGTTTCTTCCCCTTAAAAAGTAATTTTAAGAATTTATGAAAAGGAAAAAACAAGGTTCTTCTCCCGCCTGGCTTAACCAGGCCGAAGGAAAACCAGTCATTGATTTATTGCAAACGCCTAAAAATTTTATCATTCAGGCGCCGATTGCCGGAGTAGAGGAAAAAGACTTAGAAATAACGGTAGAAAATGACCTTTTAAATATCCAAGGGAGCCGACCGAAACCGGAAGCCGATAAGAAAGGCCAATACCTTTATCAGGAATGCTATTGGGGAAAGTTCTCCCGCCAAGTCGCTCTTCCCGATAACGTCGACGCTAACCGTATCAAGGCCTCTTTGGAAAAAGGAATCCTGACCATTACTATTCCCCGCCTCTCTAAAGAGTCAGGGAAAAAGGTAAAGATAAGCTAGGGAGCCTTTTTCGGAAAGCGAAAACAAGTTAATTAGACTTTTTTTCGAAATCAGAAAAGAAGAAAAGCCAGGGTAAAAATGCCCTGGCTTTCCTCTAGAAAAGGTGCGGGTGGAGAGACTCGAACTCTCAATGGTTGCCCACAGGATCCTAAGTCCTGCGCCTATACCTAATTCGGCTACACCCGCTCCCTCCGGAACGCAGAACTCCATTCTCCTTCCAATAAGGAGAGAGATTAAGCGCCAATCCCGGAGACATATTTGACAATACTGGGGATAACTCTGGCCAACAGGCCAATTAAGAGACCGACAATAGCAAAAGCAATCATTTTCCCGGCCTTGCTAACCTTAGTCGAATCCCCGCCGGCTGTTAAGAACATAAACCCGCCTACGAGGATCATAATCATCACCGCCAACATAAGAAGATAGAAAATCCAGTCAGTCGTATAGTAAATGGTATTCAGAAAACAAATTATTGCCCAATCTTCCTGGGGATGAGTATTGGCGCTTCCTAGCGGCCCCACCTTGTCCCCCTTCTGATAAGAATTTCCTCCAGCAGCGAAAGCTCTCCGGATAGTACAGCTTTCGGGGATAGCTCCGACAATATCACCACTCGACCCTCCAGCTGACTGTGCTTCAGCCGAGGGGAGAGCGACATTCATCGCCGCAAAAAAGGAAACCACTAGTAAAACAGAAAGACTTATTCCTCCCAAGATAGTATTGAATTTCTTAGCCATAGAATAATAATGAAAAATTAACGACCTTTAAACTTAACTCCCAAGAACATTTTTAATTATAGCAATAATCACTTTACTAAACAAGATAATTAATAAACCGGCAAAAGTCAAGAGAAGCGCTTTTCCAGCTTTCTTCACTTGGTCCACTTTCCCCCCAGAAAAGATAAAAAGAAAAGCGGCGTAAAGAACAGCAAAAACAACGCCCGCCACCGCTGCCCAGAGCAGAACATTTACTAGATAAGTGGCTAATTCCATTAAATTTCCCCAGTTAGTCGGATTCTCAAGATTGAGAGTAAAAGCACCGCCCGCCTTAGCTATCAGGGGAAGAAAAAAACTTACAGAAAATAAACTAAGAAAAACCAAAGAAAAAAATTGAGTTCTATTCATTTTCTCGGGTAAAGACTAAAGCGTAATGGCTTTCTCCAGCTGGAATTTCCTTCTGCAGAGAAAATCCTAGTTTCTGAACCATTGATTTTACCTGCTCGGCCGTGATATAGGCTTGGGAAGAGGTTAGCCTTCCTCTTTTTTGCCAATCAACCACCAGTAAAATTCCTTCCGAACGCAAAACTCTTTTTGCTTCCTTCAAAACTTCCTCTTTCTCTTCCACTTGGAAGAGAAGATTGGGAATGAGGACAATGTCTAAAGAGCGGGAAGGAAGTCTTGAGCCTTCTTTTTCTGATACATTTCTTTGTAGAACCTGCAGATTAGGAATCTTTTCTCTTTCCACTTTTGCCCGAAGAGCGGAAAGCGGCCCCGGCTGGACATCAAGGGCATAAACTAAGCCCTGGCTGAGATAGTGGGCTAAAGACAAGGCCCAATGCCCAGAACCACAGCCAAACTCCGCTCCCCTCATCTTGGAGTGGAGATCAATTTCGTCTAAAACTTCTTCCGGATTGATAAAATTAATTGTCATCTTCTTGCTTGTGATAAAAACAGACAGCGGCTGCTACTTGATCGCCCGCCTTCAGTCTCATCGCTTTCACTCCAGAAGTCTGACGGCCAAGCTGAGGAAGGTGAGCAGTACTCTGTCTAATAACCTGGCCCTTAGCGGAAATAATTACTAATTCTTCTTCTCCCGGAAGAAGCTTGGCAAAGATTAGGTCTCCTGTCTTAGCGGCTAATTTAGCCGTTAACACTCCCTTTCCTCCCCGCTTCTGGAGACGATACCGGCTAAGAGCCGTTCTCTTAGCATACCCTTTCCGACTAAGCACTAGGAGAGAAAACCCTTTCCTCTGCCCTTGGGGAGCAATGCCGAGACTGATTACTTGGTCATCTTTGCTTAAGGAAAATCCTTTTAACCCTCGAGCCGCTCGTCCCATGGAGCGAATTTCTTTTTCCTGGAAAACGATTGCTCTCCCTTTCCGGCTGGCCAAAACTATTATATCTTCTCCGCTGGTTTCCGCAACCGCTTCCAGAACATCTCCTTTTTTGAGAGTGATGGCTCTTAAGCCCGTCTGGCGAAGATGCTGATATACCTTTTTAGCCGTTTTCTTAACCACTCCCTGTTCCGTTACCATCATCAGATGGCGGCGCTGGCTGGCCGTCCTCTCGTTGATAATAGCCACTATTTTTTCTCCGGAACCTAAGTTTAAATAATTGGCAATATTGCGGCCGGCACTGGTGCGGCTTGCTTCTTCAATCTCATAAACCGGCAATTCATAGACTTTGCCTGAGTTGGTAAAAAGTAAAAGGCGGTCCCGAGTGGAAGCCATGACTAAATGAGCCACCATGTCCCCTTCCATAACCTTAATGCCTAGGATCCCTTTCCCTCCTCGCCGCTGGGAGCGGTAACTTTCCGGCTTCATCCGCTTGATATAGCCTCGGGCAGTTAAGACAATAAAGGTTTCTTCCAAAGGAATAAGGTCTTCCTTCTTTAATTTTTCCAGCTGGTGCTGAACTACTTTTGTCCGCCGATGGTCGCCGTACTGCTCCACCGCCTTCTGCAATTCTTCCTTCATTACCTTCTTTACTCCTCCCGGACTAGCCAAGATTTTCTCCAATTCTTTGATCCTGACTTCAATCTCCTTCAATTCTTCTTCAATTTCTTTCCGTTCCAAACGAGCTAAGCGGTGAAGTTTGATTTCTAAAATTGCTTCCGCTTGTTCCAAGCTAAACTGGAAAACTTTAATCAGGTTCTTTCTGGCCTCAGTCCGGTCTTTAGACTTTTTAATAGTGGCG